>Ga0209515_10007533_pt1 | contig 13075 bp, 8 predicted proteins | sample Subgroupgradi54m_FD_187454 | JGI IMG/M metagenome (GOLD analysis project Ga0209515, IMG submission 187454) | Subsurface groundwater microbial communities from S. Glens Falls, New York, USA - GMW60B uncontaminated upgradient, 5.4 m (SPAdes)... ...
ACGCTGGTGGTCGATGAAGCGCACCACGCTACCGTCCCGACCTATCGGCGCATCCTCCGCCATTGTGGCGCGTTCCAGGCGGACGGCCCCCTCACGCTCGGGGTGACGGCCACCCCCGAGCGCCAGGATACCGCACGGCTGAGCGAGGTCTGGCAGGAGGTCGTCTATGAGCAATCCCTCCTGGCGCTGATCACGGCGGGCTACCTGGCCAATCTCCGTGCCGTCCAGGTCTTGCTCCAGGTCAATTTCGATGCGCTGCACACCCGCCAGGGCGATTTCGTCGACGCCGAGGTGGACACGCTCCTGCTCCAGGCGGATGCGCCCCAGCACGTGGTGCAGGCATATCAGGCGCACGCGGCGGGCCGCAAGGCGCTCGTCTTTACGCCCACGGTCCGCACCGCCTATGCCATGGCCGACGCCTTCCGCGCCGCGGGCCTGGCGGCCGAGGCGCTCGATGGCACGACGCCCGCGGCGGCCCGGCAGGCGACGCTGGCGCGCCTGCGGACAGGGGCGACCCAGGTGCTGGCCAACTGCGCCCTGTTGACCGAGGGCTTTGACGAGCCGTCCATTGACGCCATTGTCATGGCCCGGCCCACCCTGAGTAAGCCGCTGTACATCCAAATGCTGGGGCGGGGCACGCGCCTCTACCCGGGCAAGACGGACTGCCTCATCCTCGACGTGGTCGGGGCCAGCACGCGGCACGCGCTGCTCACCACGGCCGCGCTGTTCGACGTGGACCCCGCCCTGCTCGCGCAGCGGGCGCTCACGGAGGCGGTGGCGGCGCGCCCCCGTCCCGCACCGGACACGACCCCGGTTGAGATCCCCCCGGGCACGCTGGTGGCGGCGTCCGTGGACCTCTTCCGCGCCCGGCCGTTGCACTGGGTGCAGACGCAGCGCGGCGCCTGGGTGCTGACGCTGGGCCAGGGCACCCTGCGCTTGCTGCCGGCGGCCGACGGGACCTGGGCGGTGGTGCATGTGCCGCGCGGCCAGGCGCACCAGGCGATCGGCCAGGGCCTGCCCCTGGACTACGCCCTGGGCGTGGCGGAAGACTATGCCCGCCGCCAGCAGGCCGGCGTGCTCGTCGATCCCAGCGCGGCGTGGCGGCAGCAGCCACCCACCGAGAAGCAGCTCGCGCTGCTGCGCAAGTGGCGCGTGGCGCTGCCGCCGGACCTCACCCGCGGGGCGGCGGCGGATCTGCTGACGGCCGTGATGGGCGATTGGGATTGAGGCAGGCGCCGCGGGGTGCGCGGCGCGGCGCCCCGCTCGACGGGCTCTCCGCCCTGCTGGAGGAGACGGCGCGCCGGCGCCTCGCCGCGCTCCCGCTCGAAGCGGTGGTGGCGCAGATCGCCGCCCTGGCGGCTGGGGAGCTGCTGGCACTGGCGCGCCACCTGCGCCCGCGGCTGGTGCCCGGCGCGGAGCCGCCGGCGGCAGCGGCTTGCCGCGGAGGCCTGAAACGGCGGGACAGGGGTGTCGACCAGGGCACTGCGACAAAAACTCTACGGGTAGAGGGTCGCCCCAGTGCCCTGGCGATCGCTTGCAGACAAAGAGTTTCCCGCAAGCTGTGCGTCCGGCGCGAGGATGAGTACCAGAAGAGGGGTTCTGATACTCAAAATAATGTGGCCGGGGACCGGGTGTGGGGCGTGCTGGGGGCGGCGCTGGGCAGAACCGGTAGAGGTGCGCCTCAGCGCCTGACTGGCGCTTGCGGACACGAAGGGGGACGAGGACGAAAAGCGCAAAAAACTTGCACAGAACTCAATGTGCAAAAAGTACAGCCGAAAGACGCGTTTATCCCACGCTCGGCATACACAGGTAGCTCGGCTATACCCGTAAGTGGATAGTACGTGTACTGAACTCTATAGTACGTGTACTGAATTCTATTGAATGTTAAACTTACTATTTCAAGCGAGTTCGAGAGGTTTGGAAGGGCCTCAACCTCTCCGTTTGCTATCAAGGAGGCATCTATGGACACGAGTACAGCCACTCCTACATCTCACAGCTTTGCGACCGCGGTGAGACAGGCGCTCCGCGCGAAAGGCTGGTCCCAAAAGCACCTGGCAAGCTTTCTGGAAAAAGATGCGTCGACGGTGGGGCTGTGGTTGGCTGGTCGGCATAAGCCCCGCCCCGATGAGGAATTGACCATTAAAAAACTCGCTCAACTGCTCGATCAAGAGCCCGCCGCCGTGCGCGCCTTGTTAGCGGCGTCCCCCGACGGGCCCCCAGAGGAGGGCACTGAACGACCAGGCCGTGTGATGATTCTGACCACCCTCGAGGACTGCAAGCGTATTTTCACCGGCAACGCAGCGGGGATGCTGGCGCAGGTCCTGGCTAAACATGCCGCTCCCTCGGTCACTGGGCTGCAAGAAAGTTTGTACGAGCACGGCTACAGCATTCGTGAGGACCTGCTCAGGGAGTTTCTCCATACGCACCTCCCAGCGCAGGGCTATGATTGGGATCGCGAGCGTCAGGTGTTTCTACGGCGGGTGGAGGAAAACGCAGTGGCGTGGCCTATCGCCCTGACCTGGCACCGCACCATAGTCCGGCAGGTGTGTACTGTACTCAACGACGCTTTCGCCGCGACCGCCGACGAAACCCTCGAGAAATCGGAAGTCCTCAAGCACATTCAGCCTGTGCTTCCCTCGGATCCGGACCGCCAGTGGCCCCTACCCGATGCCTCTACCCTCTTGCAGGTCCTCCTGGACTCGCACCTCCTGCGAGACCACACCGCCGCCGGCAAGGACCGAGTGCAGCGCCGGTGGTGGCTCAGTCCCGAATTTGTCATTAACCGGATGTGGGGAATCCGGCCGCACATCCCTGGCCTGGACTTCTTGCTCGATGGTGGGCTCCTCCCTCCCACAGCCGGGGGCCTGTCGATCCTGATCGAAGGCCGACCGGGGACGGGGAAAACCTCGTTCGCCTTACAGATGGCGACGTCGATTGCGGTCCAGGGGTGCGCCGTCTATCTCAGTGCAGAGGAAAACCTGGCGCGCCTCGTCGAGCGGTTAGCGGTTGCGGGGTATACCTACGAGCAAGTGCCCTCGGAGACGTCCGCAGGGATTGTAACACGTACGGCCCAGTCCGCGGCCCAGTCCTTCGCGCTCGTGTTGAGTGATACGGTGGACCCGGTCCAGACCGGCGCACAGGTCAAGGCGCAGTGGCAGCAAGGCCGGGGCACGCTGGTCCTCGTCGCGCTCCCAAACCGCATGATCGTTGAGCCCCACCAGCACCCGCTGCTGCGCAACCTCCGCTTGCTCTTGGAGACGTGCATGCAGTCCGGCATGCGCTCCGGCTATGCGGTAGATTCCCTCGACGCGGTCCTGCCCACGGGCGGACGCCGCCTCTATGAAAGCCTGTTCACCTGGGTCGACCGTAGCATTGGCCTCTTCCTTTCCGAAGAGCCATACGAGCTGCATGAGGCTGATGAACGGCGGCTCCGCGCCCACTTGGTGGACATGGTTATTCACCTCAGCCAGCAAGTCTCCGACGCCCCAGGGCATCCCCTCCAGCGCTGCATCGAGATCACCAAAAGCCGTAGCCAGCATCATCGCCAAGGCCAGCACTTGTTCGCAATCCGTCCAGGCGAGGGGCTGGTCGTGTATCCCTCGATCCAAGCGCGCTTGTCGGTCTGGATGCAGCGCATCCGGCGCGTAACCATCCCTGAGCCCGAGCGCTGGGTGGTCAAGCAGGGGGAGGCCCAGGAGTTCGATTTGACTCCGGTGCTGCAACAGGATGTCGTCCGGGGCTCGGCCATCCTGCTGACCGGGCCGTCGGCCACCCACAAATTACCGCTCAGCCTGACCTTTCTCGCTAGCCAACTGGAAGCCGAGCCGGCATCGCAGGTGCTCCTGATCTCGCTGCAGGATGATGAAGTGTCCCTCCTAAAAATCATTGAGACGTACCCGCAACTCGGGAGCCTGCTCAGTCCCCAGCCGGGGTCCCTGCACCCGAACCTCCACGTACTGTACCGTCCCCCAGGGTATTTTACGGCGCCCCGCTTTATGGCTTGGGTCCGGCAGCACCTCCACGCCATGCGGCAGCGCCCTGGGGCCGGGGAGGTACGCCGCGTGCTGTTCAATAACCTCAACCAGCTGCGTCATAGTAGCCCTTTGTTTGCGGAAGAACCCCTCTTTGTCGCCGCGCTCCTGGAGCTGTTCCGGAAGGAACAGCTTACGGCGTTGTTCGTGCAGGTCCTGGGGGACGACCCTCGGAGTCAAGACGTCTTCAATACCCTCCTGCTCACTGACCATGGACCGACCCCGGATCCCGATATCGTGCAATTTCGGGTAGGCCATACCACACGCTGCGATGCGTATCGGGAACTCTGCTGGCTCCAGCGCGTCCGTGAGCTCGATGGGGAGGGCAAGAGCACGGGCAGGGGCTCGTTGAAGCTCCTCTCGACCCTGCCACCAAACAGCTCGAACGGTCCCACTAGAAGGTCCAGCCAACGCAAAGCCCCGCCCCAGAGAAGGCTCTAGAGGTCTCTTATATAGATCTTCAATGAACTTCTTATCATATGAACTCTAATGAATACTTTACTCCATAAAGCGTCCCTGGTAGAATGCCCGGCGCTACCCTACTGCAGAGAGCTAGGGTGGCGCTAGCAGCACGCGCGCGGCCGTGTTGCCAAGACGCTGGTCCACGGTGGGCCTCGATCACCGCATCGGCCACTTTCGGCCACTTCGGTATTTAGACGCCAGGATCGAGGCCCCACACCGTGTAGGGCAGAGCGCCTCTTAACCACACACGGACCTTGTCGTTGAGGCCGTGCAGGGAGGGCTGACAATGGTTGCGACCCCACAGGTCATTTCTGATGAACAACTTGCGAGCCTGGCAGCAATCCAGGACCTGGACGAGCTCACCCGGAGCGTGTCAGGGAAAAAGGTGCTTATCCTGGGTGGAGGCGATCTAGCACGCAAGAAGCAGTACTGGGTTGCCTTGCTCAAACGGCTCGGAGCTAGAGTCTACTTAGTGGATGTCGACAAGCACCCCAAGGCGCTGGAGACCCTCGGCTCCTATCTGGAGGAATTCTTTCTGCTGGACAATGGCGTAGAGGAAAAGGCGCTGATCGAGCAGGGGCAGAAGGAACCTTTTCACCTCCTCGACATCTCGACCTGGGGCGACTCCCACCTCGCGATGGCGCTTCGTTTCCAGGACATCACCAAGTGCATCATCGACACCAAACCGGTCGATACAAATCTCGGCCTCCTGAGAACGATCCACAGATACCATGAGATGGGGAGCCCGCTGTTTCGCCGTCTCGTCGACCGTCTCCTCGTGCACGACCACTATGGAGCCCGGTGGGTCCTCCCGAAGGCCGGGGAAGAAATGCTGCGTTGCCATACGACAGAAGGTTTCGTGACCGAACTCCAGCTTTATATTACGGAGTATCGCAGTGTGAATGACGAGATGGAGAGGATCGAAGCTTTGCAAGGAGGCATCTGTCCCGATCTCCTGCCCCATGCGTTCAGAGTCCTGCAAAGTTTGATGCCCAGCGGAGTGACTTGGGAGTGTGGCAATCTCAAGTATACACGCCGTGGGCTGTCCTTGTCGGTCACGGGAGGCGCCCGTGAGCGGAACATTGGCTGCGCGATTGATACGCCAGTCGAAACCTTTGCGGCTGTCAGCCTCAAGGGAGAGGATATTGTCGATATAGCCGGGCAAAGAGAGCGAATAGGCCGCTTTCCCTTTCGGTGCCTCATGGTCGTGGGCAAAGGTGTGACGGCGCATGCGGGCGACGACAAAGACGTGAAGGGGGTGACCGTGAGGTTCCAGACAGGGCAGCGGCTCAACATCGATCTCGATAGCCAGCGGATGCGTACACCGCGCGGCGATGTGATTCTCCCGCCTCGGGATGTGTTGCATCGCGGGATTAATTTGCCCCTGATCGAGATCACCAAAGCGGGCATGCCGTGGCCGCTGCCGGCGCACCTCATGCACTTTTTCCAGTCCTTGGAAGCGGCCTATGAAGCTGCAGAGTTTATCGACCAGGCCAGCCAGCTTCCCTGGCTGGATCAGGCGTATCCTCCGGGCATCGGGTGTATCGACTTGCTTAACCGCATCCCACGGGACTGGTGGGGTGGGATGAATTGGCAACTGCGAACGTTCCCGGATATTCAGATTGGCCTCGTCCCAGCTGAGACGCTGAGTGTGCCTTAGCTTCGCGGCCAATAGCTACTGTTGCACGCGTGGTCAACCATCCTGAGGAAGCCCCCTACCTCGCCGAGGTAAGGGGCCTCCTCGACAAGCAGCCATGGAGGCTCAGATGATGGAAAGCTACACCTACGCCCTCTCGGAGGAGGGAGGAAATCACCACTCAAGCATGCCCTCTACGCAAGGAGAACCGCTATGCGACCCTTGGACCAGCTGTTGAGCTTGTTGACACCGACGCGGCGGACCACCCCGCTCATCACTACGGTGGCCGACCTCGACCAGGCGGCCATCGAGCGCTGGCTGCGGGTTGAGCAGCAGGCGCGGCGGGAAGGGCGGGTCAACCGGCCCGTCACCACGGCCGACGGCCCCGATGCCAACGAGCAGGCCATCGTGAGTTACTACCGGGGGCTCTGGTGGAAGGCCCAGACCTGGTATTGCAACGCCCTCAAGCGTGAGGAGGCCCGGCAAGACGAGGCGGCGGCGCACTGGGCACCCGAGCGCGTGACGGCCTGTGAGGCCGCGGCGCACCGGGATCTCCGCGCTCAGGAGGCGGCGTTCCGTGAGCCTCTCCGCACCGCGTGGTGCTGTGCACGCCAGGCTCAGCGCGATCTGAGGGCCTTCCGGGCCGAACACGGGGTAGCGCGGGAGGCCATCTACCCCGCGAGCCGGAGTCTGCACTACGCGGGGCTACTGGGGATGGTCGCGGTAGAAGCCCTAGCGAACGCCTACTTCTTTGCCAAAGGCTCTGACTATGGGCTGGTGGGTGGCTTTCTCGACGCCGTCTTGGTGGCCAGTTTCAATGTGGTCGTGTCGTTTCAGGTGGGTCGGATACTGCACTGGTTGCAGCGCCGGGGGGTGCGGCGCCTGCTGGCCGGCGTGGCGGGTGGGCTGGGTCTCGGGCTGCTTGGCCTGTACCACCTGACGGTGGGTCACTACCGCATGGCGCTGGTGGGGCCGCAGCCGGACCAGGCGGCCGTGCACGCCCTGCGCCATCTCATCCAGGCCCCCCTGGAGATTAGCGATCTCCAAACCTGCATGCTCATCTTTGTGGGCGTGCTCTGTGCTGTCGGGGCAGCGGTGGCGGGGTATACCTCCGACGACCCACTCCCCGGCTATGGGGCGGTGACGCGCCGGGTCAAGGCCGCGGAAGCGGCCTATCAGGCGCTGAAGGCCGAGTATCTCCAGCGCCTCCACGTCGTGGTGGAGGCGCAATCCAGGGCGGTGGCGCTCCACGTGGCTGAGGCGAGGGCCGCCCTGCGGGCCTTTCGTGCCAGTCTGGCGGAGGCCCAGCAGTTGCGGCAAGGCTATGCGCTGCTCTGCCGGGCGCTCGTCGAGGCCTGCCGCGCCACCCAGCGGCGCTATCGTACCGGCAATGAAGAGATCCGTGATACCGAAACCCCGGCGTACTTTGCCACTACGCCGCCGCCACCCTTTACGCCGGACGAGGCGCTCGCCCCGGAACTGGTCGAGCCAGCGGCGGGATCGAACGACTTGCAGCAGCGCCTCGCCACGCTGGAACAGGAGGCCAGCGCCGTGCAGCAGCGCCTGCTGGTACTCTATCAGGCAACGCTCCAGGCCGTGCCGACGTATTTGCAGCAGATCGAAACCGCGGGCGATGCCTCGCCCCCTGGGGACAGGCCCCAGGCGGGGGCGCCGGGCATTCCCACCCCCCAGCAGGAGGTGCCTACGAATGGCGTTCCGCATTGCGCGCACCCCGCATCTGTTTAGTACCCTCGGCCTCGTGCCCCCCTACGGCCTGGCCGAGGCACCACCCCGCCGCTGCTGGTCGGATGGCCGCAAGGCCGCCGGCCTCATCGGCCTCGTGGTGCTCTTGCTCAGCGCGGTGGGCGTCGCTCTCTACATCCTCTCCGGCACCGATCCGTGCCGGCCGGGCAGACTACCCCTATCCCATCTGGCTGTGCTGGTCGATCCGACCGATGCGCTGTCGCAGGACGAGGCAGCAAAAGTCCGCAGTACCGTCTGGCACTACGAAGAGACGCTGGCCCCCGGGAGCTGGATCTCGCTGCTCGCCCTCCTGCCACAGCAGCCAGGGCCTGTGATGCACGTCAAGTTCTCGGGCTGTCGTCCTCGAGACGGCGTGGATGCCCATGCCGGCTGGGAAAACCCGGTCCGCTTGCGGGAGCGGTATCGCACAGAGTTCAAGACCCCGCTTGAGCAGGCCCTGGCCGGGCTAGAGACGTGGCCTGAGGCCACGACTTCTCCCCTGTTCGGGGCACTCGAGGAAGTGGCCACCTGGCGCCCGTTTGCGCCAGCGCCGGGCGTGCCCCGGACGCTCTGGCTGGTGTCGGACCTCCTGGTGCACACGCCGGGGTACTCCCATTACCGTCCCCAGCCAGCGCCGCTGCAGGAATCGGTTGTGACCGGTCTGCGGGGAGTGCTCGCGGGCGTCGAGATCCTGGTGTTCCTGCGGCGCAGCGCGCATACGTGCCCCTATCAGACGCCAGCGCACACGCAGTCCTGGCAGACGGTGATGCAGCTGGCAGGGGCGACGAACTATCGCATCAAGCCGCTCCACGACTGTCCGGCCCCGCTCCCGGTAGTACGCCAGCCAGCGGTGGGGCGGAAACCCCGCCGCTGACCGGCTGACCGCTGGTGGGCTAGCTCCTGACACGACACCTAGAGTGCGGCGCCATCCGCTGCCGCGCCCGATACAACCACACCGCCACCACGTGGCGCCACGTAAAGAGGGTTCCTCTATGCCTCGTTCTCACACAGATCAGCCCCTGTGGTTCAGCGGCACGCTCTCGACCAGCGCTGACGACTGGAAGAGCTATTTGGAAGTCGACCTGGACCAGGACGTGCCCCTCGAGCTCTTGCGCACGCTGCACGGCAAAACCGCGCGGATTATCCTGCTAGTGGGCGATGCGTCCATCGACCCCCAGGATCACGTGGCTACGCACGCAGGCCACCTGCCACACGGCAAGAAGAAAGTGTGAACAGGTCCCGTGTCACTATGCTACTCGTCTTGGTGGGGATTGTCCTCGGGCTTGGGGTGGAGCGCGGCGCCTGCCCTGCAGCGGCGCCGGGCGGCCCCCGCCTCGCGCCAGGCCCTGGCCGCGCTCGAAGCCGCACGTGGGGCACCGTACCCGCCCCGGGAGCGCCCCCTGACCGTGGGGCGCCCGCTGCGCTAAGCGCCGCTGGCAGCGGCTTGGCGATGTGTACGAGAATCGCCATTATCGTACGCATAATAACGCGCCAGGCCCGGCCTGCCGGGGCGGGGCGCCGGCGGCGCGCGCGCGTGGCTTGGCGCTGGACGCCAATGCCCTCGGCCAGACGGCGCTGCTCACCGCGCACGCAATGTGCTCTGCAAACGCCGGCAGCAGGAGTTAGCGGCACCGGCGCCGCTGTTTTCCCCAGGCGCTGGGGGAAAGCTCGCCGTGGCGAGGCGCCGATGCCTCTGGCCCGCAACAGTGGCGCGCGCTGGCGCGGCAGGCCGAGGTGGCGGCGCGGGATAGAATCTCCTATACTTTTCCCGCGAGGCCAGGCCGCAGACCCAGCAATCGCAGGGGCGCCAGGCGATGGCCTCGGGCGAACCGGGGTCGCCCCGCTGCGAGCGTCGATCACAACAGCTAGGGGCTACCCACGGAAAAGTCGGAAGAACATTTTGGTCTAGCCCACCGGAGGTGTCGCTTGCTTCCCTTCACGCTCGCTGAGGCCGCCATCACCATGGGTGCACGGCACATCTTTTCCGTGCGCCCTTGGGAGATGGTGACGTCGGCCACCCAAGACTCCCGTCTCGTGCAGCCCGGATCGCTGTTCTTCGCGCTCCCCGGAAACCACGTCGATGGACACAACTATGTCCAGGACGCCCATGACAAGGGCGCGATTGCCGCGGTGGTCGAGCGCCTGCTGTCGCAGCCCATCCCCCAGTTGCTGGTGCCGTCCACGTTGGTGGCGTTCGGAGACTTGGCACGTGCCTACCGTGCCCGCTTTGATATCCCCGTCGTGTCCGTCACGGGAAGCGTGGGCAAGACGAGCACGAAGGAACTTATCGCGCACTCGATCTCCGGTGCGCTGCGAACGCACAAGAGCAGAAAAAACTTCAACAATCAGCTCGGTGTACCCATCGAGTTGTTCCTGCTAGACAGGAGTCACCAGGTCTCGGTTGTTGAGCTGGCAATGCGTGGGCCCGGAGAGATCGGCTACCTCGCGCGGATTGCACGGTCGACCATCGCCGTCATCACGAACATCGGCATGTCGCATATTGAGCAGTTGGGTTCCCGGGAGGCGATCGCAACCGCAAAGAGCGAGGTATTGACGTACCTCGACTCCGAGGCCGTCGCTGTTCTCAACCGCAACGATGATTTCTTCGAGTTCCTTCGCCGTCGCGCTCGTTGTAGGGTCATCTCCTTCGGCCACAACTCGGACGCGGATTTTCGCATCACCCAGCTTCGCTACAGCGCAAGCGGCAACCCGTCGTTCATGATCAACGGCGTCGCCGTGACCATGGAATCCGCGATGGGCGCGCACCACGCGGAAAATGCGGCGGCGGCCTTCGCCGTCACGTCGGTGCTGAACATCCCTGCAGAAGATGTGTCAGAGCGCATGAGGACGTTCCGCACGCCGGAACGACGGGGCGTCTTCTCAACCGCGAAGTCGGGTGCGATGATCCTCGACTCCACCTATAACGCTGCGCCAGACTCGATGAAGGCGTCGCTCGCGACCCTCTCGGGTCTTCGCGGCAGGGGAGTGCACACTGTCGCTGTGCTTGGTGACATGCAAGAACTCGGCATCTTCAGCAAGGAGGCCCACCAATATGTGGGCGAGCTGGTGAAGGCGAACCCCGTCGACGTGTTGATCACCGTCGGCACCGACTCCAGACTCATCGGCGAAAAGGCTGGTATCGCCACATGGCAGCACTTCAGCGACGCGGACGAGGCGGCCTCCTATGTGCTGGCCGCGGCTGAGGGAGAACACAAATGCGTATTGGTACAAGGGGCCCGGGGGCTCTACTTGGAAATCGTGATCGAAGCGCTGGAGAGCGGTCATCTTAGCCTCCTGCCGAAAAGCGCCCCCCCGCATTCCGCGTCCTGACGGGGAACCCAACGTCTGAACATGTCGCCGCTAGCAAAGGGGAGTGGATCCCATCCTGAGCACAGCCGGACACTCGCAATTCTCGCGTGATTCCGTGGAGCTGGCTCACGCGAGCGCCACTCGCTCGCGACCCTTTTTCGGCGCGCCTCGGGATCTCGACGATTGCGGAGGGCCTCCCTCCATCTCTTTTGCAACAACGCACTCCCTAAGAGTGCTCGTGGCGCAACGACCCACCAATTTCGAGCGAATAGGGCCTTCCATGGGAGGGGCGATTCGGGCGAGAGGGGTTTTTTCGGGAGACTCATCACTTGTCCACTAATCGCGCCCTGAACAACACCCCACTCAGGGCGGCGCTCGTCTCGGCGCTTACCGCCCGGAAGGACGAGCGCCCCGGTGACGTCGCGCAGGAGACGTGGTCTGCACGATTCCTGCTCCAATGGTTCCGTTGCAAAGACAACGTCATGTCGGAGCCGCATCGTAATCTGTTCTTTCTGTTTCGAAAGAATTTGGGTGTGACCAATGCTCAACTGCTTGAGCTTACGTCACTCTTGCGTATCTTCGTATCGGATGAAAGCGGCGCCTCGGCAGGAACCCATGCCTGCCTCATGACCCTCCAGGAATTTGTCGTCTCACTGACTGGGGCAGTCGAGGATGGCCGACGCGTGAAGGGCTCGGACGAGGCGAGAGTCGCGGACTACGTGGACGAGGTGTACGGCGCGGTCTTCAGGCGCACTATCGTACTAGATCCGCTATTCGGGACGTGTGGCGTCTTCCTGCCGCCCGGCCTCAGTGTCGACCTGCGAGCTGTGACTGCGCGCGGCTCATACGTACACTCCAGTGGCTACTCGGTACTCGGACGAAGTGTCCGGAAGATGACCGAGGACTATTTGAGGCGCAGGCTGAACGACTACGTTACAGGTCAGCGCCAAGCCGGTCGATCATCGGAACACCAATACCTTCTCGCGGCGTACACCCACGAGGACTTCTCGAAATTTGACCGCGAAAAGGAACCCTGGTTGAAAGACGGACTTGAGAATGTCAAGCTCCACCTCGACAAGTTCTATGTTGGCAATACGCCCCTTGTCGAGTGCCTGATTGGCTTGAGCGAACAGGTCACTGACGTCACCGTTGCGACGCCCGGCGATTACCGAAAGGCACGCGATTCGTTCAGGGCACAATGCGCCGACCGATCGTTTTCGACCTTGTGGTTGCTGGTCGACAGGCACGTCGATTTCCGCGGACCCATCCCTGAGCCATCAGAGGAACGATACTACATCTGCTACGAGCAGAAGTACAAGAACGCGGATCCATTCGCAGTGCTGGACGAGAACAAACCCGCGTGGCTGGACCACACAACCCTGCCGCACACGCTGACCAGTGCGCTTGTCAATTTCTCGTGCGCTGCCGCCCTTAAGAGTCAGCCCCGCCGGCTAAAACTGTGTGACCCTTTCGGCGGAAGCGGCACTACGGTTCTGGAGGGTCTCAAGGCACGGCAGCACATCGATTCGGCGGAAGCGGTGGAACTTTCCAAGGCGGGGGCCATCATTTATAACGACAACGTTGCGTTCTTCAGCGATCCGGCCATCCAGGCGACCGTGAAGACTCAACTGGAGGACTTCAAGAAGCTGATTGAAACACATCAGGAGCGCCAGCAGACGGAGTATACTCTGCGCTCAACGGAAGCGGCGTTGGGGGCGAGGGAAGCGGCTCTGCTGGAGGACGACGGCTATTATGAGACTGCACTAGGCATTAGTTTCGCGCTTTTTCATTCCTGTTGGGCGCACAGCCCACGAGAGTGCCACGGCAACATCGATTCCGGTAAGATGAGTTATCCGACCAAGATAGACTCTCTTTCTGGAGGACATTGCCGTGG
>Ga0209515_10007536_pt1 | contig 13074 bp, 13 predicted proteins | sample Subgroupgradi54m_FD_187454 | JGI IMG/M metagenome (GOLD analysis project Ga0209515, IMG submission 187454) | Subsurface groundwater microbial communities from S. Glens Falls, New York, USA - GMW60B uncontaminated upgradient, 5.4 m (SPAdes)... ...
GAGCGCCTGCCGGCGTGCGACGTGGCGGGGCTCGACGTCAGCCGCGACCCCGAGATCGCGCAGTTCCCCGGCGGCCATTCGAACCTGACGTATCTCGTCCGGTTCGGCCTCGTCGAGATCGTCGTGCGGCGGCCACCGTTCGGCCCCGTCCCGCCGACCGCCCACGACATGGCGCGCGAGTTCCGCTGGCTCTCCGCGATGCACGGAGTGTTTGCGCTGGCGCCGCGGCCGTACCTGCTCTGCGACGACCTGGACGTCATCGGCTCCGTGTTCTACGCGATGGAGCGGCGGCGAGGCCTGGTCGTGCGAGCCGAAGAGCCGCCGGTGCTCGCGAACCCGGCCGCTCGCCGGCGTCTCAGCACGGCGATGATCGACACGCTGGCCGATCTGCACGCGATCGACGTCAGCGCGCACGGGCTGAGCACGCTCGGAAAACCGGCAGGCTTCGTTGAGCGCCAGGTGCGCGGCTGGTCCGAGCGATGGCATCGATCGAAGACAACACCGCTTCCTGAAATGGACGCGCTGGCCGAGTGGCTGCGCGAGCACCTGCCGGCGGATTCGGCGGTGCCGTCGGTCGTCCACGGCGACTTCAAACTCGACAACGTCATGCTCGACCCCGCCGATGTCGGCCGCATCGTCGCCGTATTCGACTGGGAAATGAGCGCGCTCGGCGATCCGCTCGTGGACATCGGGATCCTGCTCGCCTATTGGCAGCCGACGGCACCGCCGCTCGAGCGCGATGCGCTGACGACGGTGACGCATCGCCCGGGGTACCTGACGCGCGATCAGATCGTGGCGCGCTACGCCGCCCGGTCGGGGCGCGATCTGTCAGGCATCCGCTTCTACGAGATTTTCGCGATCTTCAAGATCGCCGTGGTCATCCAGCAGATCTACTTCCGCTACATCCAGGGTCAGACGACCGACGCGCGGTTCGCCTCGTTCGGCGCGCGCGTCGAGTTCATGGCGCACCAGGCGTCGGCGCTGGCCGCGAAGGACATCGCGTGAACGCATGTGTGTTACGCTCTTGCTGCATGGGGCATACACTAACAGTACGACTTCAGAAGGACCTCGCCGAGTGGCTTGAAGGCGAGGCCAGCAAGACGGGCGTGCCGCAGGGCAGGATCGTGCGGGACCAGCTCGAGAAAGCCAGGGCGGTATCGGCGCAGCCCTTCATGCGTCTTGCCGGCTCGATTCAGGGCTCGCGGGACCTGTCCAGGCGCAAGGGTTTCTCGAAGCGGTGAAGGCCATCGCCGATACCGGCTTCCTCGTCGCGTTTGCGAATCGCGGCGACGACCACCACGACTGGGCGGTGGGCCTGGCGGCACGGGTCACCGAACCGCTGCTCACCTGCGAACCGGTCCTCGCGGAGACGGCGTTCCGCCTGCAGAGCGTGGCCGTCACACTCGCGCTGGTGGCCGAGGGCCTGGTGACGCTCGCGTTTGCGTGTCACGAACACCTTCCACAGCTTGCCGTCCTGGCGAAGCGATTCGCGGACCGGAAACCCGATCTGGCTGACCTCTGCCTGATCAGGATGAGCGAGCTCTACCCGCGCCACAGCGTCATCACGGTGGACCGGGAAGACTTTCGCGTGTACCGCCGCAACAAGCGGGAAACCATTCCCTTGATTTGTCCGCCTGAGCACTGATGATCACGTTCGCGATCGTGCTGATGGCCGGAGCCTACACCGTGATGGCGCTGGCCGCGCAGGCCAGGACGACCAGCGACGGCGTCTACACGGAAGCGCAGGCGAAGCGCGGCGAGCAGATCTACGCCGACTCGTGCGCGAGCTGCCATGGGCCCGATCTCTCCGGCGGCGGCCAGACGCCGGGGCTCGCCGGCAAGGAATTCGACATGGACTGGAACGACTTGTCGATACGCGATCTCTTCGACCGGACGCGGGCGACGATGCCGGCGGATAAGCCCGGCACGCTGAAGCCGGAACAGGCGGCCGACGTGATTGCGTTCCTGCTACAGAAGGGAAGTTTTCCCGCCGGCCTGACCGAGCTGCCGTCGGACGTCGCCGCGCTCAAGGCGATCACGTTCGTCTCGCCCAAACCGTGATGTTGAAGGAGCACGCTTGGAAATTGCTCTGGCGATTTGCGACGGTGTGCTACAGATTTCGATTATTGTTGCGAAGCCAGCCATTCAACGGCGACTGCGTCTGCTCGGTCGATCGCTGTAAACCTCCGTAAAACTCGCCAGATCGATCGAGTCACGTCACAGTTACATCACAATCCGCGCATCGTTGAAGGGGACACGCCTTAACGCGTGCTCCAATCACACCCGCGCTCGCTCGCAAGCGAAGGGCTCTGGTGGCCGTCGGCGCAGGATTGCTGCTAGAATCGTTCATTATGGCCCGTCGCGCACGAGTCGTGACATGGAACGGGAAAGACCTGCCGCCCGAGTTGTCCGAGCTTCCTGCGGGCCGCTACGTGGTCGAGGCGGTGGAAGACGAAGCGCCGACGCTCACACCGGACGAAGAGGCCGGCATTGAGGCGGCGCTCGAGTCGTATCGCCACGGTCGTGTGGTCGACGCCAAGCGCGCCCGCGAGATCATCGACGCGGCCCTCGGCCGTTGAACGTCACCTACACTGAAGAGGCGATCGCCGACATCGTCGAGGCGATCACCTACCTCACCGAGCGTAATCCCACAGCCGCAGCCGAGCTCGATGCTGACATCTCACGATGCATTCAGCGGTTGGCTGCGAGCGAGTTCGACGGCCCCGTCTCGCGGATCCGATCCGGTGCCGTCGTGCGGAGCTGGGCCGTCCCGCCGTTTCGTGTCTACTATCAGCGCCACCCTGGTGAACTGCTGATCGTCCGCATATATCATCAAGCGCGCCGGCCCATCTCACGTTAGTCCCGAGACAGTGTAAAAGCGCGTAATCGTCAAAACGGAAGTGAATTTTGGAACTTGCGTTTCGCCTGAACTGCCGCTGGCGAAGGCGAAGTACTCAACGCATTGCAGCTGATCCTCTGCCTTCTTGACACGACAAGAGGGAATCGGCTGTGCTTGTTCGCGGCACCATGGCTGATGAAAAAGACCGTCTGTGCTGGGAGTGCGTATCCGACCTGGTGCTACGCGACTGGATTCGCGAGCAAGGACATGCCGCTACCTGTTCATTCTGCGGCAGGCGGCGGGTCGCGTGCCCGCTCCGCGAGGTCGCAGAGAAGATCGACGTGGCGATTCGTCAGTTTTATCGACCAGGTGAACAGACGGCGCACATTGTTCCAGACAGTGATAACCCGCAATACTGGGAAGATGGAGATCCCGCCACTGACATCATTCAGGAGATCGCGGGTGTCGAGCCTGAGCTCTCGGCTGCCCTAGACGATTACCTGAGCGCCGCCGAGTCGCGTGACGTGAGGGATGGGGGCGACGCCTACTATGGCGACGTTCCATTGGAGCACGTTGACGCGTACCCGGACGAGTTCATGGAAGTCTGGCTTCTATTCGAAGAGCGGCTCAAGCAACGAAGACGGCTCTGTGATCATCGATGGTTTTGAAGATGATGAAGATTGACGCATTCTTTCGGCCTCAGCGTGACGTTCAGCCGCCCGTCGTTCATCGGCAGATGGTCAAGCGATGGATTTCGTAGAGACCTGACGCAAGACAATCGTCTCGACGGACGTCCTGTGGTCGATGCTACTCGTACGAACCGGAGATGATGTCGAGCACTCTGTCGAGGTACGGGCCGACCTGTACCTTCATGGCACGCGCTCCCAGGTCAGCGTCTGGGTGATCCGGTCGCCCGGCTTCAGCGACAACGTCAGCTGCTTGCCGTCGCTCGAGAAGCCGTAGTGCCGGACCTGGTCAGTCCCGATCCAGTTTGGGAGCGACGAGCCGGCGACGTGATGGACGACGACCTTCCTGTCGGCGTCGATCGTGTAGGGGCCGAAATATCCGAGATAGGCCTGATACGCTGTGGCGCGCGCCGGCTCGGTCGTCGGGGCGTCCGTCGGGCGACCCGAGCGCATCAGGTGCGCGGACATCTCGCGCTCGCCGTAGTTGACTCGTCCGACGTCGTAGTTCCCCGGCCGCGTCTGGCCGTTCTCGCCGAAGATCTCGTACTTCACGAGCATCCACTCGCCCGCCAGTTGCCGTTTGACGGCGTCGGCAGTGTCCGCAGCCTTGAAAGGCTGCGCCACAACGAGCAACGCCGCAATCGCCAGCCCCAAGCCCCTAGCTTTCATATGGCGGTGAACTTACCACAACCGGAACTCAGAACCCGCTGGGCCGCACCCAGAAGCGTTCCTCCCACGTCTGGCCTGGAGGAATGCTCTGCAATTCCTTGTACGTGCCCCGCTGCGCCATGTTGAGCGCGTTGGTGATGGACGCCATCGGCTCGAAGCAAATGAAGTTGCGGTTCTGTGCGCTCGGGTTCGGCGCGTTCGGCGATGGCGCGTACACGACCACCGCGCGGTAGTTCGGCCCCAAGACGACGTCGAGCCTCTGCGATTTTCCGCTCAAGGACATCACCGCACGGCCCGATGCGTCACGGATCAGATCCCCGAACACGTGATCGAGATCGTAGTCCTTCAGCGCGGCCGCGGCTGGCGCGGGGAACAGCTGTTCAATCGGACGCGTCTCCCCCGTCGGAATCTTGTCGGGCGCGAGCACCCATTCCGTACGAGCGGCGACCGAGATCGTCCACGCATCGCGCGATGAATCGGTCAACTGAAAATACGGATGGAAGCCGATCGCGACCGGCATCGGTTCAGTGCTCAGGTTGTGGATCCGAGTACCGATCTCGAGGACGCCGTCCTGCAGTCGGTGGGTGATCTCCACCGTGTGGGCGAACGGGAACTGCGCCATCCACGCCGGCTGGCGGAAGAACTCCAGCCGGCTCGTCACCCACGAAGACTTCCCATCGGATTTCGCTTCAACGACCTGCCACTGATCGGTCGAGCTCACGAAGCCGTGGATCGGATGGGCCCCGCGGACATTGCCGAGCTCCATGTTCAACGTGTATTTCTTCCCGTTCGCATAGAACGCCTGTTCGTCGAGGCGATTCGCCCACGGCGCGAGAAGCGGAATGCCCGCGAGCCCTGGCCGGCTCTTGAATTCCGCGAGAGAGGCGTAGGGGAACCGCAGGATCTCCTGACCCTTGACCTTCATCGCGAAGGTCACGTTACCGACCGACGGCGCGATCGACACGACGGTCTGGGTCTTTGAGTCCTCGAGCTGAATCGCGCCATCGCGCTGGCGAGCCGAGTACTGCTCCGCGGCGGAGGGGACCGCGAGCACGATCGTGAGCCAGACGGCAAGCTGGAGCGTCACGACCGCGATCGCACGCCGCGCGGTTTCCTTCATTCCGGAAGCGCGAAGCTGAAGAGCACGTTACCCGCCGAGATGGCGACGTACTGCCGGCCGTCCACGGCGTAGCTCATGGGCGAAGCGGCCATGTTGCCGCCGGTCTGAAAATGCCACAGATGCGTCCCCGTGTTGGCGTCGAGCGCGACGAGGTTCCCCTCGCGAGTGGCGGCAAAGACCACGCCGCCCGCTGTCGCCAGGAGGCCGTTGGTGAGAGAGCCTCGGAACAACTTGAAGTCCCACACGGTTTTGCCATTTTCCGGATCGATCGCCTTGATGCCGGCGCTGGGGGCCGGATCGTTCGGGCCGCGCGCAGGCCGTCCTCCCGTTGCCGCGCGGCGTCCGATGTATTCCCTGCCGCGTTCGACCTCGGCCGGAGCGCTCACGTACTGCTGGCCGTTCTCGGAATACTCGAGGTAGAGCCATCCGGAAATCGGGCTGTACGAGGGCGCCTGGAAATTGGTGCCTCCTCCGAGCGTGGGATACACGAGAAAGCTGCCCTCACCACTCGAGTTCGATCCCGAAATCGGGAGCGGCCGGCCTTTGTCGTCAAAACCTCTGTTCCAATTCTGGTAGACGAAGGGCGTGCCCGAAAGGAACGTTCCGTTGGTGCGATCCAGCACGTAGAGATGTCCATTGCGATCCGCGTGCAGCAGCAGCTTGCGGTTCTGGCCGCGCCACATGCGATCGACCAGGATCATGTCCTGGACTGAATCCCAGTCGTGCCCATCGTTCGGCGTGAACTGATAGTGCCACTTGCGCTGACCGGTGTCGGGATCGAGCGCCACGACTGAATCGCTGAAGAGGTTATCGAGATCTCCCCGAACCGAGCGATCAATTTGGGGCGCGGGATTGCCGACGGGCCAGTAGACCGTGTTGAGCTGGGGATCGTACGTTCCGGTCAACCACGTCGCGCCGCCGCCCGTTTTCCAGCTGTCGGCTTTCCAGGTCTCGTTGCCAAATTCGCCCGGGCCGGGAATCGTGTTGAACCGCCACAGCCGTGTGCCTGTCGCGGCATCGTACGCGTCGATAAACCCTCTGGTCGCGAACTCACCACCGGCGACCCCGAGGATCACTTTGTCTTTCACGAGGAGCGGCGGGCTCGTGATGCTGTAGCCCTCCATCGTGTCGGCGACTTGCGTCTCCCACAGCGGCAATCCTGTTCTCGCGTCGAGGGCGACCAGGGCGGCATCCAGTGTGCCGACGAACAGCCGGTTCCCGAGGATTGAGACGCCTCGGCTGAACCGATTGATTTCGTACGGATTGACCACTCGTTGCGGGCGCGTCCAGCGCCAGATCTGGCGCCCGGTGCGCGCATCAATCGCCGTCACGGTGGCTGGCGCGCCTCCTCCTGTCGCGTACATCACGCCATCGACGACCAGCGGCGTGCCTTCGAGGACCGAGTCCCCGGGCAACGGCAGCGCCCACACGGACTGGAGCTGACGCACGTTGGTCGCATCGATCTGCGCGAGCGATGAAAAGTGCGTGCCCTGATAGTCACCCCAATAGGTGAGCCAATTCCGCGGCTCGGCCCCGGAGTTGCGAAGGCGATCGAAGGTCACGCCTCCCACCATCGGCGACGCACTCGTCTTGCGCACGTCGCGCCCGTGCATCGTCCGCAGGTAGGCCACGACATCGGAGATCTCGGCTGGTGACAACCGCGTGGCATAGTCGGCGGGCATCAGCGATCGATCCTCGACGCGCATCGACGCCAGCTTCCGTTTGTCGAGGAGGTGCAGCTGCCCGGAGGCATCGACGATCTGCAGCGAGAAGGTATCTTCATTGCGGCGGACGCCGCGAATGTCGCGGCCGTCCTGGGTCTTGACGACGACCGTCGCCTTCGGCGGACCACTGTTGGGATCGACAATGGTTTGGCGCAAGGCGGCGGCCGACAGTCTTCCGGCACCGGACAGATCAGGTCCGACGATCCCTCCGCGTCCGTTCATTTCGTGGCAGGTGGCGCAGGCGGCCTTTCCGGCAAAGAGGGCTTCTCCGGCCGCCGCATTTCCCTCCGCTGGCGTCGTCGCTGCCGTGGAGGCGCGGTCAGCCGGCGCGGAACTCTGCAACCCGCGGATGTAGGTGACGAGTTGCCAGATCTGTTCGTCACTCAATTGTCCAAACGGCGGCATCTGCGTGCCGGGGATCCCCGCGCGAATGGTGTGAAACACGTCGGCATCGTCGTTGCCGTGCACGAAGCGCGTGATCGTCAACGCAGGCGCACGGTCGCCTTGACCGGCGGGACCATGGCACGACTGACAGGTCTGGTTATAGACCCTCTCGCCGTCCGCCGCGGCGGTGAGATTCGTGGCCAGCGGGTTCTTCGTCACGTCCGACGCGGGTTGGGCGAACAGCACGCCGACACTCAACGCCGTGGGTGCGTCCACGGTCCGGCTTAAGCCGGACACTACCGGAATGGTGTCTCGTGTGTCCGGAATGCCGTCTCGTGTGTAGTGTCCGGCTCCAGCCGGACCGTTGCGGTAGTGTCTGGCTTCAGCCGGACCGTTGCGGTAGTGTCCGGCTTCGGCCGGGCCGTACGACACGACCAGCGCGAGCGCGAAAGCCCCCAGCCCGAAGCCCCTGGCCCCTTTCATATGGCGCTGACCTTACCACAGCTATTCAGGTAGCATTCGCCGCTGGAGATCGCCATGAACGTTCGACTGTTCGCCGCTTCGGCATGCCTCTCGTTGTGCGCGCTCGTGCCCGCCACCGTGGGCGCGCAGGCGCTCACGAGCCTGTCGTCCGTGCGCGTCGGTTACATCACGCGCAAGAACACGGTCAAACCGCAGGGCGAGATCAAGTCGCAGGTCGACGCATTGGACGCGCAGATCGCCGAGGCGACCCGGCTCGGGAAGAGCGGCGAGCTCCGTCGGCTGTTCGCGAAAGGCATCGCGCTGCTGAACGGCCGGCCGTGGAACGACGCTGTCGAGTACGCCAACTCACTCGCCATCCGGACCGCGACCGTCGTCGCCGACTCGAGCAAGCCGTACGCCGCGCGGATCGAACAGATCTTTGCACCGGCGATCGATCTGCCGCGCGCCGTCACCGCGCACGTCGCGCTGCGCAAACGTCCGGTGCCAGTGCAGGGTCAGCCGCCGCAGGCCGGCGAGGTGGCGAAGGATCTCGGCACGTTCGACGGCGTCGCGCGCGACCTGCGCGAGTCGCCGTTTCCGCTCGAGCTCGACGTGCACGATGTCGCCGACGGCACGTATGTGCTGACGGTGGATGTCGCCGATCAGGGGAAGCCGCTCGGCACGACGGCTCTGACGATCGCGCTGCGCAACGGGCTGGACGATCTCGTCGGCCGCCTCGAGGCGGACGCGAAGCGCGCGCCGGACGCGCTGGGTATCGCGTGGACGGATCGTATGGCTGGGGCCTCGGTACGCCGCCCGCGGATCCGAACACGAAGCGAACGCAGGATTTCAGCGAGCAGGACGTGATGCAGGGGCTGGCGCGGGTCCGGCAGCTCTACAAGATCGACGACGGCCATAGCGAGTCGACGTATGACCTTCCTCCAGCTTGGTGAACAGGTGGCTGGCGGTCCTGATACTCGGCCCCACCCCAGGTGATGTCAAACGGTTCATCTTGCAGTTTGGGAATTGTCCGGTAACCCTTTGCGAAACCTTGACATTCCACTTGAGTGCGGCCACTATGGGCGCCTGTGGGAGGTCTGTTTTCAGTGCGAAAAACGTTGAGTGGCGTAATCATCGCAATTGTGGCGGCGGCCTGCGGCGCGCTGTTGGCCGTATCGGCGACCCCGTTGGCCGGGCAAGCGCCCGCAGTCTATCGATCTCCCAGAACGCCGGACGGCAAAGCCGATCTGAACGGGATCTGGCAAGCGAACAACGAGGCGAACTTCGACCTCGAGGCGCACATGGCGCGTCCGGCAATGGCGCTGAGAGCCGGACCGTATGGCCCGGTGCCCGCGGCGGCCGTGCTCGCGCTGGGAGCAGTCGGCTCCGTGCCTCCCGGCATGGGCGTCGTCGAAGGCGGGCCGATTCCGTACAAACCGGAGGCGCTCGCCAAGAAGAAAGAGAACCAGGAGAAGTGGCTGGAGCGCGACCCCGAGGTCAAGTGCTACCTGCCGGGCGTGCCGCGGGCGACCTACATCCCGCAGCCGTTTCAGATTCTCCAGAGCCCGAGCGCAATCTTCATCGCCTACCAGTACGCCGGCGCCACGCGAAACATCTATCTGAAGGATCCCGGCCCCGCACCAATCGACTCGTGGATGGGCCAGTCGGTCGCCAAATGGGAAGGCGACACGCTGGTGATCGACGCCAGGGGGTTCAACGACGGCTCATGGTTCGACCGCTCCGGCAATTTCCACAGCGATCAGCTGCACGTCGTCGAACGCTACACGCGCACCGGGCCGGACGTCATGAGCTACGAAGCGACGATGGAAGATCCGCAGACGTTCACGCGGCCCTGGAAGATCAGCATGCCGCTCTATCGCCGGCTCGAGAAGAATGCGCAGCTGATGGACTTCAAGTGCGTCGAGTTCGTCGAAGAGCTGCTGTATGGTCAATACCGCAAGAAGCCGCTTTCGAAGTAGGAAGTCTGGAGTAGGAAGTCTGAAGTAGGAAGTTGGCATGCGTAGACATCGACGACTGTTGACGGCCACGGGGCTCGCGGGAGCGGTTGCGCTCGCGTCGCTGATGGCGGCGCGCGTGGACGGCCAGACGGGGGCCAAACCCGCGCAGCCGGCGAAGCGCTCCATCACGCGTCTGCCCGACGGGCATCCGGATCTGCAGGGGATGTACGACCTCGCGACGCTGACGCCGGTCGAGCGGCCGGCCGGCACGCCGCTGGTGATGAGCGACGACCAGGCGGCGAAGCTCGAGAAGCAAGTCGCCGCCCGAAAGGACTATCAGGCGGCGCCGATCAAGGCCGACCGCGTCGCGCCGCCGCTCGGTGGCGACGGGTCGGCGGGCCCCGCCGGCAACGTCGGCGGCTACAACAGCTTTTGGATCGACTCGGGGTCGCGCTACTCGGTGATCGAGGGACAGACGCGAGCGTCGATCCTCATCGATCCGCCGGAAGGGCGCATCCCGACGATGACGGCGACCGCGCGGCAGCGGGTCGCGCGCAACGTGCGGCCCACCTCGGACCAGTCGGCGCGCGAAGACGATCCGGGTTTCGAGGGCGCCGGCGCCTACGACGACCCCGAGCGGCGGCCGCTCGGCGAGCGCTGCCTGATGGGGTTCGGCTCGACGTCCGGTCCGCCCGTGCTGCCGAACTACTTCTACAACAACCTCCACCAGCTCGTGCAGACGCCGGGCTCGGTGCTCATCCTGACGGAAATGGTCCACGATGCCCGCATCGTGCGGTTGAACAGCGAGCATGCGCCCAAGAGTATTCGGAAGTGGATGGGTGATTCCATTGGCCGGTGGGAAGGCGATACACTGGTGGTGGACACGACGAACTTCACCGACAAGACCCGGTACCGCGGATCCACGGAGGACCTGCACATCGTCGAGCGGTTCACGCGCGTGGACGACAAGACGCTGCTCTACCGCTTTACGGTCGAGGATCCCAACACGTGGGAGAAGCCGTGGACGGGCGAGTACACCTGGCCGGCGACCGACGAGCGGCTGTACGAATATGCGTGCCACGAAGGCAACTACGCGTTGGGCAATATTCTGCGGGGCGCGCGGCTGAAGGAAACCAACGACGCGAAGAAAACCAAGCAGTGAGGTGTGTGATGCGGACAACGTTCTTACTGGCGGCGGCGGGACTGCTGCTCGCGACGGCGCCGATCCTGGGCCATCACGCGTTCGGCGGCGAGTTCGATCCAAACAAGCCGGTGTTGCTCAAGGGGCCCGTGACGAAGGTCGAGTGGGTGAACCCGCACGCGTGGATTCATCTCGAAGTGACCAAACCGGACGGCACCAAGGAAGAGTGGATGGTGGAAGGCGGCACGCCGAACACCTTGCTGCGCCGCGGCGTGACGCGTGAATCGCTCAAGCCCGGCACGGTGCTCGTCATCGACGGCTACCAGGCGCGCGACCATACGTTGCTGCGCGCGAACGGCCGCAACGTGACGTACCCGGACGGCAGCAAACTGTTCCTCGGATCGTCGGGCACCGGCGCGCCGACCGACGGCGCGGATCCCGATGCGGCGAAACCGGCCGGCCGGGGGCGCGGGGGATTCTAAGAGACCTGAATTGCGGATTGTGGATTGTGGATTGCGGATTGATTTAGAAACCTAATCCGCAATCTCAATCCGCAATCAAGAATCCGCAATCCGCAATACATGATCACCCAGTCACGTCCATCCTAGCGCGGTACGGCCGGAGCCGGTCTGGCGAACCTCGCCGCGTCAATCGCGACGTTCGGCTGCACCTCGGTCAGCTGAACTTCATCTCGACCCGACACCCACGCAAACGCCCACTTGAACGGTATCTTGACCCCGGCAACGTCGCGATAGTCCGCGAAGTCGATCTGCGTGGGCACGCGGCCCATCGCCGAGTTGGCGTAGCGCACGACCCGCTTCAGTAGTCCCGACTCCACGTCGAAATACAGCGTGGCGACGGCCCCCCCGGCGCCGGTTCCCTGAAGAACATTGACCTCGCGGCCGGCGATGCTACTCGGTAAGCTCGCGCGCCATTGGCCGAGGACCTGCTTGACGCGACCTGGAATGGACAATTCCGCGTCCAGCCTGGCTCCGTCCAACTCTCCTCCGGTCAAATCCATCACCGGCACCGGCGTGACCGGCGACGCGAGCCAGCCGGCGCGACCGTCGAACGTCGTCGTCTTGTTTCCGACCTCCGTGTGGATGATCGTGGTGCGCTGGTTGGGAGCTTTGACATAGATTTCGACTGGGCTCGGAAAGGCTCCCCCGTACCCGCTGGCCGTCCCCTTGCCGACAAAGCTCGTGAGCCTGGCCAGGCGCTCGGCTCCGCCAACGGCCTGAATGTACTTGTCGAGAACCTGACCGGGGGAAGGCGCGCCGGCAGCCTGCTGGAAGAGGTCATCGGGCGCCCAGTAGATCGGTTCGCCGTACACCACATCGAGGCTCGGCGTGACTTGCGGACGATCGAGCTGGCGATGGCAGGTCCAGCAGCTGACGACCTTGCGTCCCGTGAAGTTCGTACGATTGATGGTGTCCACCATTTGGATCATCTTGCGCGCGGTCCGCTTTCTCGGAGTGTCGGCGGCCCAGTCCGGCGCATGACACTCCAGGCAGCACATGCTCAGGGCGGCCGAGAAAAGCCCCATCGCGCCCATGAATTCATCCACGGGAATGCCTTTGAGCACCTGGACGTTCTTGAAGGCCTCTTCCGACATCTGCGGCCGCTGTGACGGCCCCGCCTGGGCTCCCGCCTGCACGAATCCCGGACGGCCGCAGGCGGGGGACAGGACCACACCCCGCGCTGCGTTCTTATTCGAAGGACTGGCGGAAGCCGCCGCGCGCATGGACATTCCGGTCCCACCTAGCACCAACGCGACGCCGATCAACCACGCGATCGTCGCTCCAGTAACAACCAGCCTCATTCGCCTCGACCCGATCTGCATGTTGTCTCCCTTCCTCGGCCTCTTGTCACTCGACGGATTGGGATCCGCGTTGTGCGCAATCATGTGCTCGTCACTTATTCCTCAAGGTCCTGGTGACGACCGTCCGGTATTATATGCGGATGCGAAATCTGGCCTGGCTCCTGGTCGCCGCTTCGACGCTGCTCGCGCAGCCTCCATCGCCTTCGCCGCCTCAGAATCCTGCGGCTTCGGCTTCGGCGGGCCAAGCGGCAGACGCGTCCGCGCGGATG
>Ga0209515_10007537_pt1 | contig 13073 bp, 4 predicted proteins | sample Subgroupgradi54m_FD_187454 | JGI IMG/M metagenome (GOLD analysis project Ga0209515, IMG submission 187454) | Subsurface groundwater microbial communities from S. Glens Falls, New York, USA - GMW60B uncontaminated upgradient, 5.4 m (SPAdes)... ...
GCTCAGAAGTTCTAGAAGGAACGTGAATTAACTCAAAGTTATTAAAATAATATTCCTTCAGAGCTGCTTCCACAAAGTTTACATTTTTTTCAAGCATTTGTTTTCCTCCTTGTTCCAAACTGAACTGGATTTATTATTCCATCACAGTCTGGTATAGCAAAACAAAGATTTTCACTCTTTAGTTTTTCACATGATGGGCAAGAATATTTTGTCCCTTTACCAGATGAACCTGCTATATGTTCAAGTTGATATTTTGTAACCCGTTCGTTGTAATCAGGTGCATTTTTAAATAATGGGGCAATCTGCTCAACAGTTTGCCCTTTTGCTAATAGATAGGTAGCAAGCATAAATCTTCCAGAATGCGGTAAGTTTTCTCCCCGATCAAGTACCTCGATTGCGTGCTTGATACATGGTGGATACTCACTGGAAACAATTACAGCAACAGAAAATTTCTTTGCAAGTGACACTAAATCATCTACGCGTTCTCGAAACGTTTCTGGAATAAATGTTACGCTAACTGATTGTATTTTTGAATTGATATATACATCAAGTTCTTTTCGTACAAGTCTAACTATTTCATGTGAAGATAAATACACATAGCCATTTTGTACTCGTCGATTTACTAGCTTCCATTCTCGCTCATTAAAATGAGCAGCGCGTTTAAGATAGTCTGCAATACGGATTTTTAATCTGTCATCCTCCATTTCTACTTGCATTGAAAAAAGATCCTGTATTATTTTCAGGGAAGATTGAATTGATTCTTCTTTTAGTTTTAGGTTTTCTGATATTGAACGGTCTTTTTGTAAAGCATTAAGCCCTTGTTCTAGATATCTCTCTGCTCTTCTTGCTTCGGCAAGGGAAAATCTTCTGTTCAGAGTAGGGATTCCAGCTGATTTTAATAATATTATAGAAATCACAAAAGAAAGAATCTCAAGATCCGGGTTTTCAATATCACCGCCATAAATTTGTCCTGTTGTAGCAACAATAATCCTGCCATATGCCTTTTCAACTACAGGTTTCCAATCTGGATCTGATAATTGTTCAAGATTGAATCCTTTATCTCTTAGATAATCCCCAGTTTCCGCAAGGAATGGATACTTTGCCAGTTCTTTTATACCAAGTTGTAACACATTTTCTTTGGTTCTTTTTACCTTAAAAATTTGGTTATATTTTTAAGAACGGAATTTATCTGTCATCATTTTGCTTCAAATACTGACTAGGAGTTTAAATTATCCTCAATTAAATTACCAACATGCAGGTTGGCTTGCATGTTTCCATAGCTGGCTCTATCGACAGATCAGTTGATAACGCAGTGGCAATGGGTTGTTCAGCATTTCAGATTTTTACAAGAAATCCAAGAGGATGGGCTGCAAAGCCACTTTCCAGTAAGGACATTACAAGTTTTAAAGAAAAACTTGCAGCAAGTAAGATTGACAGACTTGCAACAGTTTCTCACATGCCATATTTACCAAATCTTTCTTCGCCCGAAGAAGATCCCTCCGCAAAATCTTTGAACTCGTTAATAGACGAGATAAAGAGGTGTAGCAAATTGGGGATTCCCTATATCGTTGCACATCTTGGCAGTCACAAAGGAAGTGGAGATAAAAAAGGGATAGAAAAACTAGTTAAAGCATTCACAAAAGCTGCTAAAGAAACAGAAGATGGTGTTACCATACTTCTTGAAAATACGGCAGGACAAAAAAACAGTGTTGGTTCTGATTTTGAACAGCTTGCTTCCATACTATTTCAACTTAAACCGGAAAAAAGATTTGGTGTCTGTCTAGATACATGTCATGCCTTTGCAGCAGGATATGATTTGAGAACAGCAAAGACTGTTGACTTGACTCTTGAAAAATTTGGAAAAGCGATAGGTTTTGAGCAACTCAAAATACTTCATCTAAACGACTCTAAAGGAGAGATTGGTTGTAATATTGATAGACATGAACATATTGGACTGGGCCAAATTGGCGAAATTGGTCTTGCTCATGTCATAAAATTTGCCAATTCTAAAAATATTCCAATTATCTTAGAAACACCCATAGATGAAAGACGTGATGATCTTGGAAACATAAAAAAAGCAAAGGAATTAGCGTGATTACATATGAAATCAAGTATATGGATTGACTTTCTTTGAATTATGATCAGATAATGCAGCTTGCGCTAGAGAGGGGATTTTATTTTCCAAGCTGTGAAGTTTATGCAGATGCCCAAGCTGGCTTTTGGGAATACGGTCCATCTGGTGTTAGTCTAAAAAATAAATTCATTGAATTGTGGAGACGAGAGCTTGTAAGAAGAGACAGAATGATGGAGATAGATGGTTCTCAAATAATGTCACAATCTGTTTTTGTAGCATCAGGACACCTTTCTAGTTTTGTTGATCCCATTGTTGGATGTCAAAAATGCAAATCAATCTTTAGGGCAGATAAGCTAATTACTGAGATTACCTCAATTGTAGTACCTGAAAGATCTGACCTATCTGAATTTGATAAAGTAATTTTGGAAAAGAACATAGTCTGCCCTAGATGCAAGGGCAGATTTGATAATGCACATAAATTCAATATGATGTTTAAGGTGGGAATAGGCCCTGAATCAGAAGCGGGATATCTTAGACCAGAGACATGCCAATCCATTTTTGTTGACTTTCCTAGGCTTTTCAAAACAATGCGAGGCAAATTGCCAATAGTTATAGCTCAGATAGGAAAGAGTTTTAGGAATGAAATTTCACCAAGGCAGAGTCTTCTAAGACTACGAGAATTTTATCAGGCTGAAATCGAGGTTTTTTGTAATCCAAACAAGATGGATAATCTTGAGAAATTCTCTGAGGTTGAAAATACCGAACTTAGACTTATGATAGGTGACGATATCAAAACTATGACCTGTAAACAAGCTCTAGATTCTGGAGTTTTACCAAACAAGCTTGTTGCATATTATCTTGGTTTGTTGATAGAGTTTTATCAAAAAACGGGAATTGATGTTAGAAAAAGTAGATTCAGAAAACTTGATGATAAGGAAAAGGCGTTTTATGCATCAGTTGCGTTTGATTTTGAAGTTGAAACTACTACAGGATGGCTTGAACTTGTTGCATGTAATTATAGATCAGATTATGATTTGAAAAGCCATGCTAATACAAGTAAGGAAAAATTTGAAGTCTTAGATGATGATGTAAAAGTACTTCCACATGTTTTTGAACTTTCAATGGGAATAGATCGAAGTCTTTACACCATACTAGAACATAGTTTTCGTGATGATAAAGAAAATGAAAGAGTTGTTCTTTCTTTAAAGCCATACCTTGCTCCTGTACATGTTGGTATACTCTCGCTTGTGAAAAAAGATGGCCTTGCTGAAAAGGCAGAAGAAATTTTTTTACATCTTAGAACAAAGTATGATACGTTTTTGGATCACTCAGGAGCCATAGGAAGAAGATATAGAAGACTGGATGAAGTCGGGGCACCATTTGCCATTACCATAGACCATCAGACACTTGAAGATCAAACTGTCACTATTAGAGTACGTGATTCCATGAGTCAAGAAAGAATAAAAATTTCAGAGCTTGATTCGTATCTTGCAAAAGAGACGAAATATCCTTAATGCTAGAGTCACTAGGATATGTTACAATGAAATCCCACAATTGTGGCAGAATTTTGCATTTGGTTTTCTAGAGAAGCCACATGAAGAACAAAAGCGATCAGGCGATTCAGTAAATTGCTTAATGAATTTTTCAGGTTTTATCGTATATTGATTTTCCACAGCTACTGGCTTTGATTCAAGCCATGGTGTAGAAGTAACATCCATGATTCTGGTGGAAGTATCTGAAATTTTAGTGGAGGATGTTTTTTGGATTTTAGTTTCGTTTGGTGGATGAGGAATTTCTTTTTCAATAGATACCTTAGTCATTTCCCTTTCCAAATAATACAATACTAGAAATTCAACAGTTCGCTTTAGTCCTAATCCTAGCCTGTCTGAAATTTCCTTAAGAGATTTGTAATAGTCAGTACTTATAGGAACGCTTACACCCATGCAAGAAAATTATTTTATACGAATATAAAATATTGCCTATAAGCGACTAATGACTTTATAGGCCACAATTAATACAATTGATTATATTCGTATAAGAGTGAGTATACGGTACTGAAATGACATCTATCGGGTGGGAAAAACGTATCAAGAACATTATCCACAAATTTCTGTTTTGATTCCATTCTTAAAAATTGCATCATTATCTACTTCATGACAAAAAGTTTTTTGGTTATTTTGTAATGGACTGGCAAAATCTAGTACCAATTTACCTCGATCATTGGGTTTTTGTACCGAAATGGAACTGAATGGAAAATATTGTACCAACATGGATAGAGTATTCTGAGGAAAATTCCACCCCGCTTAATGATTATTGAATTTTAAATAGATTAGGCATGGTTGGTGGGATACTTACTCCGAGTGTATTTACACATCTAATGAAAATTGTAGGCCTAAACCCACCACCAATTTTTCTACAATTTTTTGCAGATTTCATTTGGAGACAGGATCTCACCTACAATGTACCATATCAATGGAGGGAAATTAATTGAAAACAAAAATTATTTCTCTTTCCATTTTTTTGATCCTCACCTTTTCGTTAGCAACATCTGCTAATGCCTATTCCATAAATTTTGGTTACAACAAATTTACTGCCAATCCAAAATTCTATATCATAGAAATAAATTCAGAAAAGCCACACAAGCATATAATCAACCTTATAGAAAGTGTTGATGTAAATTCAGAAAAGCCGTACAACCATATAATCAATCTACCAGAAAGCATCGATATAAATTCAGAAATTCCACACAACAATGCAATTAATCTGGTAGAAAGTGTTTACATGACTACCGATGGTATTTCATATAATGGAAAACAAAACGATGTTCCCATAACAACACCAGTTGTTTACAAAACAGTAAGTTTGTCTGAAAGAGTTTCAATTATTACCAACAGTGGCGTGCCAAACATAATTGTTGCAATAAAAGAAAATTCTGAAAGACTGACAACAATGGAAAAAATTTCGAACACGGACAGAATCCGATTTAATGGAAGAACTATTGTAGTTGATAATATTCCTACAAATGTACAATCAATAATTGATGAACCATCAAGCTTGTTGAAAAGCGAAAAACAATTTCTTGAACAATATTTTACGAATGGAAAAATGGAAAACAATATACCAAAAATAATTTTTGCAGGTCAATCAGCACTAACAAAAGGTTCGGTATTTGCACAAGACGTAACTTCCATCTTTCTTACTACCAAATCAGTTGAAAAAAACCTCCTAGGAGTAGTAAATGAAATCGCTGATCCAAAAAATCCAACAATATTTTTGTTGTTGGTACCTCTTTCTGGCTACATTTTAATTCGTTCTGAAGAGGAAAGATTCCAACTTAGGAATATAAAACAATTTTTCTCTTTTTGTTTTATTATTATTCTTATAACGTCATCTGTTATAACGCCTGTTTCAATATCAAACTATTATTGGGGAAGAGCATATGCGGAAGAAAGCAACGCAACTCAAAGCTCAACACTGGTAAACTCAAGCTCAAAGAATGATGTTGTACCCCAAATCAATAGCACCGTTTCAACTGATTTGATTCCAAAAGCGTTGGATGGTGCCAAGATTAATGTAAATAATTCCACTCTTCCTTCCAAATACACCATTCCAATCAATATTACTTCATCAAAGGTAAGCTTCACTCACCCTCTCCTATCAGATCAACTCAGTATTGCAGATACTGTTACAATTAATTCATCAAGGGTAAGCTTCAGCCATCCTCTGCTATCAGATCAACTCAGTATTGCAGATACTGTTAGAATCAACTCAACCACACATGTCAACTATACCATCACAACTAATAGTTCACAACTGGCTCAAACTATTATTGCTGATATCAAACCAAACTTGTTAGCACAAATTGGTATAACTGATACCATAACTATCAACTCTACCTTACATCCCTTATCTTCTATTCCTAACGCAACTAAATCATGGCAATTTGATACACTACAAAATACCACTAGAATAGGAAATACCAAAATTTCAAATAACAATAACGTGACTGCACTGAAATTAACGGGAGCCGGATACATCAAAGAGGGCGTAAACTCAACAAGAAATCTTTCTGAGTTAACCCTATCAGCATGGGTAAAACCAGATTATAGCCAAGGTTCTTCCAAATTCACAGTTATAAGTAAAGAGAAACAATTTGCCCTTTCCATAAACAATGTCATCCCACCAAGCAGAATTGCAACGTTTTCTGTCTTTGATGGAATAAAGTGGCAAACGGTTAACTCTACTACTCCTATTGATGAAAACTGGACACACCTTGCTGCCACATTCAATGGTTCATCGATAAGCCTGTACGTAAACGGTACACTACAGTCAACACTTAGAATAACAGGAATACCGACACTTTCTGTTGACGGCAAGCTTACAACAAAGACAGTTGATCAACTATCATCTAATGCTGATATAATCATTGGTGCAGAAGTTAATACCTTAAGAAGTACAACAAACAATCTCTTTTCAGGATCAATTAAAGATGTGAATCTTTATGATTCGCAACTAACCCCATCAGCGATTAGTCAATTATACAAAAACAACTTGCTTTCTGGTAATTTACAAGCAAATCCTCTAACCATTCCTAAATCGATCAACTTTACTAATCCTATCCTATCTAGTCAGATTGACATATCAGATTCATTAACTGTCAATTCAACTAATCATGCAAGCGTAACATTTGAGATTCCAATCAATGCTACTATTACAAACCCAATTCTATCAGAAAAGATCAGCATAACAGATTCATTAACTGTCAATTCAACTAATCATGCCAGCGTAACTAAAATTCCAATCAATGCTACTATTACAAACCCAATTCTTTCAGACAAGATCAGCATATCAGATTCATTAACTGTCAATTCAACTAATCATGCAAGCGTAACATTTGAGATTCCAATCAATGCTACTATTACAAATCCAATTCTTTCAGACAAGATCAGCATATCAGATTCATTAACTGTCAATTCAACTAATCATGCAAGCGTAACATTTGAGATTCCAATCAATGCTACTATTACAAATCCAATTCTTTCAGAAAAGGTCAGCATAACAGATTCATTAACTGTCAATTCAACTTCTTACAGTATTTCTCTTACAGAACCTATTTTGATCAATGATATTATAAATCAAAACACAACTAGTCAAAATCTACTTTTACCACTAGAAATTACTCCACAATTAAATAGCGCCAAGAAAAGCTACCTTATAACAGAGAGTCCACAATTAGAGTTCAAATATCTTAATGACTTGGCCATCTTAAAGAACACGGAAAACAAAATAATTAAGCAGTTAGAACGATTAAACAAAGCAGAACAAATTCTTAAAACTGCGCAAGATCTAAACACTAAAACAATCAATGTAATGCAAAAGAAATACGAATTTACACAACAAATAGCTGAAATCAATCATACCAAACAACAAATCATTGATACTCAACAACTACTCAAAAAAGCACTAGAACAACCTGCAAATCAAATCCAGATAAAACAAGTTGCTGCTGCACTAAATGCAGATGAACCAGTACAATACGGTTCTTGGCAAGGACAAAATGAAACCATACTAATTCAAGTCAAAGATCCAGACAACAAACTACTAAACATCAAACCACAAATAAAACAAATTTTACAAGGACAATACAACATTACCCTTTCTTCAACAAGAGATGCCAAACCTGGTCTCTATCATGTGGATGTTATAATGACAAAAGATGGTAAGACCTACACTGCTCACAACGAGTTTGTATGGGGACTGGTATCCCTTAACACAAAGAAAAGCATCTACAAACCAGGGGAGACTGCAGACTTTGTAATAGTGGTACTTGATAATGGAGGACATTCTGTCTGCAATGCCAATATCCAGATGAGCATACTTGACCCTGCTATGAAAATGACAAACCTGTCAACAGGAAATGGAATCGTTCCAGAAACTCAATGTGGTCTGTACGATGCCAAGTATGTTACAACATCAGAGGGAAACCATACTGTTAATGTAACGGCAAAGACACCTACTGGAATAGCAAGCTTTTCTACTTATTTTCTTGTTAAAAGTAACTTTGATTTTGATATAACAAGGACAGCAGACAGCAAGATAGACCCTATAAGTAATCCAAATTCGTTTAATGTCAGAATTGATATTGGCTCTTATGTTAACACAAAAAGCCTAGTAATACAGGAATCTGTGCCTTCTGTCTTTAAGGTTGTTTCAGACGCAAATGTGCAAACCAACGGTGATACTACCATACTAACATGGAATAAGGATCTCATTGGAAATAAGACGTCTGTACAGTACTCATACTCTGTTCCTTTAGAGTATCCAAAATTATATGCGTTAGGGCCAGCTGAGATCAATTATGGGCAACCTATGCAGACCTTTACTGAAGCCAGACCGTGGTTTGTTGCTGTAGATCCTCAAACAATAGCATTTCGTTCCAGTGGAACGGGAACTAACAACTTTGCTACTACACTTACAATTACTGCGCCAGCAGGTATTCAAAACGGAGATGTCCTTATTGCCTCTATTGCATTACGAGAAGGATCAATCGCAACCGTTACTCCTCCAACTGGCTGGACTCTCATTAAGAGAACAGATGACGGGACAACCATATCGGTACTCAGTTATTACAAAGTCGCCAGTGGTGAATCAGGTAACTATGCATGGACATTCTCGGTTGCTGAAGATGCTAATGGAGTCATTGATGCGTTTACAGGTGTAGATAATACAACACCAATTAACGTGATTGGTGCTGATAATATAGGAACTGGCACGAGCCTCACAGCCCTCTCTGTTACAACCACAGTAGCCAATACTTGGGTAGTTGTCAATTTTGCCGAGAGGGTTGCAGGAACTCTCTCCAACCCGACAAATCCATCTGGTATGACACAGAGATACAATCTTGTTGTGAGTAGCACTCAAGGGGCAGAATCAGACGGATCATTCGGTACAGCAGGAGCAGTTGGGAACTCCGTTTCAACGGCTAGTGTGTCAGGAGGATGGGCAGCACACATGTTTGCGCTAGCTCCAGCAGTAACAGCAACAACCAAATCACTTTCAGATACAGTTGGGCTAACAGACACATTAACTACAACCAGAACACGTATAACATTAGCATTAGACGGTTCTACAACTGCTGGATCTGGCGGTGCTGCAACAAATACACAAACAACAGGAACACTAGTTACAGCAAACCCCAATGATGTGATAGTGGTTATAGTATCAGCATCAGATGGTGGTTCTGGTTCTGCAACACAAAATCATGTTTTAAGTATAACTAATTCAGGTCCAACACTAACTTGGATAAAAAGAGCATCAACTTTCTATCGATCTGGTACAACCTATTATAATCAGGTAGAAATTTGGTATGCGATAGCATCTAGTACATTTTCTGGAGCAATTACAGTAAACACTTCAGGAACATTTAGATTCACTGTTATTGCATTTGGTGTATCTGGTGCAAATACTGCATCACCTTGGGATACCAATGTAGCCTTACCAGCAACAAAATCAGACAATCACGCAAATGCAAATGTTACAATATCAACAACAAATGCAAATGATTTTCTTATTTCTGCATTAGTAATGACACAGACACCACCAACAGATACAATTCCATCAGGATATACTCAAATTGCAGATGTAGCAACAGCAGGTAGTGCCAGTCAAGCTAGGGGAAATGGTGCATACAAGATAGTTTCTGCCACACAAAGTAGCGTATTAGTTGCTTACACGAACACTATTGTTCAATGGGCTATGATTGGGGATGCAATAGTTGCGTGTCCCAGTTGTAATACTAGATCACTTACAGAATCACTTGCACTAGCTGACACCATAACCAAATCTTTAGTTGCATCACGAACTTTACTAGAAACAGTTGGACTGACAGACACATTAACTGCAACCAGAACAAAGACACAATCACTATCAGATACAGTTGGACTGACAGACACACTAACTGCAACCAGAACAAAGACACAATCACTATCAGATACAGTTGGACTGACAGACACACTAACCAAATCTTTAGTTGCATCACGAACTTTACTAGAAACAGTTGGACTAACAGACACCTTGACCAATGGAAAAAATTTACGGTCAGAAACAGTTGGACTGACAGACACACTAACCAAATCTTTAGTTGCATCACGAACTTTACTAGAAACAGTTGGACTGACAGACACTCTAACTGCAACCAGAACAAAGACACAATCACTATCAGATACAGTTGGACTGACAGACACACTTACTGCAACACAACCTGCTCCAAATGTTGCTATAACTCTTACCAACTCACAGACCTCAGCAACACCAGTACCTTTTGAGCAAAAGATAACATTCAATCCTTCAAAGTATCAAACTCTGGAAAAAGCGAATCTTGGAAACATAAGGTTCTGTGCTGACTCGAACTGCAATACTAAGCTTAATGCTTGGCTTGAGACCTGTACTCCTTCTTCTTGTACCAATACTGCCACTTCGGCTACAGCATGGGTAAAGCTAACAAGTGCTATTTCTGCTAGTGGTGGAACCCAGACAATATACATGGTCTTCCAATCTACAAGCACAGACTTCGATAAGGTTTTCTGGGGTAGGGCAGCTTGGATAGGGGGTAGCACTTACGGCCAGTTCGATAACGGGCGCCAAGTATTTACACTATATGACAACTTTACTGGCACGACTTTGGATAGTACAAAATGGACAACAGTAACATCTGGCGCTGGGGGCACGGTCACAGTAAATAACGGTGTTACCTTCGCGACGTCTGCTGGAACCGACTGGGCCTTTATCAAAGCTACGAATCAAAACCAGCCCAAGATTGCGGAGGCAAACATGACATCAAGGAGTAACACCGGTGTTGATCCAATGATAGGTGTCGGAACTACTACACTCCCAAGTGATTGGGTTGGAATTAGGGATGGATATTCTCTCGACGACTTCTCTACAACTCTTGAACTTGCCAAAAATATAGCGACAGGTAGTGCTACAATAGGCGCAACAGTTGCCTCAGGATTCAACCCTGGCATATGGCAGATGAACTGGAGTGCCACAGGAGCCGAGTCTGCGACAGACGGTCCAAATACATTAACTAGAACTGATGGCACTATTGCAATCGCCAATTATGGTATCTACGTTGGTCAGTCCAATATCGGCATTGGCAACAATGTTGTTAGCTGGGCAAGAATGAGAGCTGATCCACCAAACAATGTGATGCCTACCACATCTCTAGGACCTATTACTTTACCTCTACCTGTAGAGTTAGTAGGAATCACAGACACACTAACCAAATCTTTAGTTGCATCACGAACTTTACTAGAAACAGTTGGACTGACAGACACACTAACCAAATCTTTAGTTGCATCACGAACTTTACTAGAAACAGTTGGACTAACAGACACACTAACCAAATCAAAGTCACTCACACTCTCAGAAACAGTTGGACTAACAGACACACTAACTACAACCAGAACAAAGACACAATCACTATCAGATACTGTTCAAATTATAGACCAAGTTACTAAATCAAGGACTAGGAATGCTTCCTTAACAGAGACAGTTTCAATTACAGATACAATGACTACAGCTCACTCTCCTGTTTTCTTCCAAGTATACTTTGATACATTTCTGAATGGAACTGCAATTGCAAACAATACTGCAATCACAAATCAGTATGCCAGTATAGGCGCCAAATTCTCCTCTGTAGGAGGGTCACCAAAAGCAATAAACGATGGTCAATTTACTTCTCGTCCAAATTACCTAATTGGTTTTACACCCACTAGTACTATTACTATGGATATTGTGGATCCAACAACAGGAGCTGTTGCAACTACCAACAATGTTGTTGTAGACCTTATTGGTGTTGGAGATAATACTGTAACAGCTACTTCATACGCATTGGATCATACAACCGTTATTCAAACTATATCAGTAAGTAATCCTGGAACAGGACTTGGTATTGGTAACGTAAATAATATTCAGTTCACCATACCAGGAATTGCCAGAGTCACCTTTGCTATAACAAACCTTGTAAATCCTGCTGACGGTTTTGGAATTGATACTATCTTTGCAACAAATCATCTACCATTATCTCTATCTGATTCAATAGGACTTACTGATACCGTTTCTAAGTCTAAGACACTCCAACTGACAGATTCTGTATCCATCACTGATACACTTATTCGATCCAGAGTAAAATCATTAACAGATACTATTCCAATAGCTGATACACTAATCAAGATAAAATCATTCACACTATCAGAAACAGTTGGACTAACAGACACATTCACCAAATCCAAGTCATTCACACTCTCAGAAACAGTTGGAATCACAGACACACTAACTACAACCAGAACAAAGACACAATCACTATCAGATACTGTTCCAATAGCTGATACAGTTACCAAATCCAAGTCATTTACACTATCAGATACAGTTGGAATCACAGACACACTTACCAAATCTTTAGTTGCATCACGAACTTTACTAGAAACAGTTGGACTAACAGACACATTCACCAAATCCAAGTCATTCACACTCTCAGAAACAGTTGGAATCACAGACACACTAACTACAACCAGAACAAAGACACAATCACTATCAGATACTGTTCCAATAGCTGATACTCTAACCAAATCCAAGTCATTCACACTATCAGAAACCGTTCCAATAGCTGATACTCTAACCAAATCCAAGTCATTCACACTATCAGAAACCGTTCCAATAGCTGATACTCTAACCAAATCCAAGTCATTCACACTGTCAGAAACAGTTCCAATAGCTGATACTCTAACCAAATCCAAGTCATTCACACTGTCAGAAACAGTTCCAATAGCTGATACTCTAACCAAATCCAAGTCATTCACACTGTCAGAAACAGTTCCAATAGCTGATACAGTTACCAAATCCAAGTCATTCACACTATCAGATACAGTTCCAATAGCTGATACTCTAACCAAATCCAAGTCATTCACACTGTCAGAAACCGTTCCAATAGCTGATACTC
>Ga0209515_10007538_pt1 | contig 13071 bp, 18 predicted proteins | sample Subgroupgradi54m_FD_187454 | JGI IMG/M metagenome (GOLD analysis project Ga0209515, IMG submission 187454) | Subsurface groundwater microbial communities from S. Glens Falls, New York, USA - GMW60B uncontaminated upgradient, 5.4 m (SPAdes)... ...
CGCCATGGCCTGGGCGTGGAAGCAGCCGTTGCCCCCGACCGAGAAGTTCATCCTGCTCGCACTCTCCGACCACGCCAACGACGAGGACTACACCTGTTGGCCGTCGTTAAAGCACCTCACCCGCAAAACCGGCTTCAGTCGTCCGACCGTTTGGAAGACGATCGACCGGCTGATCGTTCTGGGGATCGTCGCGCGCGTCGGTGAATCGGCGGTCGGTTCGACCAAGTACCGCATCGAGGTAGGTAAGCCGCTTACCCAAGGTAAAGACGTTACCCAGGTATCGCCGTTACCTGGGGTAGGTAACGACGTTAACCGGGTAGGTAAGCAGGGCAACAAGGTAGGTAACGACGTTACCCCTAATCATCAAGAACCATCAGTAACCATCACTGAATCATCAGGGGCGGTCCGGGAAGCGAAAGACGCTTCCGCACCGCCCGTCATCACTCTCCCGTTGAACACGGGAGCCGACTATCCCATCACGGACAACCAGTGCGCAGAGTGGGGAACGCTGTTCCCTGCCACCGATGTATTGCAAGAGCTGCGCAAGATGCGAGCGTGGTCGCTCGCTAATCCACGAAACCGCAAAACCCGACAGGGCATCCTGCGGTTCGTGACGTCCTGGCTCTCGCGTGAACAAGACCGTGCGCGAACACCGCGCCAGCGAGTTCACCATGAAACCGATCAACGAATTGATAACTCCGCTCCCGCCAAAGTACGGCGTGCCTACGAAGCGCGCGAGCGGGAGCAGCAGCGACAGCACCAGCAACCGGAAACCGTCATCGACGCCCACCCCGAGCGCGTTGACTGACATCCATATCCGTCTCCTGTGGGAGCGGATGGCGAAGATATACGGCCACAGATGGGTGAGCAGTTTCGGACCTGCCGACGACGGCACGTGGCTTCTGGGGCTGCGCGATATAGCGCCCGAACAGATTGGCGTCGGGCTTGAGCACTGCCGCATCCGCGCCGAGCCTTGGCCGCCGACGCTGCCCGAATTCCGTGCCTTGTGTAAACCCACGGGCGCGCCGTATCACCATCCGTTCCCCCGTCTGCCTAAACCGCCGGCCAATCCCGAGATTGCCGAGCGCGAACTCAACAAGATGAAACAACTGCTCACGAGGTTCCGTGTATGAAAAACATCCATGTCATCTCGCGCAAGACGTTCTTGCGTTCGCTCCAATCCACGCCGCCGCTAAAGCGGGGCAGGGTGGTCCCACTTCCGTCCACCACCCTAGAGGCCAGCGAGTACGGCGACCCGGCCCGTGTGCTGGAGCGGCGTGAGTTCGTCGGGTTCGGTTGTGGGGCGTGCAAACACCATCGAAGAAAGTCCGACCTCAGCGCCTTCCACTGCGATATCGGCATCGGGCTCTGGCCCGAGGGCACCAACAAGACCTGCCGTCGGTTCTCCGGCGCCGGAAAACGGACGAGCGCTAACCGCCCCACGCGAGACGAACAATGAAAACAGCAATGCACATCTATCCTCCCGATATTCGCAACCACATGGAACGCTGGGCACGCTGGCGTATCTACCGCGCCACCGGCGAGCTTGGCTGGCCGCGTAAAACCCTGCTCGGCAAAATTCTCGACGGCTTACCCTCGACGCGTTGCCCCGTCTGCCAAGGCCGGGGCAAGGTACCGGTACCGGTAGGGCGGTTCGGGAGGGAATTGCCGTGGAAACTATGTTCGCAGTGTCACGGCGACGGCAAGGTCAAGGCCGATCCCCACGGCGAGAAAGCGAATCCCGCCTTCATCAAGGGCACTTACGACCCGACCTTCGGCGACGACCCCCTATGTCAGAAAATCGATTGGATCGTTTGCAGCGAACTCACCGAATACGAGCGCTCGCTTGTTCTCTGGGAGTACACCCGCAACGGCACGCAGGCCCACAAGGCCGAGCGCCTCAATATTTCTCAGAGTTATTACAGCAAGCTACTGGGCACGGCGTTGGGCAAGATCACGCGGACGCTAGACGCATGACGCGAAAATAATTATTCGCGGAGGTAGAAACACCCCTTGACGGCGAGTAATAAAAACATTACCATTTTGGCAATGTCGCAGTACTGCGTAATCTCGAACCCGGCCCGAAAGGCGCCGGGTTTTTTATTGCCTGATCGAAACCGTGTTCCGCCCACAACGTAAGGGTAAGGCGCGGCATGGACAACGTGTCTCGACGCCTCTACAATAAAGATATCTTTTTGATATACGAGAGGGCGAGATGTCTGGTAAATCGACGAGCAAGACCAAGACTGGAACGCGCGGTGCTGCCGGGGGCCAGTTGCTGTTCCGTTATCGCGGAAGCGACACCATCGCCGGCGTGTCGCGCCGAACCGCGTCCCGCCTGGCCAAGACCTTGGGCCTGACCGAAACGCAGGCGATTCACCTGGCGCTCGCGCGCTTGGCTCAGGAAACGCTCCCACGCTACGAGGCGGACGATGCCCCGCTCACGGATAAACAGCTTGAGGCGATCAAGCGACTGGAACCGCAAGGCCGGTTCGTCACGAGCGAAACGCTCTTCGCGTCGTGAGTTCGCCAGCGCGGTATTTCGCCGCACCCAAGCCGGGCGATATCGTGTGGTGCCGATTCCCCGAGGAGAAGAGTCTTCAACCGGCATCGAAGGCGCGGCCGGCGTTGGTGCTGCGGGTAGGTCAGATCGATGGTCATCCGGCGGTGGCGATTGTCTATGGCACCAGCCAAAAAGTGGAACGGCTCTTCCCGGGTGAGTTCGCTATTTCGCCTGCCGACGGCGCGGCGTATACCGCCTCGGGGTTGAGTTACCCCACCAAATTCAACCTGGCGCGCAGCGTCGAGCTGCCGTTCAATGATCGCTGGTTTGCAGTCCCGTCGGGCGCTCCGTTCGGCCAACAACCGAAACTCGGTGTACTCCATCCCGCACTGATGAAGCGAGCGCAGGCAGCGTTCAGTGCCGCGACGCCCCTTGCGCGGACACCGGGCAAACAGGAATAATCGTTCGCCATGAGTACCGTCCGCCTCACGAGGCTTTTGTCCTACCACCATTGGAAGCAAGTATTAATGCGGATCACGCCGATGGGTTGGGTTGCCACCGCCGGTTGGGGCGTGGCGATTTTTCTGCTTGGCTGGATCGTCGGGGCGCGTGGCTGCTTTGGGTGAGAGTAGGCCGTAATCGGCGCAGGCGAACGAGAGATGAAAATAGAGAAAGTGGCGCTGGAAGGCCACACGGTTCGACTTGAGCCGCTAGCACCGTACCACGCTCCAGGCCTTGCCAAGGCAATCAGCGACGGCGAACTCTGGAAAATCCCTGTCACGGTAGTCCCCCATCTGGAGGACTTGCATTCGTTCTTTGAGGCGGCCGAATCAGCTTTCCTCGCTCAGAAAGAACTGGCGTTTGCCATCGTGGACAAGGTGAGCAACGCAGTCGCCGGCAGCACCCGTTTCCGGTGCATCGAACTTGTCCACAAACGAGTTGAGATCGGTTTTACGTTTCTTGCCAAGTCATGGCAAAGAACACGCGTAAACACGGAAGCCAAGTATTTAATGCTCAAACATGCCTTTGAGAGCTGGCAATTCAATCGGGTAGAACTCCTCACCGATGTTTTAAACACCAAATCACGAAACGCGATCGCTCGTCTCGGGGCAAAAGAAGAAGGAACCGTTCGCAGTCATATGATCATGCGTGACGGTCGGATTCGCGATTCGGTAATGTTTAGCATCGTCCGCGACGAATGGCCCTCCGTCAAACAGACGCTCGAACAAAAAATGCAAAGCTACAGCGTAAGTGTCGAGTCAAATTCCTAGTGGGCGGCTAATGGAGCGAGACAAAGCAATGGTCCGTGAGTGGAACCGTGGCGACTACACCATCAGCACCGACCGCGAGCGACTGGATATAGACGTGATCCATGGTTTTCTGTGCAGCTCGTACTGGGCGAAAGGCCGCACGCGCGAGCGCGTTCTCGCATCCATTCAGCATTCTCTCCCGTTCGGTCTATACCATCGGGAAGCGCAGGTTGGATTCGCGCGGGTATTGACCGACCATGTCGTACTTGCATTTCTTGCCGACGTATTCGTGCTGGAATCGCACAGAGGCAAGGGCTTGGGAGCGTGGCTCATTGAAGTCGCCACCGGTCTCCCGGAACTTCAGTCGATCCGGCGCTGGCTCTTGGGTACGCGGGATGCGCATGCGCTCTATCGTAAATTCGGTTTCGCCGACCCGAAGGCGGGTGTGTTTATGGAAAAGCTTGATCCCGAAAGCGATAACCGGACTTAAGTCCTGCGCTGCTCAACTCTAATGAGGCAGAAGGAGAACAGCTGTGCAAATCAGCTATCTCGCTGATCATCCGCATTTCATCGAGACCCTTGCACCGTGGGTGCTAGAGCATTGGCGACCGATCCTCCAGGAAGAAACACTGGAGGATCGGGTGGATAAGTTCCGGGCACATTTAAACCGAGATGTGCTTCCGATTGCATTGGTGGCGCATTCAAAGTCACAAGTATTGGGCACCGCCGCCCTGCGCGTATGCGATCTTCCCGGTCGAAAAGATATCACGCCGTGGCTAGGCGGGGTTTATGTAGCGCCGCAATTTCGCGGGCGCGGCATTGGTACCGCTCTTTGCAACGCCGTAGAACAAGAAACGAAGAACACCATTAAGAGCAAAACCCTTTACCTTTTTACTCTTGATAGACAGGCATGGTACAGAAATCTTAGTTGGGAATTATTGGAACCGTGTTTATGGCGTGGTCGGGCAGGAGACATCATGTTCAAGAAAATCGAACCCACTTGATCGTTGTGTCTCGCGTCAATGACAACTGAAATAATTTCCACCTAGATTTCGATACGGCTGATTTCAGCGCGCGGCCGAAGCATAGTAACGACAACCACCAAACCCACGCACACAAGTCTTGAAACTTGGTATGGCAGGATAGGGGTTTGGTGGTACAAACCCCGCGACGCGAGGCGTCGATCCTGCCCCGGCCCGCAATCGCGTCCGGGGTTCGACCAGCACCGCCGGTGCCGGCGGTGCTGGTCGCCTTACCGCTTTCGCCAATCACTGATTACTCCACCGAGGCGCCATGACTCGTCCCCGTCACGATATGTCGGAGGTGACTCGTGTGCGGCTCGCTGCCGATGAGCGTGAAGCGTTCGCCGCTGCCGCGAAGCGCCTGGGTGAAAGCCGCTCGAACCTGCTTCGGCGGGCGGTGCGGGAGATCATCGGACGCCCGGCCGACCTCCTCGAAAAGGAACTCGCCGGTCTGGACGAGGCGGTGTATCAGCTGCGTGCCGTCGGCCGAAACCTGAACCAGATCACCCGTGCCATGCACCTGGGCGAACTGAAAGAAGGTCAGCTCAATGCAGCGCTCCTCGAAGAGCTGAAGCAAACAGTCGAACAGCTCGCGAACCGGACCGACGAGCTGGTCGAGAAGAGCCGCCTCCGTCGGGTCTTCCGGTGACTGCTGAAGACGACAAGGACCTGCTGGGTCCGCACCGCATGGTGCGGCCGTCGATGCGCGGGCGCGGTACGCCGCCACGCCAGGCGAAGGCCTCGTCGATCAGTATCGCCGAGCGTATCCGCGCCGCCCGCGGCGTGCGGCAGGCGGTGGTTAAAGTGACGAGCTATTCACGCGGCGCCGACTCGTGCCGCCGGCACTGGACCTACATCAGCCGCAAGGGAACGCTCCCTCTCGAAACCGAAGCCGGCGAACTCCTAACCAGTCGCGAAGCGCAACGCGCGGCGCTCGATTCCTGGCCCCTCGACAAGCGCGCCAATGCCCGCGACCAGGTCAACGTCGTGGTATCGGCGCCACCGGGCGCGCCCGCCGAGGCGGTGCGCAAGGCTGCGCGGGCGTTTGCGCAGGAGGCTTTCAAGGGCCAGCGCTACGTCTTCGTGCTGCATGAAGACAAAGGCCATCCCCACGTGCATTTCGCCGTGGCACTCAAAGGTCGGACCAAGAAGCTCGACCCCCGCAAGCAAGACTTGCATCGCTGGCGCGAACAGTGGGCGGAGAAGGCGCGCGAACAGGGTATCGAAATGGCCTGCTCTCCACGTGCGGCGCGGGGCGTAGGTCGACGGGGACAGAAATTGCCGATCTACCACCTGCAACGCAAAGGCATCACACCGAACGTGACGAAGCTCGCCGTGAAAGATGCCTTGGAGACCGATCACGACACGCCGTGGGAACAATTCTGCCGGGCGCGCAACGGCGCCGAGCGACGTGCGTACAAGCAAGCGGCCGCCGACCTTCGGGCGGCGGCGCAGACCTCGACGCCCGAGGCGCGCGCCAAGCTCGAAGCCGCGGCGGTCGATCTCGAAAAGTTCTCGGCGGGCATGCCGTTCGCCAAGACGCGGCGCCAGCAGTTGCGCGAAGTAATGGCCGCCCGCTCAAAGCAGAAGTTGGAAGATCGCGAGCGCTAGTGCATCGCGGTTGTCACTGGCGGCGCGCGGATCGCGTGCCGTTTTCAAATCAACGTTGCTTGTTCTTACTACGGAGGAGTCCCGTGATCCGTCATCGCTATCTCTTTGCCTTCGCACTTGTACTCACGGCCGTCGCTTGCGTCGGTCCCGCGGAAGCGGCCGGTTTCTTCGGTGGTCTCGGCGGTTCGCCCTTCGAGCGCGCGCTGCAGACCGTCGTCGATATCCTGACCGGTACGCCGGCGCGTCTGACGGCCATCATCGCGGTCGCTGCCTTCGGCTACTCGATGTACACCGGCCACATCAGCCTGCGCTGGGGTATCTCGATCATCATGGGCATCGCCATCATCTTTGGCGCGGCCGAGATCGTGAACCGTTTCGCCGCGTAGATGAGCGACCAGCTCGAAACCGACCCGCTCTTCGTGGGGCTCACCCGCCCCCCGATGAAGATGGGTGTCACGCAGTCGTTCTTCGTCATCAACACCATCGGCTGCGCGATGCTGTTTCTGGCAACGAAGTCGTTCCTGATCCTGTTCGGGGCGGCGCCCTTGCTGCATGCGATCGGTTTCCTGATGTGTCTCAAAGACCCCTGCGTCTTCGACATCCTCTTCATCAAGATGAAGTGCATGAAGTCGCGCAACCGCCAGCTGTGGCGCGCGAACAGCTACGACCCGTGGTAGGAGAAGGGGTGACACCGTGAAGCTGAGCAAACCGAATCCGCCGTTCAAGACCCTGGCGTCACGTGAAGCGTCGGTCAGCGGCTACATCCCGTACACGAACCACTACAACGAACACACGCTGCTCACGAAGAACGGGCAGATGTTGCAGATCGTGAAGCTGGAGGGGTTCGCCTTCGAGACGGCGGACACGGATACCCTGAACATCCGCAAGGCACTGCGCAACAACCTGTTCAAGAGTATCGCCGGCCACCAGTACGCACTGTGGTCGCACATCATCCGCCACAAGCAGTCGGTGTACCCGGGCGGCGATTTCGCACCGGGGTTCGCTCGCGACCTGAACGACGCCTGGCGGGCACGAAGCAGCGGGCGCGCGCACTTCGCCAACGATCTCTACTTCACCATCCTGCGCCGCGGCCACGGCGGCAAGATCGGCAACGTCCAGGACTGGCTGCGCTCGCTCGGTCACAAGGCGGACCACGCGCAGCAGCTCGCGCACTACAAGGTCATGTGCAAGGAGCTGACGGAGATCGTCGAGCGCTTCCTGCGGGCACTTTCCGACTATCACCCGAAGCGGCTCGGTGTCGAGCACACGCAGGCGGGCCCGATGTCGGAGCCGCTGCGCTTCCTGTCGCGACTGATCAACCTTGAAGACCGGCCGATCCTGTCGCCGACGATGGATGTCTCGCACTACCTCGCTTACAAGCGGCCCTTCTTCGGCGCGCGCGCCGTGGAGCTGCTGGGCGCCACCGCCGAGAGCACGCGCCTGGGCGCCATGCTCTCGATTAAGGAGTACGGACCCGAGACGGCGGCGGGGATGCTCGATAGCTTCCTCACGCTGCCGTTCGAGTTCGTGCTGACACAGTCGTTCGCCTTCAGCAATCGCTCCGAGGCCTTGAGCGAGATACAGAAGCAGCAGCGCATCCTGCAGCAGACGGATGACCTCGCGCTGTCGCAGGTGGAGGCCATCAACCAAGCGCTCGACGATGCGAGCGGGGGAGAGGTCGCCTACGGCGAGCATCACCTGACGGTCATGCCGATTGCGCGCGATCTGAAGGAACTCGACAAGGCCATCACCGCCGTCGAGTCGGCGCTGATCGACCTCGGGGTCACGCCGGTTCGGGAGGACATCAACACCGAACCCGCGTTCTGGGCGCAGCTCCCCGGCAACTTCGAATACATCGCACGCGGCGCGCCGATCAACACGCGCAACGTCGCGGGCTATCTCTCGCTGCACAACTACCCCGGTGGCAAGGTCACCGGCAACCATTGGGGTCCGGCGGTCACCGTGCTCGAAACGACTTCCGGCACGCCGTACTACTACAACTTTCACGTCGCCGATGTGGGCCACACGACGATCATCGGACCGACCGGCACCGGCAAGACGGTGCTGATGAATTTCCTGATGGCGCAGTCGCGCAAGTTCAGTTCGCGGCTTTTCGCCTTCGACAAGGACCGCGGCGCCGAGGCGTTCCTGCGCGCGATTGGCGGCCGATACCGAATCCTGGGCGGCGGCCAGCCGAGCGGGTTCAATCCGTTGCAGCTCGCCGACACCAATGAGAATCGCGCCTTCCTGGCCGAGTGGTTCGCGGCGCTCGTTACCTCGCACAAGGAACCGCTCGCGGCGCACGACATGGCGGTCATCAGTGACGCCATCGACGGTATCTACAAGCTGCCGCGCAAGGTGCGCACGTTGGAGAACATCGCACCGTTCTTCGGTATCGGGGGACCGGGGACGCTCGCCGGGCGCCTAGCCCAATGGTACGGGCGCGGGACGCGCGCTTATCTGTTCGGCGGGGTAGAGGACATCCTCGACCTGACCGATGGCAACATCTTCGGCTTCGAGATGGGCGAGATCCTGGAGGACAAACAAGGATTGCCGCCCGTGTTGTTGTATCTCTTCCACCGCATCGGCCAGGCGCTCGATGGGACGCCGACCCAGATCGAGCTCGACGAGGGCTGGGCGCTGGTGGACAACCCCATCTTCGCACCCAAGCTCAAGGATTGGCTCAAGACCATCCGCAAGCTCAACGGTCATGTGATCTTCGCCACGCAGAGCCCCGAGGATGCGGCGAACTCTTCCATCGCCGATACGCTGGTGCAGAGCGCGGCGACGCAAATCTATCTGCCGAACCCGAAGGCGACCGACGTTTACAAAAAGGTATTCAAGCTGACCGACCGCGAGTTCGACCTGATCCGCAAGCTCGACAAGTCGAGTCGCTGTTTCCTCATCAAACACGGCGCGCACGATTCCGTCGTCGCCAAGCTCGATCTCTCGGGAATGCCGGAAGTCGTCTCGGTGCTCTCCGGCACCGCAGCGAGCGTGCGGCTGCTCGATGAGATTCGGACCAAGCATGGCGACGATCCCTCGGTGTGGCTGCCGATCTTCCAGAAGGAGGCATTACGCCAATGATTAAGAGAATCCTGAACTCCGAAGCGCTGCGGCAGGGAAGAGTCGTGATCGTGGCCGCGAGCGCGCTTCTTATCACCTCGATCCCCTCGGCGCGCGCGATGGTCGTATTCGATCCCACGAATTTCTTCGCCAACCTGGAGCAGTACTACACCACCATCGAACAGCTGCGAAACGCCTACAACCAGCTCGACACCATGTACCACCAGCTGGAGTACGCACAACGTCAGTACGAGGCGATGCGGCACCCGAACTACTGGAAGCAGTTCATTTACCGGCGTCCGGACTGGTTGCCGCGCGACTGGCGCCGCACCCAAGGCATGCTGGCGCAGGGGCTCAATCCCGGCGATGTGAAGGATGCGAACGCCTACGATGCCGCTGTGTACGAACACGGTGCGAACTTCCCGAAAGTGGAATCGAAGCTGATTTCGGGCGATCCCACGTCGCGCCGCGTGAGACAGTACGAACTCGAAGACGACGCGGCGGCGAAAGCGGCCGGCGCCTCGAAAGCCGCCTATGCCGCGCTGGCCGGCGATCCGGAGCGGGGCACGCGTGGCTACCGCGAACAGATCGACGACTTTGCGAAACAGATTCAGGGCATCGCCGACAGCGACTCCGATATCAAGGATGTACTCGATGTGCAGGCGAGCATGCAGGTGCTACAGATGCAGATGCAGGCCGATACGCTCGCGCTGGTGCAGCATCAGTTGCAGCTCCAGTACGCCCAGGCGAACCGCAACCTCACCAACACCGCGCAGTCGGCGACGTTCTTCGGTGCCTCACCGCTGGAACACGCCAGGAAATAGTTAAGCGTCTCCGGACGCCGACCGAATCACCCGTCGTTACAACCTCCATCGGAAGCGTGTCTTCCGAGGGAATTCTTTTTCTCAATCACATAGGAGTCAGCACCATGAAGCGCACACGCTTGTTTCTTCTTATTGCCCTGATCGCGGCCGTCAGTGCCTGCACGACGACGCGTTCGGACCTCAAATCTCCTTGCGCCGGCTGCGACGACAGTATCCAGCGGCGCATCAACCAGAAGGCGTAAGCGCGTCATGCGCGCCATTCTGGCAGTCGCGCTGCTGATCCCGCTGACAGCTGCTGCCGACGGCATGGAGCCGCGTGCGCCCAGTGTTGCACTCGAATACTGGGCGCTCGGCGGCAAGTCGGCGGACCAGGTCCATTCGCCCATCGTCGTTTACAACCAGCCGTATCGCGTTGCCGCGCCGGCGCAGAGCCGGGGCGAGGACGCAAAGACGAAGTCCGGTGGCGGCGGGTTCTCGGCGCAAGTCGGCGGTTCCGGTGGTAGTGGAAGTCGTTCGCCCCAGCGGATGTCGCCGAATCAAACCCAAGTGACGGACGCCAGCGCGCCGACCTACGCCGGCCCGAGCGATCCGCGTGCAGCCACGATGGACAACGGTTCATCGCGCAGCACCAACCCCTGCAGCCGCGACGGTTATCACGACAACGTGATGTCGCACGGCCTCGACACCGCGCGCACGAAGTGCGAGCTGCACCAGCTCGACAAGAACCGCTGGCAGTTGTGGGCGTTCTCGGGCGGCGATCCGCTGCTGCACAAGACGATGGAAATGCAGCTCGACAAGGGTCTCGACCTTTTCGGCGTTCTTAAATAATCGGAGCACCTATGAGCTTCGCAAGCGAATTTCTGACCTACGTCGATACGACTCTGAACGGCTTCACGCAGGGGACGTACGACGCCCTCGTCACCTCGCACCAGACCGAAATCCTGCTGGTGCTCACGATCTACGTGGCGCTCTACGGTTGGGCCGTATTGAACGCGTGGATCGAGACGACGCTCACCGACGCGGTGAAGCGGGTCGTGTTGATGGCGGTTGTCGTGATGCTCGCCACCAAGTGGTCCTTCTTCTCCACGTTCTGTTACGACGTGTTCACGAGCGGCCCCGCGAAGCTCATCGCCGCGATGACTCGCGGGACGATGGACCCGGCGTCGCTCCTCGACCAGGTGTTCGATAAAGGCGTGCGGGCCGGTTACGCCTTGATGCAGGAGGGCGGCTGGAGCGACATGGGTCTGGTGGTGATCGGTGCGGTCGTTGCCCTTGGCACGGTCGTGACGGTCGGCTATTCGCTATTCCTCATCGTGCTCGCGAAGATCGCGCTCGCGATCCTGCTGGGGCTGGCGCCGTTGTTCCTGCTGTTTCTGCTCTTCAATGCCACGCGCGACTTCTTCGGGCAGTGGCTGCGCCAGATCTTCAATTTCGCCCTGGTCCCCGTGCTGGTCTTCGGCATGTCCGCCGTGATGCTGAAGTTCATCGATTCGTCGCTGACGCGCCTCGAAGCCGCGACCACGAGCCGCCTCGGCGAAGTCACGTTCCTGCTCCTGATCGGTTTCATTCTCGTGATGCTGCTGCGCCAGGTCATGGGCATCGCCTCCGGCCTCGGCGGCGGCGTGCAGCTCGCGACACTCGGGATGACAACGCGTCTGGGCGGGATGCTCTCGGGGGCCGGCACCAAGCTCGGCGCCACCGCCGGCCGCATGGGTTGGAACAACGCCTTGACGCAGAAGCTGCGCAACAGCCCGCTTGGCAACGCCGTCGGCCAGGCGCGCGATCGCATCCGTTCCACGGTCGGACTTCGCAAGTAAGGACACCCCATGAAATTGCCTTTCTCCAGATCGGCGCAAAAGCAGCCGAGTGATCCGCTCGACTTCGACGCGGCGAACGACTGGCACGCGGAGAAATATTCCTCCGCGCTCGCGTCGCGCAATCGCTGGTTGCTCGCCGCCGTGATCGCCGGTGTGCTCGCGCTGCTCTGCATCATCGCCTTGATCGGTCTTACGCCGCTCAAGACCGTCGAGCCTTACGTCGTGAAAGAAGACAGCAAGTCCGGTTTGGTCACGGTGCTGCGGCCGATGCGGGAGGAGGGCATCACCGCGGGCGAGGCGCTGCGCAAGTATTTCCTCGCCCAGTATGTCCAGGCGCGCGAGATCTTCGACCCGACGGACATCCAGCACGCCTACCAGACCGTCATGTTGCTGAGCGACATCGAAGTGGGGCGCGAGTACGACCGCTGGATCAACCCTGACAACGCAACTTCGCCGATGAAAATCTACGGCGCGAAGAAGGTGAAACGCCTCGTCAGTATCCGGTCGATCACGTTCCTCGCGCCCGACACGGCGCAGGTGCGCTTCACCGCACTCGAGAAGCTGGACACGAGCGAGCGCCCGAGCTTCTGGATCGCCACGTTGCAGTTCAAGTTCGTTCAAAACTCGGCCGACGAGGAAGAACGACTCATCAATCCCGTCGGCTTCAAAGTCACCAGCTACCGCATTGACCCGGAGGTCACCAAATGAAACATCCTCGCATGCTGTCCCTTGCTGTTGCGTTGTCGCTCGTATCCGCCGCGCCCGTCTGGGCGGAAACGAGCCCCATGCCCGTTGCCACCGACGCCCGCATCCGCTTTCTTGCCTACAACGAATTCCAGGTCTACTGCGTGGTCGCGAACTACGGCTACGCGGTGACCATCGAGTTCGGGGCCGAGGAAGTAATCGAAACCGTTTCCGCCGGCGACACGATCTCGTGGCAGATCGTGCCGGCGGGCCGTCGTCTCTTCATCAAACCGA
>Ga0209515_10007539_pt1 | contig 13069 bp, 13 predicted proteins | sample Subgroupgradi54m_FD_187454 | JGI IMG/M metagenome (GOLD analysis project Ga0209515, IMG submission 187454) | Subsurface groundwater microbial communities from S. Glens Falls, New York, USA - GMW60B uncontaminated upgradient, 5.4 m (SPAdes)... ...
CGGGGCCGGTGGCAGGAGCGGTCTGAGGACGCCGACGACGGCGCGGCAGGATGATGGTCAAAGGAAAGTCCCTTTCGTTCAGGCGCAAACATGCCTCCGCGCGCCGCAAGGTGGCGGGCACGGCGAATTTCCGTGAGGCCGGCGGAGCCGGCCGGGGGCCGGACGGGCGCGATACGAACGGGCCGGGTTGTCGCGGCTGTAGCGGGAAGTCACCAGGGCCGGATCAACCCGACCCGCCGGCGCCCGTCCTTCAGCCCCCGACCGTCATGCCGCCACCACCACGCGCAGGCGGTGGTATTGGAAATCCGAACGATGGGATATAGTCAGCGGTAGCCATAGCCTTGTGCCTTGTACACAGGGTTGCGGTCAGGCGTGGGTCGGTGCTTCCAACACCGGCTCACGCCGCCTGTCCGCCAACACGGGCGGACGCGAGGAGAAGTATACCGTGATTCGGCCGGCCCTATCCACCGGAAATGGAACAGACCAGCGGAAGTGCACCGATCGACGCTGATGGCGGCGCTGTTGGCCACGGGAGCGCAACTGAAACTACGCCGAAAGGCTTCCCGACCTGCCGCATAACCGTTTGTTATCTGAATATCCGCCCGATGCCGGGAGCGCATAGCTTGCTGATGTGAACAGCCTCGACGATGCTCCCCCTTGCAGCCATTGCATTGAAACCGCTGATAGGCAACAGTATCGGCACGACGGCTTCGACCGTCACTGGCCTTCGACGAAGGCGATGGACCGGACAATGAATGGGGGAACCCCATGAAGGCTATGGGCTGGGCGCTGGCAACACTGCTGGCGATGGCCGGGCCGGCGGGCGCCGAGGATGGCTGCTTTGCCTACGTCCCGGCCGCAGAGGCGCGGTACGGCATACCGGGGGGCCTGCTCGCGGCCGTCGTCCGAACCGAGAGCGGCGGCAACCCTTGGGCCCTCAACGCCGATGGGGCGCCATATTACCCGATCGGCCGGGATCAGGCGCACGCCCTCATCCAGTCTCTCCACGCCGGCGGCGCCCGCAACGTGGATGTCGGCTGCGGCCAGATTTCCATGCGCCACCATCCCTCGTTTCCGCCCGATCTCGCGCTTGATGCGGAGCGCAATGTCGATTACGCGGCGGCGTATCTGGCCAGCCTCTACCAGACTCACGGGTCTTGGCCCGCCGCCGTCGCCCATTACCATTCTGCCGATCCGGTGCGCCAGGCCGCGTACCTGGCCAGAGTCGGCAGCGCTGCCGCGGGTTCAGCGTCAGCATCAGCGGCACCGCGCCGCGTCACGCGCGTCGGCACCTTGTACATCGAGACACAGCGGATTCCCGGCATGATCCTGCGACGGTAACCATGGCTTCCCCGCCGGAAGAGGCTTTGCTGCCCTGGCTGACGCCGGACGGCGCGTTGCGCCTGCCGACGGTGATGGGGGAACACGAGGCGCGGCGCCATCTCGAGACCCTCTCCCTGGCGGAATTGAGACAGCTCTGCGCGGTGACCCTTGAAAAACGTAATCGGCTGCCGCGCAGCGGGACCGCCTGGTCGGAGTTCGAGCGAGGCCTTGATCTGTTGCGCCACGAAGCCAGGCGCCGGAACCTGCGCCGGCAACGCCGAGGCTTGCCGGCCATGGGGCGCCCGGCCGATCCGACGGTCACACTGACACGCCGGGTCGATTCCGCCCTTGCCGGCATCTATGTCGATTACGCCGCGGCACGCCAACGGCTGCTCCACAAGCTGCTGGAGACCCAGGATCGCCAGTCGGTGCTGACCCGACTGGCGACCACACCATCGGACTTCGGACGGGTCAGGCCCGCGCCTCGCGACCGGAAGACCCTTCGCGACGATCTATTGGCGCTGGCCAATGCGGTTACAGGCAACGCCCGCTTCGGGCCGTGACCGGAGCGGTCAGGCCGCAGCCGGTGCGCCCAGCAGGGTGATGGCCGCCAAGGGCGACCAGCCGGGCGGGCGAGCCCGCCGCTTTTGTGCCAGTGTTGCAACACTCGTCGCTGGTAAAGACCGACTCAGCGCTGGCGCGGTTTCTTGCCGCTGCCCCGTTTGCCCGCCGACGTCCCGCGCGCCCGTTCGCAGCCGCGTGCCGAAGCCTTGGTGCCTGAGCCGAAACATCGGTCGATATAGGCAGACGCCGCAGCGGCGGACACAAGATGGGGCACGGCGTCGTCATCGCGTTCCCCTGCCAGCCGGCGCACCAGATCGGCCTGCCTGTCCGAGGGCGGACGGTCTTCGGCCTTGCTCGGTGGATGCTCCTCCAGGAACGTCCTGGCCACCGCCGCGTCCTCTCGCCAGCCCGGATAGGTCCGCAGATCGATGCCTTTGGCCTGGGCGATGCGCTCCACCGCCGTGACCATGTCGCGCGACGGCGCCGAAGTGGGGTTGTCCATCCCGACCTGTGTCAAATCGAACGAGCGCGCGTCACGACAGGCCTCGACCATATCCTCCAGCATGCGCCGCCCACCGGCCAGGAAATCCGTGAGCAACCGCTGCGCTTCCGCGGTGCTGTCGGCGTCGCCGATGCGGGCGAGATCGCCTTCCATCCGGGCCCGGGTCACGGGATCGACCATGGCCGGGAAATATGCCCGCCAGCCGAAGACATGGGCATAGCCCTTTTCGGTCGGCGCGACCGGCCCGCCGGGCTTCTTCTGCAGGCGTTTCACGTAGCCGAGCTCGTCGATGACTTTCGCGATGGCCGTGCCACGGGTGGCGGCGGTGCCCAGGCCCTTGGGCTTGTCGGGATCGTCGCGGTTGGCCAGCATCGCCTTGACCGCCGGGTCGTCAAATTGATCCATCAGCCGTTGCATGACGACTTCCAGGTCGGCTTCCCGATAGCGTGGTGGCGGCTGCGTCTTGGCGCCCAGGACGTCCGTCCGCTGCACCTCTACCGGCGTGCCATCCGGCAGATCGGGCAGGCGCTCCTGCTCCTGTTCGTTTTCGGCCGCCCGCCCCGGCATCACCGCCCGGCCACGGGCTTCCGCCTCATCAAGATCCTGGAACACCCGCCGCCATCCCGCATCGCGTTCGATCCGGCCGCTCGCGGCGAACTCCCGCCGCTCTCCATCGACCGTGACAGTAAAGGACATGCGCGTCCTGTCGTCGACCGCATCCGGCAGGTGGTTGGCGACATAGTTGCGGGCGATCAGCAGATAGAGTGCCGCCTCGTCGTCGCTCAACCTGGCCAGCCTGGCGGCCCGGGCCGTGGGAATGATGGCGTGATGCTCTCCCACTTTGGCGCTGTTGTAGCGGCTGCCCTTGCGGAGGACGACCGCGTCCGCCTCCAGCACCGGCCCCAGAACCGGCGCGAATTCGTCGAGCCCGGCCAGCGCCTCCAGCACTCCCTTGGCCGCGGCCGCCTGCTCGGTTTTCAGATAGGCGCTCTCCGTCCGAGGATAGGTGATCAGGGCATGGGGATGATCATAGAGCGACTGGGCGACCTGCAGAACCTGGGTGGGCGACCAGCCGAACGATTTGCCGGCCTTGGCCACCAGGGCGGCCTTGTCGAACAGCTTGGGAGGACCGACCCGCTCCTCGCCGCGCTTGACCGACAGCGGGCCGGCGTGCTGTCGCGCCGCATCGGCGATGCGCTGGGCAAGGCCGCGGTCGTAGAGACGCCGGTCCTCTCCGGACGGCAACACCGGACAGGTCGGATGGCGCAGCCTGACCCCGTGACCAAGGTCCGCCAGCACCTGATAGTGGTCACGGGACGCGAAACGCCGGATTGCCTCCTCGCGGTCGACGATCAGGGCGGTCAGTGGCGAAATGACGCCACCCGAGGAGAAGGGCTCGCCCCGCCCCAGTCCTGCCGGCTTCAGACGCAGCACCGAGACGACAGTGCCGGTCATGCCGAGCCAGTAATCGAATTGCTGGCGAGCCAGGCCCTCGAGATAGACCCGATGATCACGATCGGCGCTGGCGGACTCCATGGCGTCGATGGCCGCCCGGATGTCTCCGGGCTCGTAAGACACCACCGCCATGCGGTCCAGCGGCCCGTCGAAGCCGACCCAACGGATGGTTTCGCGCCCGATCAAGGATCCTTCCCGCCCGGCATCCCCGGCGAGAACCACCCGGCCGATTCGTTCACGCCGGAACAGATCCTCGATCACCTGCAACTGCTGCCTTTTGTCCGGTTCGGGCTCCAGCGGGATATCGGCGGGATTGATGGGCAGATGCTCATAGGCAAAGCCCCACCGCGGATCGATGTCGCGCGGATTTTTCTGGCGCAACAGATGGCCGATATTGTGGGTCACCACGTCGCCATTGCGCGTGACGATATAGCCCTGGTTTCGCTTCGCCACGCCCAGCACCTCGGCGAGCGCCTCGCAAGCCGACCGCTTTTCGGTCAGCCACACCGTCACTCCAGATCGGGTCATTCCCGCCCTCGCTGTTCAGTCCCGCCGGACGAAGCCGGCAAATATGTGCTCGGGCATCAGGGATCCGCCATTTTCGCGCCGTCCGACGCATGACCCCCGATCCCCGGGCACCGTCTATCCTGCCATCACCTTGGCCATCACGGCGGCACGGCTTTCCGCCCCCCGGACCACGTCCATCAACTGAGTCAACTTCTCCATCCGCACCCGCACGACCGACGCCCACCGGATGAGTTCCGGATCGCGCAGGACGTCATCGATGACCGCGTCTATCGTCTGGCTCCTGGGTCCGCCGAAATCGGCACCGGCCTTGAGCACCTGCCGCACACGATCGACCGAGGCACCCGCCCGGAATGCCGCCAAGGCGACGGCATGATCCAGCAGCAATTTGGCCGGTGTGTCGCTATAACAGCCCTGCACCTCGGCATACCGTCGGTACAGTTCGCCAGCCCTTGCGTCACTGGATGGCCGCGCCAGGGCATCGGCCTCCGCGGACGGATCGATGCCGGCAGGGCCAAGCGCCGCCGCCGCCTCTCTCTCCCGGGCGAGCTGCCTCTCCGCCTGGCGCAGCACCTTGCGTCCGGCCGGGGCATAGGGCTTGCCGGTAAACACCAGGCGCGCCACAGGCGACGCCGGAACCATGTCGGGACGCGACCAGAGGGACGGCATATGACCGCCCGCATGCCAATGCGCCCGGATCGCCGGCATGCCGACGACAGCGGCGACGTAACGCGCCGCGACCAGCAGATGGTCCTCCTCCAGCTCGGCCGGCAGACACAAGCGCACCCATGCGTCATAGATCCCCGGCTCGGCCTCGACAATTGCGCAAGGCTCCAGGTCGGCAGCCCGTAAGGCGTCGAGACCTTGTTTCGTCACCCCGGGCAAGGTGACCAATCCATCGGGTTTGCTGGCACACACCAGGATTTCGAGACCCTGGGCATTGTCGCGCCGCAACCTGTCGACGATCGGCTGCCGGATCGCTCCAGGAGCATAGTTGTAGGTTCTGGTCCGTTGCCGCAGAAGATCGGTGGCACGAAACAGGAGCAGGGGGGATCGCAAGGCATAGACCAGCTTGCGCGCGTCCTTTTCCCGCTGCGCATCCCATTGCCGATCCGCTGCCGTCAACCGCTGCATCGCCCTCCCCGCTCCTTGCGCCTTTCCATCATCGCAACAACTATACGGTCGCCCTTCGGCCGGATGCAACCCGCTCCACCGTCACCGTGGTCCACAGGCCGGCCAGCGCCCGTGTCGCCAGGTTCATCGTCGCCTCCTCTCCCAATGTTCACAGCCACTCCTTGGCCGCCCATGAAAGGAAGCCCACCCCGGAACACCGCCCCATGTCAACTAAAAAGCTTTATCATTCAAACACTTGCTGTCAGCCTGACGTCGTTTGACGGACGGAGCGCACGGCAAGTGTTTGCGGTTATTTCATCGAAAATCCTCTATCACCCGATTAGAGCGTGATCCGATCAGGTTGGATCACGCCAGCCGCCATTGCGGCGGCGGCCAAGCGCGGAGCGCGCCCGGCGAGGGCTGAACAATGAGAGCGTTTTTCGACTTGGTCGGAAAATGCTCTAAACGAAGCCACGCCCTGGGCTTCGCTGACCCCATCGCTCACCCGGGCTTCCAGACAAGGGGTTCCGCCATAGGTCCGTACCGTCAGCAGCATCCCCAAGCCCTCACATGACCGGAAGATTCTCCGCCGTCACCGTCGCCACCAGGCGACCATCGAGAGCGGCGACAAGCTGCAGTTCCTCCGGAGTTGCCGTGCGGTGCTGGGCCAGCAGGATCGCTTCCCTCCCGCTGCCGGCCCCCAGCGACCGGCAGAAGGTCTCCCCGCTGAAGCGCCAGAAGCCGACGATGGTATAGGCGGCCAGCCGTCGCGCGGGGCTGCTCCGCTCCGCCGTCACCGGCCAGATCGCGGCCGGCCGCAACTTGCCGGCAAAGGCGGCCACGAATCGCCAATCCGGCTGTTGCGGCCATCGCGCCTCGAAGGACGCGCGCGCCGCCCCCAACGCATCGCGCGCATCGAAATAGGCGATGTCCACCGATCGGGACACCATCTGCCAGCCGATGACGGTGTAGGCCGGCATGACCGGCTAGCGTCCTCTGGCGGCTCTCTTCCCGCCACCGCCCTTGTCCCGCCCGCCACCACGCCCAGACCGAGAGGTACCACCCGGGCGCCCCTGGCCCGAGGCCCGCCGGTCGTCCCGTCGGCCGTCATCCTTTTGGCCACCGCTTCCGCGCCCACGGTCCCCGTCGCGATAGAGCGAGCGGCCCTCCACCGCGCCGGCAAAGGTCACCCGGTTCATTCCATCATGTCGTGCCATCGTCTTGTCCTCAGTCCATCGCCGCCCCGGTGGTCGGCCAATGCCGGAGCCCATCGGATCAGCGGCGGCCCGGCTTCCATCCCGCTGTCCCAGCCGCGCTCACCGCGGCGACTTACCCTCGCTCGCCGCCTCCCAGACCATCACGGCCATGCGGGCGGCCGGGGCGCATCCCCGTGTCCGCCGCCCCCTGCGGCACACGCAGGCGCTCCACCCTCCGGCGGGCCGCCTCGGCGGTGATCATCTCCTGCTGCAGCCGCGCCGCCTGATCGCGCAGCGCCGCCGCCCGCTCCAGTGCGTCGCCGAAGCGCCGGTCATCGTCCCCAAACACGGCTTCCTCGCGCCGGGCCAGCGCCACATGACTGCGGGTCACCCTGACCAGATCGGCGGCGATCGCCCGGCCGCCTCCGGCAATATCGGGAACCTGCCCCCGCCGGCCCGCCCGGTCCGGAGTCGCCGACTGGCCAACGGACGCTCTCGGCAATTGCCGCACCAGGCTGCGCAGCCCCAGATCCCGCCCGATCCGCACCGCCGGATCGACCGCAGCGAAGGCGACCGGCCGATGGCACAGATACCACCGTGCCAACGCGTCGTCCTCCTGGCGCATCGCCTCGAAGGCCCGCATCGCCTCGGCCGTGCCGTCCATCCCCCCCACCATGAACACCCCCATCTCGCGCAGACGTCCCGCAACAGGGCTGTCGGCAGCACCCTCCCGGCGCTTGCGCCACCGCTCCAGCCACCCCTCCTCCCGCGCCACCGCCTTCGCGCCGGACAACCGTCTCACGAAGGCCTGTCCATGTTTCCCGTCCAGCCAGGCCGGCACCCGCGCCGCGAGCCGCGCCATCTCCCGCGCCGGCCGCTCCCACCCCTGAAGACCATCACGATAGTCCTGGCGCCCGAGCCGCGGCCGCAAGACCGCCTCCCCGCGGATGATGTCCGCCACCAGCTCCGGCCGGTCCGCCCGTCGCGTGGCCTCGACCCGCAGTCCGGCCGCCGTGGCGGCGTCGGCCAATCGGCTGCGCAACACGTCCATATCGGCCGCCGCCGTGCCCAGATGTTCCCCCCACTCATTGCGCGCCTGGACCAGCACATGGGCGTGCGGCCGCTTGCCATGGTCCACATGCACCGCCCACAACGCCCGGTGACCGCGTTCCGCGAAGGCATCGCGCACGACCTCCCGCACCGCCTCCTCCAGCCGCGCCACATCCTTGCCGCGCTCGCCCACGGGTACCGAGAAGACGAAATGATGGACCTGCGGCCGGGCCGTCTCCTCATCGGCCGGCAAGGTGACCCCGTGCCGCAGCACCACCCCCCCATCCTCCCGCTGCAGAACCCCCATGGCCAGGAGACGCCCCACCACCCGCCCGTCGACCCGCCGGCGGCGCCCCCCATGCTGGATCCACCACCGCCCGGCATCGCCGCCGGCCGGTCCGCCGGGGTGGGCCTCTTTCGCGTCGGCGGCCCCACCCTGCTCGACCAGCCGGGCACCGGCCGCCAGGTCATCCCGCAGCCGCGCCGCCGGCGACCGGTTTTCCTGGGCCGACATCAGGCCCCACCCCTCCCGCATCGTTCCCACCACGTCTGCCCGAGCCACTTCCGCCCCGAACTCGTCGAACAGCCGCGGTCGGGGATCCCCCCTGCCCTCCCCGGCCGCGTGCGCGTCCCCGTCACGGCGGCCGGCAGCGAACTCACCCAGCCGAGCGACGTATTCCGCCATCCGGCAGCCATCACGCGCCGTTCGCGCGCCCGACACCCGCTTCACGATGACCTGTGCCGCCCGCGCCGAGGATCCCCGCCCCAGCGCCGACAGGCTCCGCCGGGCCACCGCCCGGGCCTCGCTGATCCCGCTCATACGCTGCGCATCCTCCGCAACACCTCGTCAAACCACCGTCTCGCCTCCTCCAGGCCCGCCAGCACCTCCTCGCACCGCCCGGCCGTCGGGGAATCCCGCGGCACCAGCCCGGCCGCCGACAGACGCCCGTCGCGCACCAGCGCATTGAGGTTGACGCCCACCAGCCGTAGTTGGGTCACCGCCTGCCGCAGCAGCTCCAGCTCCGCCGCCGCGGCGACCCGGCCCGGCCCCAACGCCGCCCGCCGCAGATAACCGCTGCGCGACAGCCCCGCCTCCACGGCCCGCGCCTCGATGGCCCTGCGTTCGGCGGCGGTCACCAGCACCACCAGCCGGCTCATGTCCTCCACCGACCGCCGCGGCCGGCCGCCCCGCCGCGGCCTCATGATGTCTCGTCCCATCGGCGAAGACTAGCGCGGTCGAGACGGCGGACAAGGGGTTTCATGTGCCGAAAACGCATATCTTGCTTGAAAGATGGGGGGGTCCGGAGGGGACGGTCTAAATATAGTGCGTTGGAAATATTACGTTTTTTGAGGAGGGAAGAGGCCATGAATACATGGGCGACACTTTTGCGGTAGTTTTTCCGGCCCCACCGGTTTGGGCCGGTAGTCGCGCCCTTTCGGCCGGTAGCAAGGCCCGTCCGGGCGGTTGCGGCCCCCGTCCGCGCGGTTGACGGCAGCCCCCCGACGGTAGCCACCGCCAGCCTCCCCAGCGGAAATGCCGATGATTGTCACTCTCAGGACGCCGCCACCCGGGATGCAGCGACAAAGGCCAAGGATCGGCATGGACCGGCATTGAGCACCTCTCCCCACCCATGCTAGAATCCATGCTGATCTGCCCCACGGGGCGCTGGATCTCACACGCACCACGGTGCGAGGAGGATCGATGGACGAACACACCACCGCCCCCATCTGGGGGTGCCCATGACGCATGCTTCAACGCTGGCCATGGATCTGGCCGCCCACGCCGTAGCCGTCGTCACCACACCCATGACGGCCGCATTCCTGGTGGAAGCAACCCTGCTCGGCCTGGTCGCCGGCTGGGCCGCCGACCGCATCGGCGACAATTGCGCCGCCTTTCTCGAACAGGGGGCCGGCGCCGCCCTTCGCGCCAGCTACTGCCAGCGCTGCCACAGCCCCCCGCCGTGGTGGCTGCACCTGCCGCTGCTCGGCCCCCTGCTTGCCCACCACCGCTGTCCCACCTGCGGCCTGGGCCTCCATGGCCTGCGCCGCCCCCTGGAGCTGGTCGGCGCCATCGCCTGTGCGGCACCCGCCACCGTCATGGGTCCCTCCCCCCAGGCGCTGGCGGTCATGCTGGCCGCCGCCCTGCTCCTCGCCTGCCTGGCGACCGACCTCTATGCCAGCGTCATCCCCCAACCGCTGACCGCCGTGGCCTTGTGGCTCGGGCTGCTGGCCGCCGTGACGGGTGTCATCCCCCTGACGACGTCGGACGCCATCGTCGGCGCCGCAGCGGGGTGGATCGGACTCCGGGTGGTACAGGCCTGGGGCCTCTGGAGCCGCGGCTCCGTCAGCCTGGGCGATGGCGACCTCAACCTGCTCGCCGTGGGTGGCGCCTGGGGCGGACTGGCCGGGGTCTCCTACGCCCTGGTCATCGGGGCGGCGCTGGCCATCGCTCACACCCTCTACAACCATGCCCGGGAACGCACCGCCGGGGCAGACAAGCCCTTCGGTCCGTGGCTGGCCTTTGGCATCTGGCTCGTCCTTCTCGTCCCCCCCATGCACCTCCTCCACCGACTGCCATGAGCCCGACGCGCTGCCGGATCGCCTGTGCCGAGACGAGCGGCGGCACCCCTTCCCTCCTCGCCTTGACGTCGTGAAACAAGCCATGCGGATCACCTTCGCCAGGACCGACCTCGCCGCCATCTGCTCGGTGGCGTTCCTGCCCACCGGCCATGTCGGGCTGCGCGTCCGGCCCAAGGGGCCCATCGTTACCGCCCTGGCACTCAGCGATTACCAGCCGGACCTGTTGCCGGTCCAGGTTCCCGGCTGGCGCCTCAGCGAACTGGGCCAGGGCAGCGACCCGTACGTACAGATCACCCTCGTTCGCTGGGGGGAGCGGTCGGTCATGACCGTCTTCTCCTTGACGGCCGCCGAATCACGGGAGCGACGGCTGGCTCAGGCCATCGGCCGCAGCATCCGCCGACGCCGCCGTGCCGCCCGCCTCTCGCCGGAGCGACTGGCCGCCTGCCTGAACCACCCCTTCCCCCACATCATCGACCTGGAAACCGGCCGACGCACCGTCTGGCCCGATCTGCTGTGGGACGTTGCCCACCTGTTCGGGCTCGCACCGGGGGAGATCATTGACGAAGCGCTTCCAGCCCTTCGGGGGACCGCGGCGAGCGCGACCGAGGGGACGAGGCCGTGACGACGTCGTTCCGGCTGATGACCGCCGTTATCATCGCCGGCGCCACCCTGGGCGCCCTGTTTGGACCGCCGACCCACCCGGGCGACGCCAACCCCCTGGCGCAGTGCGCCGAGGCCATGCCGCTGCGCGAACTGCTGGTCTATGCGCTCACCACGCCCAGCGATTGCGTCGGTTCCGCCTTCGGCCGTGGTATCGGCCTCGGCCGCGCCATGTTCGGCGCGCTCGGTGGCGCCGGCCTGGCCGCGGCAGCCGTCTGGGCCGCCGGCTGGCTCCAGCACCCACGCACTCCCCTGCCCCCCAACGCGGCCGAGGCGGCACTGCGGACACGGTGCCTGGACGTGGCGGCGACGGCCGCGGAGATCGAGCGTGACCGCGCCCGCGGCTGGGCGATTGTGCCCCTGCAGGCCGAACGCCATCGGCAAGCCGTGGAGACCTTGCAGGACAGCCTGAGGGTCGTCCGGCCCGATCGCGCCCGGGCCATCCTCGGCGACGTGCTCGGGCACAGACCGGAACTGGCCGCCATCGTCCTTGCCACCCACCGGCAGCCACCCACCGCTCGCCATGCCTTCGCCCATGCCGTCGTCGTGTTCGCCTGTGCCGCCTTGGTCTTCTGGGTCGCCACCGCCCTGCTGGCGCCGTAACCAGCAGGGTGGGTGACGTTGACCCTCCATGCCCTCGCTGCCCAGACGCGCGACGGCGAGCCCATCCGTGGCACTGCGCCACGGTTGGCGGCCCGCTCGCTCGATACGGTGCCCGACTCGTTCGCTGGGAACCCCACAGGTCGCTGTAGGCGCTCGCAATCATCGGCGGACCGTGCCCACGCTCCTTGCAACTGGCCCCAGGGCAGGAAAACGACCGGTTTCCTGCCGGTCGGCCGCCGGTTCAGAACAGGGCTTTCCACCGTCGGCCAACGGGCGGACAAGCCAGTCAAGGGTTCCAAGCCAGAGATGGGTTGTCGAAGACGGGTTTCTTGCCCTCCCTCCGCCACATGGCGCTCAGGCGGACAGGGCGGTCGGCGGCTCCCCGATCAGGACATCAGCGGGGATGTGGAAAGTGGAGCGCATCCGGCGGATCATGGTCAGGCTGAGCCCGCGCCGGCCGTTGAGCACTTCCGTCACCCGGCTGCGCGCTCCCAGGACGGGCGCCAGGTCGGCCGGGGATAGGCCATGCTGATCCATGATGTACTGGACCACCTCCGCCACGGAGGCGGGCTCGCACGGCCAACGCTCCGCCTCATAGGCGGCAAGGATCAGGGCCTGAGCACGCAGCCGGGCCACGTCCGCCGGGTCGTCCGACGTTCCCAGACGGGCCACCAGGGCTTGCGCCTCGGCAAGGTCAGCGTCGTTCTGAATGATCACGATGTCGGCATGCATCACACGGTCTCCGCGTTGATGGTGTCGTAATCGGCATGACTGCCGAAGAAGCGGATTTCCACGGTGCCCGCCAGGTAGTTGACCTGACAGACAAGCCGGTAGCTGTTGCCCTTGATGTTGAAGACGACGCGGCCGTTCTTGAGAATGCTGGCCTTCGGATGGCTGGTCTTCACTGCCATAGGGGTGGTCCACCGGGCGGCTATGGCGATCATCTGCCAAGCCCGGTATTGGCTGCGAGCCGCCGCAATGCCGGCATCCCCCGCATGGGCGGTGAAGCAGGCGTTGGGGATGTCGGTGCGGACCACGATCATGGCATGCACCTTAGCGGCTTTTCCCAAAAATGGAAAGCAGAATTTCCCATTTTGGTAAAGCAGGGAAAAGAACCCATGGTTTTCCTGCTCCGGCCCCAGTTGCAAGGAGCGTGGGCATGGGGCGGATAATTGCGAGCGCCTACAGGTCGCCATCGGACCGACCGGCGTGCGGCGAAAGGACTCCAGTTCGCCGCAATTCCTGCGGTCAACCGTTTGACGATGCGGCGAATCGGCCTATATTCGCCGCAGAAATAGCGGTGAATGGTTCGCCCATGCTGTCCTACCTATGGCAGGATCCCGACTGGCCCGAATTTCGCTGGGACGCTGCCAGGGGAATCGGGTGAACGGTTTATGCGGCGATGAGGCTTACGAGGAAGTCGTCGTCCCAGGCGGCGACCTTTCGGCGGAGGCGGAGGGAATCCTTGCCCGGTGCCTTTCGAATCAGGTTATGGGCC
>Ga0209515_10007545_pt1 | contig 13066 bp, 5 predicted proteins | sample Subgroupgradi54m_FD_187454 | JGI IMG/M metagenome (GOLD analysis project Ga0209515, IMG submission 187454) | Subsurface groundwater microbial communities from S. Glens Falls, New York, USA - GMW60B uncontaminated upgradient, 5.4 m (SPAdes)... ...
GGAGTGGATGTTAAACCAAGGCGCGGGCCATCTGGTGTTGAGCGGTCGCTCAGAACCTTCCGTGCAAGCGCAAGCGCAGATTGAACAGTGGCGCACGAAGGCAACCGTCAGCGTGATCCAAGGTGATATCGCGAAAGAAAACGATATTCAACAGATCATTACCACGATCAACGACACACTGCCGCCACTCAAAGGCGTATTTCACGCGGCGGGCATTTTGAAAGACATGGCGTTCATGAGCCAGACGCAGGAAAGTTTTGCCACAGTCATGGCCCCCAAAGTAACGGGCGCCTGGTTACTGCATGAAGCGACGAAAGAATTGAACCTCGATTACTTCGTGATGTTTTCCTCGATTGCCTCGCTGATCGGTTCACCGGGTCAAGCCAACTATTCGGCGGCCAATGGATTCTTGGATGGGCTAGCGAATTACCGTAACACGCTTGGCTTACCAGCACTCTCGATCAACTGGGGTGCCTGGAACAGTGCAGGCATGGCGGACAACATGGTGAAACGCCGCTTAAAGAAAATGGGTATCGAAAGTATCGAATCCACCTTAGGCTTTGAGCTGCTGGGCAAACTGCTGCGTCATCAAGGTCAGTACGGCGTCACGCCGATCAACTGGCGCGTCACCAGCAAACAGGCGATGACGATCAAACCCTTCTTTGAAAACTTCACCCGCAGTCAACAGCAGGGTGTGGGCGATCGCAGATTCCTGCTGCAACTGTTTGAAGCGACTGAAGGCAAACGCATGACCCTGCTGCGGAATTATGTCCGGGTACAGCTGGCAGCCATCTTAGGCGTGGCGGATCCGCAGAGCATCGAAGCGGATCAAAAGTTATTTGATCTGGGAATTGATTCATTGACGGCCGTTGAGTTGAAAAACCAATTGCAGAATTTGCTGGGTGTGGAACTGTCGCCGACCATTCTGTTTGACTACCCGACGTTGGAAGGATTGACGGAATTCCTGTTATCGCGCATTGATTTCTCCGTCCTTGCAGAAAAAGAGATTGAAGAAAAAGAGGTAACTACAGCACAAGTTGCACTAAGAACTTTAGATCCAGCGGAACCCATCGCGATTATCGGTCTGGATTGCCGCTTCCCAGGTGCTAACAATCCAGAAGAATTCTGGCAAATGCAAATGGAAGGGCGCGATGGAATTTCTGAGGTACCTAGAGCGCGTTGGGATATAGACGCGTTTACCGGCGAAGGCATCGAAGAGGGTAGAAATATCAGCACCCGTAAGGGCGGCTTTGTGCAAGACGTCGATCTTTTCGATCCGCAATTCTTTGGCATTTCACCGCGTGAAGCCATGACCATGGATCCGCAACAGCGTTTCTTATTAGAAGTGAGTTGGCGCGCAGTTGAAGATGCCAACATACCCATGGATCAACTCAAGGGTAGCGAAACTGGCGTGTTCGTGGGTATCTGTCATTCTGAGTATCTACCTTCGCGTGAGGTCAACGCTGATTCTCCGTTAGATGCTTATATGGCAACGGGCGGCACCATGAGTTCGGCTCCCGGTCGTCTCTCGTATACCTTTGGCTTAAAAGGCCCGAGTTTGGCGGTTGATACAGCTTGTTCGTCATCGCTCGTCGCGCTACACATGGCGAGCGAAAGTTTGCGTCGCGGCGAATGTGATATGGCATTGGCGGGCGGCGTAAACCTGATATTCAATTCCAATACCAGTATCATCTTCTCGCAAGCGCATATGTTGTCACCCGATGGCCGTTGCGCAACGTTCGACGAAGGTGCTAATGGTTATGTGCGTGGTGAAGGTTGCGGTGTGGTAATCCTGAAACGCTTGAGCGATGCGTTAGCTGATGGTGATCGTGTTCGCGCAATCATTCGCGGCTCGGCCGTGAATCAAGATGGCGCCAGCGGTGGTTTCACGGTGCCGAATGGTCCTTCGCAATCGCAAGTGATTCGTAAAGCCTTGGCGCTTGGCAATGTCACACCTGATCAAGTCAGTTATGTGGAAGCCCACGGCACGGGCACAGCATTGGGTGACCCGATTGAAATCGGTGCCTTAGGTGAAGTCTACAAAGGCACACACGATCGCGCGCATCCGCTGTATGTCGGCTCGGTGAAAACCAACATCGGCCACATGGAAGGCGCGGCCGGTATGGGCGGGTTGATTAAACTTGTCCTGGCGTTAGAGCACAAAACACTGCCGCCGCATTTACACTTCTCGCAACCGAATTCACATATCGATTGGGATAATTTGCCGGTAAAAATTCCGGTAACACCGACGTTGTGGGCCGAGCGAGAAGGCACTCGTATTGCGGGCGTGAGTTCGTTCGGTATTACTGGCACCAATGCGCACGTTGTTGTGGAGCAAGCACCCCGTAGGTTGGCGCTGAGCAACGCGAAGCCCAACATCACTAATGAGAATGATTTGTTGGGCTTCGCTGCGCTCAGCACCAACCTACCAGAACGCAGTCAACAGATTCTTAATCTATCCGCTAAATCGCCCAAGTCGCTGGTGTCGTTGGCAAGGTTGTACGCCGATGCAATTAGCCAGGCACCTGAGCATTTAGCTAACCTGTGCTACACAGCGCATGTTGGACGAACACACCAAACCCATCGCTTGTCGATTGTTGCCGACAGTGCCGAAGCGTTTGTTTCTCAACTGCGCAAAGTATCTGAAGACGACGCAGTGAGCGTAGCAACAGAGGCAAGTGAAGTCGCCTTCTTGTTTACTGGTCAAGGTTCGCAATACCCGAATATGGGACGTGAGCTTTACCAATCACAACCGGTCTTTAAAGCGGCTCTTGATGAAGTGGCTGAGTTGTTGTCATCACATATGGATAAATCACTGATTTCAATTCTATGGGGTGACTATAGCGATGAAATCCACAACACCTGTTATACCCAACCAGCCCTGTTCGCCTTGGAAATTGCCTTAGCGAAACTATGGCAAAGCTGGGGAGTTGAACCCAGTGTGTTATTGGGACACAGCGTCGGTGAATATGCCGCTGCCTGTTTGGCAGGCATCATGTCTTTGGCGGACGGCGCTAAATTGATAGCAGCGCGCGGTCGTTTGATGACGGAACTCTGTGAACGTGGCGACATGCTCGTGGTTTTTGAATCGCTTGATAAGATCAAGGAGTTGTTAACTAACTACAATGATCTTTCAATCGCGGCCCACAATGGACCAAACAATGTAGTTGTAGCTGGACCGACCACAGCGATAGCAGCGTTTAAAGAACTGTGTGTCGAACAGGGAATTCGGCAGCAGCAGTTGCAGGTTTCCCACGCATTTCATTCGACTATGATGGCGCCGATGATCAGTGAATTCGCGCAAGTGGCAAAATCGATCACCTATCGACGCGGCACCATCCCCATCGTTTCCACCGTGACGGGTAAACTTATTGGCGAGACGATGAGTAATGCCAATTACTGGATCGATCACATCAGCGCGACAGTCCAATTCTTTAGCGCCGCGACTGAGTTGCTGCAGCAGAATTGTCGTGTCATGTTGGAGATGGGCCCCGGCTCACAAATGTTGGGCATGGTGCGACATTGTCTTGAAAACGGTCTCGAAAACGGTCTTGAACGCGCCGAGCAGGCAAATGACAGTTACGAATCAGACTCTATCCAATGGTTGCCGTCACTCTCGGCAAAACAACAACCCTGGGCCACTTTACTGCTGGCGATAAAAGGCTTGTATTACGCCAGAGTTGCTATCAATTGGCAGAACTTAGAAAACGGATTTGCGCGCTTCCATGTTGCTGCGCCCAAATATCCCTTTAAACGCGATCGTTACTGGCTCGACAGTAAAAAAGTTTCTTCGTCGCAGCAGGATGGTTTAGACCAAACTCGTCTCGTAACTGAACTCGATGCGTTGGTGGCGGGTGATAGTCTCTCGTCAGACGCAGCGGCAGAAGTGAAGAAACTGTTGGCGAAAATGGCGCGTGAAAAAGCCGCTTTGTCGGAACAACTTTCAGAAAAACAACGCATAGAACTGCCAACTCTCTATCGCTACGGTTGGTTAAAACAATCGATCGATAAGAGCTTAGCAGCACAGCGCACAGGTACTTGGCTGGTGATCAGCGATGAAACCGCGAGACAGCAACAAATCATTGCGGCATTGAGTGAATCGGTAGCGCAGTGTATTTCGATTAAGCGTGGTTCAGCCAATGACACGGACGCTTATGATTTCAGTAGCGCCGAGAATATTCAGCTGCTACTCGATATTGTTAACCCCGCTGCGGATCAAACAGAAGTGCAAGAAAAAGCTTCAATAGCAGGTATTCTGTGGTTATCGAACGATTGCGTAGACAATGACGAATCTGATCTGGCGGCTGATCTATTGGTTGATATGGCAGGGCTAAAACAAAACACTATTGCCAATCTCTTGGCCTTCATTAATACCTTGGCACAACACCCAGACTATGCCGGAGTAAAATGTTGGGTAACCACCGAAGAAGCGCAGATGTTGATTGGCAATATTCAAAATCCACAATCACCACAAAAAGTACTGCAAGGCAGCTTGTGGGCCTTGGGCCGTGTAGTGGGATTGGAGTATCCCGACAATTGGGGCGGTATGTTAGATCTACCGCAAGAGTTGGATAGTAGAACACTGAACCGTTTAATAAATGAATTAACGATCCCGCAACTTGAACGTGAAGTGGTGTTGCGTCACGCTAAGCGCTTTGTAGGTCGTATTAGTTCTGCCACCGCACTCAATGACCATTCTGCCAATAACGCACATTTGCAATTAGATTCCAATGCGTTTTACCTGGTGACCGGTGGTGCCGGATCTATCGGCCTGGAATTAGCGCAATGGTTAGTGACCAAAGGCGCTCGCTCGCTGATTCTCACCGGCAGAAAACCTGAAGCGGAACTCAATCCGGCTATCATGGCAGTATTGAACAGCTTAAAAGAGCAGGGCGCTGCAATCCATTATCATGCAGTGGATGTGGCCAATCGCACAGAGTTGCAAGCCTTGTTTACTGAGTTAGCAGCATCAAATATGCCCTTAAAAGGTGTGTTCCACGCGGCCGGAGTATTAGAGGACGGACTCTTGGCTGGCCTCGATTGGTATAAATTCAATCGGGTCTTAACACCTAAAGTTGATGGCGCGTGGAATCTCCATGCGTTAACGCGCGAACTTGCGCTGGATCATTTTGTCCTGTTCTCATCGGCAGCTGCGGTATTGGGCGCGCCAGGGCAGGGCAACTACGCGACGGGCAACGGCTTCTTGGATTCTTTGAGTCATTACCGCCGCAGTTTAGGTCTCCCCGCATTGAGTATTAACTGGGGGCCGTGGCAGGGTCTTTCACTTGGCGGCATGGCAGACCAGCTAACTGAAAAAGAGCAGCAACGCATGGCGCTGCGCGGCATCACACCATTATCACTGCAACAGAATTTTGCGGTGCTCGAACAACTGATGGCAACCGTACAATCTAACGGTGACTGGGGTGTATATAATGTCAATTGGCAACAGTTCGCGGATCATTTGCCCGCGAATATTCAATTGCCACAACTCACCGATCTGCTCAGTGGACTAGCCATAACGCAAAACGCGGGCGGCAGCGGCGCACTGATTAATGAGATCAAGGCGCTGCAAGGCAGTGGACGTGAACAACGGCTGGAGAATTATCTGCGCAATCTGGTCGCTGAAGTATTGCTGATGGATGCACAAGATGTTGACCCCGATGCGCATATCCTGGATATGGGCATGGATTCATTAACCGTGATGGAATTAATGAAGAAGATGCAATCGGATCTGCAATTGGTGTTGTACCCACGGGAATTTTATCAACGGCCGCGTATCACTGCGCTAGCCAAATACATGGCGGTGGAATTTGCCCGCTCCCATGATGCAGTGGAAGCACCGGCAGAACGCGATTCAGCGGTGGGCAGTTTACTCTCGCAAGCGAAATCCCAGGTCGCAACATTACAAAGCAGCGTCAATTATCGGGATGAACGCAGAGAGTTAACACCGAGTGTATTCCTGCTCTCCAGTCCTCGTGCCGGATCAACGCTGTTGCGTTCGATGTTGGCGGGGCATCCTGCACTTTTCTCGCCGCCTGAACTGCATCTTTTACCGTTTGGTGATATGCAGCAGCGCAAAGCGGAATTGACCGACTCCTATTTCGGCGAAGGTTTGCAGCGCGCGGTGATGGAACTGTGTGAGATGGACGCCGCCACCAGTGCTGCCGAGCTTGTCCGTTGGACGGAAGAAAATCGCACCATCGGCGAGGTTTATCACACACTGCAACAAGCGGCAGGTAATCGTCTACTGGTGGACAAGTCACCCAGTTATGCCATGGATATGAGTACTCTGCATCGTGCTGAACGCTTGTTTAACGGTGCGAAGTACATTCATTTGATTCGTCACCCCTACTCAGTGGTTGAATCATTTGGCCGTATGCGTATGGATAAACTCATGGGTATTAACGATGTTGATCCCCATTATTTAGCGGAAGATATCTGGACCACTAGCACCAACAACGTGGAACAGTTCTTTGCTGAAAAAGTGGATCCCGAGCGTTATCTCAATGTGTGTTATGAAGATCTGATGGCAGAGCCGCGCGCCACCCTGGAACGCATCTGTGAATTTTTAGCGATTGCGTTTGATGAGGTGATGCTGCAACCCTATGAGAGCAAGAAAACGATGCTCGATGGTATTCACAGTACGTCGCTACCTATCGGCGACCCCAACTTTATGTCGCATAAAGCGATTGATAGTGAGTTGGGTGAAGTGTGGAAAACAATTAGCCTGCCGCATTTATTGGGTAGAGAAACCTGCCTCACCGCAACACGCTACGGTTATGCTTTACCGGCGGAAGAGAATGCCGGCGCGGAACGTATTCTGGATCTAACCGCAACCGAGTCGGATGTCATGGTGCGCGAACATCGGTTACGTGTTTGTGAATGGCGAGTGGTGGGACAGCATTCCCTGCTAGAAGAATCCACTGAGAATGAAACGGTGGTTAACGAAACGGTGGTGTTATGTCTACACGGAATCATGGAACAAGGACTGGTGTGGGATGAAACTGCGCGACACCTGGTTGCAGAGGGCAATCGTGTCATTGCACCGGATCTTTGGGGCCATGGTCTGTCGTCTCATGCGCCATTGAATCACCAATACAATCTAATGGATTATGTGGCGGACGTCGATCATTTGATTGATCAGTTAGGTGTTGCCGCCGTTACGCTAGTAGGCCATTCGATGGGTTCACTGGTGGCGGCGGTTTACGCGGCAACTCGCCCAGAGCGGGTGAATTCACTGGTGATGGTGGAAACAATATTGCCAGAACAGGATCGACCCGAAGATCTGCTCGAACAATTGCGTAGCGAATTGGATTACAAAAATTCGCGCATGCAACATTCGGTACTCGCCAGCATTGACGAGGGCGCTGCCAGATTGCAGGCCGCAGTCGGTTCGCTGCAGCATGCGACAGCACGGCAATTGGCAGAAAGAATTCTGACACCAACGGCTGGCGGGTTTAGCTGGACATGGGACCCACAACTGCGCAGCCGAAGCGGCATGAAAAACTCAGTGATGAACAGAGACAGCTATCTGCGTGTGTTGGACAATCTCAGTGCTCCGGTGACCATAATTAATGGTGACCGCAGCCAATTCAGACGCGAAGGCGATATGGATATTTTACAAAGTGCGCTGCAATCTGTGTTGCAGGGGCAGACGTTTACGCTTGAGGGAGCACACCATGTTCATCTTGAGAGTGCATCGGCGGTGGCTGAAACTATCCATCGTGCGGTAAAACTGCGTGTTAAACAGGGCATGAGTATTTCCCCAGACCGCCAAACAAAAGAGAATCCGCTCCATGACTGACAGTGCAGTGAAACAGAATGGCGTGAATGACACGGCAAATAAAATTCAGGGTAATACTTTCGTGCGTCACCTGGAGTTTATGTGGGAGATCCCCTTTGCATTGGTGTCATTCATTGCCTTTAAGTTATATAAAGCGGTGGTTGTCTGGTTCTATCACTTTTATATGGTCAACATTAAAAAGGAATCGAACCAATGGACGGTGTTGGATGGCGAGCTGATTGATAAAGTGCTTACAGTGCCGGCGTTGTTAGCCAATGCACCGCGCTGGAATACTCATGTGATCGCCGCCAAAACCGGCGGCTTTGCTGTGAATCAGCGTCTCGCCATTCACTACGATGCGGCGCAGCGTTCCACGAAACCCTGGACCGCAGTTATCTATAAATTTCCCAAAACCGATACTGTGGGTTATGTCGACGCGTTAGGCGCTGATACCAAACTGAATTGGACGTTGGAAAACGGTTGGGCCGAAGTGCAGCTGCCAGCGGGCAATTACGCGCTGGGCCTACGTTATTATGAAGTGCAGCAAGCGCCGGTATTGCCAGAGGTGCGCGCCGATGGTGTGACCGTGATAGAGGAAAAATCTATCACACCACAGAACAATGACTTTTTTCATCGACTGATCGAGAAAGAAAATCTGCTGTATAAATTGCTGCATTTTTATATTTACGTGATCTTGCGTTACCGACGTTTTTTACCGGAAAAATTTATTTATCAGGAATACCTGCCGGTCGGCAATCCAGATACCCATTTTATTTATGGTGCGCTTTTGCCGGGGAACCGATTGCGCTTTACCATCGCGCCGGAGATATTTGATTATTACAATGTTTATTATGACTACTATGATTATGCGAGTTTTCCCGTGTATTGGGGCAGGGTGAATGAGCCGAGCTTTGTCCTAGACACGGCTACTGCCAAAGGATATTACCTGGTGCGAGTGGTGCCACGAGAGAAATGTCCTGAGCCGTTTCAGTTTTCACAGGTCAAAGTCGATGTTGTTTAACTTCGTAGGGTGCGTTGCAACGCACCCTACAGAAATATAATTGCCATAAAAAGAAAAAGGAGAAAACAATGCTACTACAGCAGACAGCAAAACCGAGTACCATAGATCATCTGCCAGGTAGCTACGGTTTGCCTATTCTTGGCAATAGCTTGTCTGTGGTCATGGATCTGTTGGGCTTTATGACGCGCCAATATCAAAACTATGGCCCTATCAGCCGGATGAATGTATTTTTCGAAAACGCTGTGGCGATGGCGGGGCCGGATGCCAACCAATTTGTGCTGTTAAATCAAAACCAGGTTTTCTCCAATCAATTGGGATACGAACCCTATCTGGGCCGCATGTTTCCCCGCGGGCTGATGCTGCGTGATTTTGAAGAACATCGTATTCATCGCCGTGTGATGCAGGTACCTTTTAAGAAAAATAATATGGAAGGTTACCTGGAACGCATGCAGCCTATTATTCAAAACTTGGTAGCCGGTTGGGGAAAGGACAAACCGTTCTACTATTTTCCGCATATTCAACAATTGACGCTGAACGTTTCCTCTTCGGTTTTTCTCGGCGAAGAAGTTGGCGAAGAATCACGGCGTATGGGGCGCGCCTTTGAAGAGGTGGTGGCGGGCATGGTTGCGTTGATTCGGGTGCCGATTCCCGGACTTGCACTGGGTAACGGTGTGCGCAGCCGCCGCATTTTAGTTGAGTATTTCCGCAGTCGAATAGCCGCGCGCCGTGCCGGCAATGGCTCCGACCTGTTCACGCAAATGTGCCAGGCGAAAGACGATGCCGGTGAGATGTTCTCTGACCAAGACATTATTGATCACATGATTTTTCTGTTATTCGCTGCGCACGACACCACGACCTTAGGCATGACGACCATGATGTACGGCCTGGCTAAACACCCCGAGTGGCAAGATAAAATTCGTGCCGAGTGTTTGAATGTGGGCGATTTGAATCATGTGATCACCTATGATGACCTCGACAAAATGCCGATCACGGAATGGGCATTAAAAGAAGCATTGCGTATGTATCCCCCTGTGCCATTGTATTTGCGGCGCACAGTTAAAGAGTGCGAATTTGGCGGTTATCACATCCCTGCCGATAAGCAGGTTTTCATTTCTTCCTATTTCACCGGTCGAATGGAAGAGTGGTGGACAAATCCCCACACCTTTGATCCAGGTCGTTTTGCCCCAGAGCGCGCAGAACATAAACGCCATGCTTACAGTTGGATACCTTTTGGTGGCGGCGCGCACATGTGCATAGGCATGCACTTTGCGCTGATGCAAGTGAAGGCCATTGTATTTAACATGTTGTTACGGTATAGGTTCAGCCTGGAAAATGGCTATGAAGCTAAATACCGACAAGTGCCATTGCCTAAACCCAAAGATGGCCTCCGACTTGTGCTAACACCATTAAACTAACACCATTAAACTAACACCATTAAGTACGGCATAAAATATGTGAATTTCTTCTTCCAATGCTTTTGGATCAAAAGCTGGATTAGCATAAACGAAAGGTACTTATTAAAAGGTACTTATTAAAAGGAACTTACTATGACCACACCAATTTGTGTCATCGCCGGCGCCGGCATCGGCAACGGCGCTGCATTTGCCAAACAGTTTCGCGAAGCCGGATATCGGATTATTTTACTGTCGCGCAGCCAAGAGAAATTAGCTGACCTCATCAACGAAAAAAAGGATATCTACTGGCAGCAATGCGATCTCAATAATGAAACATCTATCAACGCGGCTTTTACTGCTATTAAAGACCAACATGGCGCAGTTGATTGCCTGGTCTATAATGCCGGTAACGCGGTGATGGATAACATCGAATCCGTCAATGCCAATGTAATGGAACAAACCTGGAAGCTGAATGTGCAGGGCTGCATGTTTGCTTGCCAACGAGTGTTGGAAGGAATGCTGCCTAAGGGACAGGGCAATATTATTATTGTCGGTGCTACTGCCTCGCTAAAAGGCGGTGCGGGATTCTTATCATTCGCTTCAGCCAAAGCGGCACAGCGCAGCATGGCGCAATCCATGGCGCGGCATTTGGGTCCCAAAGGGATTCACGTGGCCTATTTGATTATCGACGGCGTGATAGATGCACCACTTATGCGGCAATTTTTCCCTGATAAAGTGGATGAGTTTTTTGTGCAACCGGCGGATATTGCTCAGGCTGCGCTTTGTCTTACTCAACAAGCGAAGTCGGGCTGGAGTTTTGAAGTTGATTTAAGGCCAGCAATTGAAAAATGGTGAAGTGCTTTTCATATAATTTTCATTCGAGAATAAATTTATGGATACGTTAGAGCAAAAAGCAAAGAAAACAACAGCCGATAAAAACACTCCAGTAAAAGCGTCAGAAAAAGTGTCAGCGGCAAATGCTGCACCAGTGAAGGAAAAAAGGACCATGACCCAAGAAGCAGTACTTCATCAATGGGAAATTTCTCCCTATTGCAGCAAAATTCGCAAAGTTCTCGAGGCGAAGAATATTCCCTATAGCGTGGTTAACTACAACGGTCTGCGATCCTTAAAAGCCGCCAAACTTTCTCCGGTCGGCAAATTACCTGTATTGGAAATCGATGGCCGCCGCATTCAAGACAGCCGCAAAATTGCTGCGTACATAGAGCAAAATTATACCGACCTGCCACTGACTCCCACCGATAAATCCGCGCGAGCTGATATGGAAATCTACCAAGATTGGGCTGATGAATCCCTCTATTGGTATGAAGTTTTTTTCCGCGTGAAATATAAAGATTCCTGGGCGCAGGCATCCGCCATGTTGTCGGAAGGACGCAGCCCGCTGGAAGCGACCTCTTTTAGAATCATGCTCGGCTTTCTGTTTAAATTAAACTTGTATTGCCAGGGCATTGGCCGTTATGAAAAGTTCGAGGTGGAAGATCGCTTTAAAAAATTGATGGATCAGTTAAATGCCAAACTGGAAAATCGCACATGGTTGGTGGGTGAAAGCAAAACACTCGCGGATATCGCTGTCGCTGCGCAACTGCAGGAGATATTAAGAACCAGCCATATGGCCGGGTACATGCGCAGTTTATCCAATTTGAATCGTTGGATTCAGCAGGTTTAGATTTTTAACAATGAAAGGGCAACCACGGGGGGTTGCCCCTACGTTACCGTCACCGAATAACCCGTGCCCCTGTCATATCGTCGTCGCCGATCAACCCGTAGGGGCAGGCCCCCGTGCCTGCCCGTCCCCCGATTAAAGAAATGCGGCAATGAAAAGTCGTAGAATAGGTAAGTAGTAATGAGCACACTCCAGTCCTTCCTGAATTTCACCCCAAAAAACCAGGGCCAAATCCGCCTGGTTTGTTTTCCCTTCGCCGGCGGGGCTGCATCCACTTTTCGCTTTTGGAAAGACTACACACCAGAAAATATTGAACTCTTCGCCGCGCAATTACCCGGCCGCGAATTTCGTCGGAAAGAGCAATGCCTGACGCATATCGACGATGTGGTAAAACATCTGCTGCCAGAAATCAAAACCCTCGCCGATAAACCCTTAGTATTTTTTGGTTACAGCATGGGTGGCTTGGTGGCTTATGAATTGGTTAAGGCCATGTATCAGGCCGGACTCAAAACCCCCGTCAAAATGATCTTTGCCGGCCGCGGTGAACCCATAGCCGTAGTCCAGGAGAAAAAAATCTATCATTTTTCTGATGCTGATTTTATCAGGCATATCGCCAGTTTTGGTGGCACGCCAGATACGGTATTAAACGAAACTAACATCATGCAATATTTTTTGCCCATCCTAAAAGCTGATTTTCAAGTGTTAGACACTTACGAAACCCAGCCCCCCTTTATACTCAATTGCCCAATACATGCCTATGTCGGCAACCGTGACACCATGGTATCCGTCGAACGAGTTGAATGCTGGCGCCACTACACAAACGCAGAGTTCTCGATGGAAGTCGAGCAGGGTGGACATTTCTTTATGAATGACCAACGCGAGCGATTTGTGCCGCGCGTGATAAAGCAGGTTGAAGCAGCGTTTTCTCTCATCACCTCTGAAGTTGAGAAGAGCAACACTCCGCAGACGCCAAGTGATCCTGCCACTGACGACGATGATTTAATGTATTCAGGATTTTAAAAAACATTAAGAAGATTGTTAGCTCTCCTATTTTCTCGGATTGCTGATTGTTGCATAAAGGAGTAAATTTTTTTAGCCTCTCGTTCCCATGCTCCTGAGGGTGTCGTAAAAGTCTAACGGTGGGCGGTGCCCACCCTACATTTAGAGGCAAATATTGCGAATTAGCA
>Ga0209515_10007549_pt1 | contig 13061 bp, 15 predicted proteins | sample Subgroupgradi54m_FD_187454 | JGI IMG/M metagenome (GOLD analysis project Ga0209515, IMG submission 187454) | Subsurface groundwater microbial communities from S. Glens Falls, New York, USA - GMW60B uncontaminated upgradient, 5.4 m (SPAdes)... ...
TCGGGCATCGTCATCCAGTGGGGTCACGAGAGTGTGTGTTACTGGCCACCGCTCCGGATCGCCGACGGGGACATGTACGTTCGTGTTCAACTTAGCGCCCTTGACGAGGACGACAAGCTAGCCCTCGAGAGGCTGGGCGAGCAGGCCAAAGACCTCATCCATCAGATTTTGGAGATGGATGGTATCACTGAGGTTCATATTAGCCCGTACTCCCTCGAGGTAACTGTCAGCCCGGCATTTAACCAGAAGCGCATCCAGGCTCATGTGCTGAGGGCAATCAAGGAGGTCTACAAGATCAGGCCTATGGAGTAGTAACTACTTTCGCAACAATGTGGTACGCGCTGGGTGCGTGGGTTGGTCTGGGAGGACTTTTTGTCTTGTCCACTCAGACTACTCATTCACCCCGCGCCCCACCCCAACAACAATACTACCAATCTCCAATTTCAAATAAACAAATACCCAATCTTAGCCTTCCCACATGTCGTGTGGGAAATAATTTTTTTTTGACATCGGCAATGAAGGCATGGTATTATACATGTATATTCCTTCGGGGTAGGGTTATTTCTCAATTTTGAGAATATTCCCAATCGGTGGTAAACTCCACGATCCGTCAGCTGGCGGAACGAGTTGGTGTAACTCCAGCAGCGACCGTACAGTCGGGATAAAAGAAGGATTATTTTTTGTCATCCTGGTAACTCAGAGCGAAGCGTGGAGGCATCCAGGATCTCTTTAATGGATTTTGGACAAGCCAGAATGACAATAATTTAATTACCCCCGAAGAGGGGATTTTTTTATGTTCACAGGGATTATTACACACATTGGAAAACTTGAAAAAAAGGAGAATAACATCTTTGCATTTTCTGCGTCGCGTGATCTTATTGAAAAACTTAAAAAAAGTGAAAGCATTGCGGTGAATGGCTGTTGCCTAACGATTGAGAATCTTTCGTCCGAAATGTTTTCGGTCGAAGTAATGCCCGAGACACAACAAAAGACAATGCTTGGATTATTAAAGCATGGTGGTGTTGTGAATCTCGAACTTCCCGTCTCTGCAAATTCGCTTTTGTCCGGACATATTGTGCAAGGACATATAGACGGGACTGGTGTTATTAAAACAATTCAGGAAAATAAAAACAGCAGGCTTTTAACGATTACTCTACCCAAAAAACTTCATCGCTATGTCGTTGAAAAAGGTTCGGTTTGCATCAACGGCGTTTCACTGACCGTTATCAATACAGGCAATGATTATTTTACTGTTGGTATTATTCCGTATACATGGAAACACACAATGTTTCATATTCTCAAAATTGGAGAGCAAGTAAACATTGAAGTTGACATTTTGGCAAAATATGTAGAAAAATTACTGGCAAAATGAAAAACACACAAGACATAAAAATTGCGATTGTTGGGAGTATGTTTCAAAAAGATGTGACGGAAAATCTTGAGAAGCACTGTGTTGAAACATTGCAAGAAAAAGGCGTGCTGGACAACAACATTAAAATTGTTCATGTTCCCGGGTCGCTGGAAATTCCACTTGTTGTAAAAAAGCTTGCCAGGCAAAAAATATACGATGCGATTATTGCGCTGGGCGCTATTCATAAAGGGAAGACGTATCACTTTGAACAAATTGCCAATGAATGTATCAGGGGCTGTATGGACGTATCGTGGCAGTTTGAAATTCCGGTTGTTTACGAAGTCCTGGCAGTGTACGAAATCAAAGATGCCATAGATCGTGCAACTCGCAAAAAGCAAAACAGAGGTGTCGAAGCTGCCATTACTGCTTTGGAAATAATTCAGACCATCAACAAGTTGCAAGAAAGGAAAAAGATATGAAAGAAAAGCACGGTTTTTCTAAAACAGTTGCTGCTTCTTTGCCAACTATTTATGGTACATTTCAGGTATCCATTTACACTTTCTACCCGGATGGTCGCGAACATACTGTTTTATCGATGGGAAATAAAGAAGAACCTGTGCTTGTCAGAATCCACTCTCAGTGTATAACAGGGGATACGTTTTTATCGTTACGTTGTGATTGCCGGGAACAGCTGCACGAAAGCATGCGCAGGATAAAAGAAAAGGGAAGTGGTATTATTCTCTATCTTAGTCAAGAAGGCAGGGGAATTGGACTATCGAACAAAATTAAAGCGTATGCATTGCAAGATAGGGGTTTTGATACGGTTTCGGCAAACGAGCAGTTAGGTTTTCCGGTAGACGCGCGCAATTACAATGTAGCGGTTGCAATTTTGCGCGATCTTGGGATTTCCAAAGTAGAGCTGTTGACAAATAACCCCTCTAAGATAAAAGAGTTGGAAAAACAGGGTATTGTAGTAAATTACGAGTCGCTGGAAATTGCGCCAAATGCGACAAACAAAAAATATCTCTTGATAAAAAAGCAAAAGTTAGAACACCTATTATCTCTTGTCTAATTATGGATACGGATTTTATGCAAGAGGTGCTCCGTCTTGCCAAACGTGGTCTAAGCTGGACATGGCCGAATCCATTGGTTGGGGCTGTTTTGGTCAAAAACGGGAAAATAATTGGAAAAGGATATCACAAAAAGGTTGGATTTCCACATGCAGAAATAGAAGCTATCCGCAATGCCAACGTAAACCTAAGAGGAGCAACATTGTACGTCAATCTTGAACCGTGCGTTCATTTTGGGAAAACTTCTCCTTGTGTGGGCGCAATAATAAAATCAGGTATTACACGTGTAGTTTGTTCGGTGGTAGACCCAAATCCACAAGTGGCAGGTAAGGGGATAGAAAAGTTACGACAAACAGGAATAGATGTATCTGTTGGCGTTTTAGAGCAAGAGGCAAAAAAACAAAATGCAGCATTTTTTGCGTTTCACGAAAAAAAGCGTCCGTTTGTTGCCATAAAATTTGCTGCAAGCTTAGATGGAAAAATTGCCACTCGTTCTGGAGATGCAAAATGGATTACTAACGAAAAAGCTCGTCAGTACGCAAGAGGTCTTCGTAGTTGGTACCAGGCTGTGCTTGTTGGCGTTAACACCGTAATTGCTGATGATCCGCATTTAGGAGCTCGTCAAAAAGGCAAAAAAGATCCAGTTAGGATTGTTTTAGACAGCATGCTTCGAATCCCTCTTGATAGTCAAGTTTTGCGAGATACAAACGTTATTATTGCAACAACAGAAAATGCAAACAAGAAAAAGCGCAGTATTCTTATAAAAAAAGGAATAACGATTATTGATTGTGGTACATCGGCAATTTTACTTAAACAGCTGCTTTTCGAGCTTGTTCACAAAGAAATTATGAGTATTCTTGTAGAAGGAGGAGGGAAGACAATTGGCAGTTTTCTGGACGAAAAACTCGTCGATAAAATATATGCTTTCCATGCACCTATTCTTATTGGTGGAGAAAAAGCAGTTAGCATTGGTGGCTTGGGTGCAGCTACAATAAAGGAATCTTTTCAGTTGCAAAACGTGGTGTATCGCAGGTTTGATGACAATATGCTTACAACAGGGTATATTGCATGACTTTCAATATATATCAAACGACTCAAGAAGTTTTTTGTTGCCTTCAACTTGGTATCGTAACAGCTCGCTATACACTCCTTTTCGCGTTCCAAGCTCCTTGGGGGTGCCACTATCTGTAATAACACCTTTGTCGATAACAATAATTTTGTTTACATTTTGAATGGTCGAAAACCTGTGCGCAATAATAATAACCAGTTTGTTTTTCATAAGATTTTCCAATGCTTCCTGTACTTCTTTTTCTGACTTTGCGTCCAAAGACGATGTTGCTTCGTCCAAAATTAAAATCGGGGCATTTTTTAGAATAGCTCGGGTAATTTGAATACGCTGTTTTTGTCCACCCGAAAGCCGTACGCCCCGTTCGCCAACCTGACTTTCCATACCCTTTGGTAGTTTTTCGACAAATCCCCATGCATTTGCAAGTTTTAATGCTTGTATAATTTCGTTTTCAGTTGCCTGTTCTTTTCCATATGCAACGTTTTCCCGGATCGTTGTAGAAAACAATTCATTTTCCTGGAAAACAAGCCCAATGTTGTTACGAATAAAATGGTGATCAAGTTCTTTATAGTTTTTCTTACCAAGAAAAATTGCTCCACTCGTTGGATCGTAAAACTTTAGAATAAGGTTAATAATAGTCGATTTCCCAGCACCGCTATGCCCAACAAGCGCGACTTTTTCGTTTTTACCAATTGCAAACGAAATGTCTTTAAGTACAGTATGTGATTTTTCATAGTTAAAGCTAACATGGGAAAAAGTAATCGTTGGGTTTGCAATCATCGCCAGATTTTTCTTTTTTGTGTAGTCTTCTATGGACACCAAATCCAAAATTTCGAAATATTCTTTGCTGCCACTTTCTGCCATTTGGACCTGGGTTAAAATAAACGACATGGCAAACAGGGGAAGCCTGGCCTGGTTAACAAGTTGCAAAATAAGTACCATTTCGCCAATTGTAAGCAATCCCTGAAACGTGTTGTAAAACACCAAAATATTTATGGCAAATAAAACAATATTTAAGGACAATCCACGAAAAAAATCGTAAATATGAAACGTTTTACTTTGTTTCGCGTAAATAACATTTACATCGGACAGATTTTTTGAAACATTATCATATTCATATTTTTCTCGGCTAAATGTTTTGACCAAACTCATATTGGCAATAACTTCTTGCATTCTGCCCCGTGTTGCGTCTTCTATGGCATTTTTCTTTACTTCGTGTTTTCCCCAGGCAACGGTTGAAAAGTAAGAAATAATCATATAAATCGGGAAAAGAAGAAAAAGAACAAGGCCAATTGGCACATTGTAATAAGCAAGCACAGCAACAATAAACACGCTTTGTAAAAGTGTTGGCAAAATAAAATTTGTTGCCATGTTTAAAAATGACTGAATGGTAAAAATGCCGCGGTTTAGCTGATTAACAATTTTTCCGGAAACTTCCGAATCGTAATACGATTGTGGCAAGCGGAATACTTTGTCATAAAAAATTTCTGTTAAGAATTTTCTCACTCTGCCTGCAAAATGGTCTCCCAGTCGTTCGGTTGAAACGGTTAAGACAAGTTGCAATAAACTCATGACAAATGCTGCAACGATAAGTAAAATAAGCGTATGTACATCTCCTGTTTTTTGTTGTACCTGGCGGACAATCTCATCTACTATTGATTTAAATAAAAGCGGAGTGGCAAGTGCTAACATTGACTGGAAAAGAATAAGCACGCCAAGCGCAAAAAGAATATGGTGTAGCGGTTTTGAAATGCGTAAAATCCGAATAATATTCTTCATAAAATGCTTCTATGAGTATATCATACTTGACTTAGGCAAACGAAAAAGGGTAATATGGAAAAACGATTTTCACAAGGATCAACAAGTGGCGCAACTATGGCAACAAGTGGAGCTACAATGACCAAAGGACAGGTAGTTTCAGTTGATGGATCGAATTTTACCTTTTCTGTTAAAGAAATAAAGGTTAAAAAGGGTGACAGAGTAAACATTGTTTTTACCGATAAGGGTGGTAATCACGATTTTGTTATCGATGAATTTGGCGTAAAAACTAGCATTTTAAAAACAGGTGGAACTGAAAATGTTTCGTTTGTTACAAATAAAGCTGGAACATACGATTTTTACTGCAGTGTTGCAAATCATCGGGCAATGGGAATGGTTGGTAAACTGATTGTTGAGTAACTGATGTTACGTACTTTGTCATTCTGGGGAGCAGTGCGACTCCATAATCTTGACGAGCCGTAGATTCTGGACAAGCCAGAATGACGGGTCTGCGTAAGGTGAGTACCTAATATTTGGTAAATGGAGTATAATCATATTTAGACAAAAATGAGTAATTTGCTTCGGAATATTCGTTTTTATGTACTTTTAGGAAGTGTTGTTTTTTCGGTTTTTTCTTTTGTTTATGTTTCTACAACAATTGTAGAGGGTAGCCTCAGGATTATTCGTCTAACGCAAGTTTATGCACTAACGGCTGTCGGATTTTTGTATATAACTCTTCTTGCCGGGCCATTTTGTTTTACGTTTCGCTGGTTTCCGTTTCGGGGGTCGTATCTAAAAGCCAGACGGGCTCTTGGAGATTCTGCTTTTTATTTTTCCGTTCTTCACGGATGTTTTGCATTTTTTGGAGAACTTGGAGGATTTCCAGGACTATTTTTTTTGGATGGTAAGTATCTTTTGGCAATAAGCTTAAGCTTTATTGCACTTGTCATACTTTCATTAATGGCAGCAACCTCTTTTGATTATATGGTTGCAAAATTAACTTACCCTAAATGGAAATTTTTGCACCGCTTTGTGTATCTGACCGGGATTCTTATTCTTGTCCACGCGTTACTCCTTGGTTCGCATTTTCAAGTATTATCCGATACCATCCCACAACTATTTTTTGCTGCACTGGCGTTTTTACTCTTTTTGGAATTATTGCGGATAGACGCATTTTTTAAAAAAATATTTCCGATTTCTGCGCAAACGCATCTTCTTTCTCTTCCACTTATTATTCTGTATTTTTTGGGCATTGCCTATTTATTTTTACCTGTTCCTGTTATTGGCAATATTGCATTTGGTATTCATGCGCAGCATATTCTATTGGCAAGGCATGCGCAGCAGCAAAATCAGGGCATTGTCTATAGCAGCAACATAAATGTATCGGCAATTCCGGGGTTGCAAGGAGATAGGACAAAACGATTCACCGTACAATTTATTCATCCTGATACTCTTGTACCCAACCAGGATACGCAGCTTACATTTCAGATTTTCGACGCAAGCAACGGGAATAAAGTTCAGTTATTTCATTCAGTGTATACAAAACCAATGCATCTTATTATTGTCGACAGTCAGTTACAATATTTTAATCATATTCACCCAACGCAAGAAGAATTTGGGTTTACCATAAGCACGCAGTTTCCAAATGCAGGACTATACCATATATACATAGACTTTCAGCCATTCGGCTCAATCGAACAGCAGTTTGGCTTTACTCTTAAGGTAGGAGACAACGGACAACCAATATTTTCCAATGCCGAACCCGACGAAAACCTCACTAAAATATTTGGTCAATATGAAGTAACTCTTGCATTTCAAAAACCCCTTCTTGCAAGTGACTTGTCTATTGGGAATCAGGTTCTTACGTTTACTATAAAAGACGCAAAAACAAAAAAACCCATAACAACACTAAAACCATATCTTGCATCCTTTGGGCATTTAGTTATAATACATAAAGACACGTTTGAGTATTTGCATGTGCATCCGACAAATCTTATTGCTCCGCCGGCAAATGCAAATGGTGGACCAACGGTTGAATTTTTGCCATTGGGAATGTATGGGCCAATAAAACCAGGTATATACCGGCTCTTTGCACAGTTTAATCCCGACAATAATGTAATGGTTGCAGATTACACAATCAAGATTCAATGAAACATTTTGTAAAAAACTATATTCTTTACATCGCATTTGCTCAGGCGCTTATTGCCATGCTTGGCAGTTTATACTTTAGCGAAATAAGGCATTTTACTCCCTGTGTTTTGTGCTGGTACCAACGCATTTGCATGTATCCGCTAGTGGCTATTATTGCCGTTGGTATATTGCGAAAAGACAAAAAAATATTTCAGTATGTTTTTCCATTAAGTATTCTTGGATTTTTTATTGCGTTATACCATGTGCTACTACAAAGTGGTGTATTGCCGGAATCACTTGCTCCATGCACAGCAGGGGTATCGTGCACGGTAAAATATCATCCTTATTTTGGTTTTATAACAATTCCAATTATGTCGTTAACAGCGTTTTCTGTAATAAACGTTTGTATGGTGCTATATAGAAAGTTTATAAAATGACACAAGAGCAAAAAATTTTGGGAGGCATTGGTGTTGTTACAATTACATTGGTTGTTGGTGCAGTTGTGTTTTTTAGCGGGCCAAGTAGTAATACATCTTCAAATTCTTCTGCAAAACCAGTCGACGCAAAAATATTAGTTAAAAAAAATAGTCATGTAGCAGGTAATCCAAAGGCAAACGTTACGGTTGTGGAATTTGGGGATTACCAGTGTCCTGCATGTGGCGCAGCATACCCAATTACCAAACAGGTGCTGGGGCATTATGGCAGTAAAATTGCCTTTGTGTTTAGAAATTTTCCCTTGCAACAACATCAAAACGCGCAAATTGCAGCAGAAGCTGCAGAGGCAGCAGGCAAACAGGGAAAATTTTGGGAAATGCACGACATATTGTACGACAAACAAACTGAATGGGGAGAAAGCACGAATCCTATGGATTACTTTTTACAATACGCCAAAAAAATTGACTTGGATGTAAAAACGTTTAAAGACGATGTTTCTAAAACCGTGTTTGCAGAACAAATTAATAGCGATCGAAACGACGGAAACACCATTGGCGTTAATTCTACACCAACGTTTTATGTAAATGGGGAAATAATTCCAGGTGGTGTGCCAAGTTATACTGCTTTTACGCAAGCAATCGATAGCCACCTCAAAAAATAACTCGTTGTCATTCTGGTAAGGGAGCCAAGAGGCGACCGCATCCAGAATCTATTAGGAATCGATTCTGGACAAGTCGAAGATGCCCCGAGGGGTGCCAGAATGACGGAAGATTGCATAATATGAAAACTATTACCTTTTTTTCTGCCCTTCTTTTGTCTGTGATTTTTTTGTTGGGAAATGTAAAACTTGCTTACGCACACGTTTTGCAAACAGACGGTTCTATTGGTGCGGTAATGCATACAGATCCTGACGACGACCCAATAGCAGGGAAACAAACAGGAATTTTCTTTGCATTTAAAGATAAAAAAGGAAAATTTATTCCAAAAAATTGTGATTGCAAATTTTCTATTATAGAAAATGATAAAACAATTTACTTTCAACCCCTTTTCCAAAACAACCCCAGCCCATCCTTGGATAATGCTAGCGTTATATTTATATTTCCTAAGAAAGACAAATACGTAATACAAGTTACTGGTAAATCAAATACACCTAACTCTTTCCAACCATTTAAACTTGTGTATGAGGTTCGGGTCGAAAAAGAGGGTAAGAATAACATTGTGCCAAAACAATCAAACGTAAACGCGCCAATGTTACTCAGTATTATTGCTATATCTCTTGCCGGCGGATATTTGATTGTAAGAAGGCAGACGAGTTAGTCGTATTGTTCGAGCGAATGCACTGAGTCGAGAACCTCCGTCGTTCTGGGGAGGGCGCTCAAGCGGCCGACTCCAGAATCAGAATCTAATAGGTCCTGGACAAGCCAGGATGACATGTGTATGAAAAAGTTTTTACTTTTCTTTGTTTTTTTGTGGTTTGTTTTTACAACTCCTGCATCTGCGCATCTTTTTGGGCAGCCGCCATATTTTACGGTAAATGGAAAATATTCTGCTTTGTATCCTGTGCAGTCAAATGCAATTTTTTCTGATTTACCAATACCTCAGGATTTGGCAGTAGATACATACTTGATCAATCAACCAATACAGTTTGCCATGGACGTTCCACAACTCGAAAAAGTTGTTCCCCCGGACATTGTCAAAATAACCACGTTTACCTGGGATTTTGGGGATGGTACAAAAGGAAAAGGCTTAGAAAATAATCACACATATAAAAAAATGGGCACGTATATTTTGTCTATAGATGCAGCATATACAGACGAAAATGGCAATAGAGTTCCGCCGCAAGTTATTCAATCAGTTATGTTACATGCATTGCCAAATAAAGATTATACATTACCCCAGGCTATTATTACAGTAAATGGGAAACAGATAAACGATATGCCAAGCAACCCGCACGACGTTAACTTTTCGCAAAATATTGTGCTTGACGGATTTGGCTCAAAAGCAGGATCCGCAAAGATTGTTTCGTATTTTTGGGATTTCGACAACAATGAATCGGCAAAAACTGCAACAGCAAATGTACATTATGCTACAAACAGACAATTAGCAAGTCCTACGTTGCGGGTAAAAGACGCAAATGGTTTTATAAACGACGCATATGTATTGCTTAAACACAATCCAAAAATAAACAATGTTGCAACAATAAAAAAGGTATCTCCAAAAACAAATTACCCACTTTTTGCAGGAATTGGTTTTGTCGTAATTCTTTTCTTGATCAGCCTTCTTCTTTTTAAAAAGGGAATAATTAGGATCATTTTGCATAAAAACTCTAATACTATGTAGTATTGAAGTATTTCCGTTTTGGACTAACATTCGAACCTGAACCCAGTTTTGCTTTCAACACAATCTTTTGTTACAATCCCCATGCAGAAAATAGTGTGTGGTTTTTGCTTACCACACAAGTGTTTTTTTGCAGTTTTATTTTGCACATTCACAAGTTGCGGACTTTTTGCCCTTTGTAGGTGGCATCGTGCATATCTTAAGGTTTAGGTATGTAGGTTGCCATCCTATATAGGGTGAGTATTTTGGGTATAGGAGCTAATCTTGGTAGCGCATGTTCTTGTTTCGGTAACAATCGGCAGTGAGCGTAGTCTTCCGAAGACCATTCGCGAGCTCGCAGTGAAGCACGGTGTTGAAATTGGGAGATTGGACATCATCTACGGAGAGTTCGATCTCTTCGTGACCGTCGAGGCACCATTTAATGCCTTTTCTGAATTCGCCGTGGCTCTCAAGAACCACCCAGACGTGATGAGATCCGTGGAACATCTAGTAGCCGAAAGTATTCTGGGCGACAAAGTCTCCAGTATCGAGACCTCTGTCTAGTCGTTCGCCAAGCGAAGGTTCGTTCCCTTCGCCACTCGGTATCCACAATGGCAGCCAGGGACATAGTTTCCCCTAGTTTTAGATGAAAGGAGCAAGAGATGTTGAGGGCTGTTGTAACTCTGATTGTCGATACAGATGCGCTCGCTACGGCCATTTCGGATTTTCCGGGTGGCAAAGAGATGTTCGTCGAACTCCTTGCGGAGCTGGGTCGCTTGAACAAGGAAGTTCAGGCATTCCTACTTGGCGAAACCAAGGGGTTCTCCGTCGATGAGCGTGTCGAGTGGTTCACCGAGGAGCGACCTGCGGAAGCGGCAAGGCTTATCGAAGTTTTCAATCGCATCGACGAGATTCGTCGGCAGATCCGAGAGGTTCTCGAGGGGACGTTCGTTCGGGAGCAGCTGCTCAACAGCTTCGTTCCTGATGCTCTTAAGGAAGCAAGCCAGGCCGGCGACATACACGTGGGGCCGCTTGAACTATCCGCGCCGGAGTCTCGTCTCCGAGTCGCTCTGGCGTTCATCACAAATTCCGCAACTTAGTGGGTGTGCACCGCTGGGTGTGTGAGAAAGTCCGAAAGGATTTTGCTGCGACAGCAGTTTGAGCCCAAAAAGCTCACTCACCACCCCGCACCCACCCTTATATTATCCATACCTTGGTCAATTTTCATTTTGGAACTAATGCTTGAATAGTATGTGTTTGTATAGTATGCTTTTGTATAATGTTAGTTACTGCAATTATTGCGTTTCGGGAATTTTTAGAAGCATTTTTAATTATTGGCGTATTTTTTGGGATATCCAAACGGCTTAAATTAAAAAAAGAAAAAGAAATTTTATTTGCTGCTGCAATTGGCATTATTTTTTCCTTGCTTCTGGCAACGGGAACATATATTTTTGGGGATAGCGCAAAAAATATAATAACCGAGCAAAAAGCCGATATTTTGGAAAGCTATTTGCTTATTTTTTCTGGTCTTTTTATTGGGTACGTTGTTTTTTCTTTGCATGGCATGATAAATCGTGCCAGGGGAGCAACGCTTATTAGAGCGCATAAAAAACTCGAGGAAAAAACATTTGACCTGTCATTATTTTTTACCATTGTTTTTCTGGTGCTGCGAGAAGGATTCGAAGTTTCGCTTTTTACAGCAAGTGTGTCGTTGTTTTCTGTATTTATCCAAAACTTTATTGGCCTTTTACTGGGGTTTTCGCTTTCTTGTATTGTTGGTGTTTCAACATTTTTTGCATACGTAAAATTTCCTGTTGGAAAAGTATTTAAATGGACGCAGTACGCTATTATTTTGCTTGGCGCATCTTTGGTGCAAAATGGTATAACAACTCTTTTTAAGACCCATTTTAATATTCATCTTTCCGACATGTTGTCGTTCCATATGCAGTTTTTGCCAAATGAACATAGTCTTATTGGGCACCTATTGCAAGGATTTATTGGGTTAGACCAGGGATTTTCTGGTGTTCGTCTTGCGATCATGGGAATTTATATTGGTATTTTATATCTTCTTTTTATCTATAGGTCACCCAAAATTGCTCTTTTCAAATACATCGGAGCATCGATATGTAATCTGAACAAAATATGGAAGTAATAATTTTATCACTTTTTACCTTTTTTTCCACAGCTGGTGGGGGCTTGTTTGCAATAAAATACAGTAACAAATTGCATTACATAATGAGCTTAACGTCGGGTGTTATTATTGGTGTTTGTTTTTTTGATATAATACCAGAGGCATTTGCTATAACATCTCAAAATAAATTAGACATTACTCCGTTAAGCATTGCAATCGTAGTAGGTTTTTTGGCCTTTCATGTATTGGAAAAAACCGTTCTTATTCACCACAACCATGAAGAACAATATGCCGTGCATAAACATCCCTCTGTCGGTTTAATTGGTGCGTCGGGTCTGGCATTTCATAGTTTTCTTGACGGGGTAGGTATTGGACTTGGATTTCAGGTTAATCCTAGTGTTGGGCTGCTTATTGCAATTGCAGTTATTGCACACGATTTTTCCGATGGGTTAAATACCGTAACGCTTATGTTAACGCATAAAAACACACAAAAAAAAGCACTAAAGCTTTTACTATTGGATGCAACAACGCCAATATTGGGAGCTTTATCGACATTTCTTTTTACCATTCCTCAGAACATGCTGGTTTTGTATCTTGGATTTTTTGCCGGATTTCTGCTTTATATTGGAGCAAGCGATTTACTTCCCGAAGCGCACAGCAAGCACAGCTCGTTTACAATGATTGGGTTGACAATTGCCGGAGCAGTATTTATATTTATTGTTACTCGATTTACGTAATGTAATTTGGCAAATCTAAATTCTTATCTTGACAGACAGTAATACTTTTATAATAATAGCTTAGTGA
>Ga0209515_10007551_pt1 | contig 13060 bp, 8 predicted proteins | sample Subgroupgradi54m_FD_187454 | JGI IMG/M metagenome (GOLD analysis project Ga0209515, IMG submission 187454) | Subsurface groundwater microbial communities from S. Glens Falls, New York, USA - GMW60B uncontaminated upgradient, 5.4 m (SPAdes)... ...
AAGCCGAGACGCTGCTCGACTCGGCGCGCGACCTCGGGCGCGAGGGGCGCCGCGGCGTTCATGGCGTACGTCACGGTGCGGAACTGCGAGCGATCGAGCCCCGGCGCGGTCGCCAGCGCAAGCAGCACCGGAGGAACAACGTGCAGCCATGTCGCGCGGTACTTCTGGACCACGCCGGCAAGCGCTTCGGGATCGAAGCGCTCCATGAGGATCTGGTGCGCGCCCATCGACAGGCCGACCCCCATCAGCATCACGCCGTAAATATGGGACAGTGGCAGATAGACGGGATACGTGTCGTCAAGTCCGATGCGGCTACCGTGTCCGAACTGAAGGTGATTGCAGACCAGGTTCCGATGGGTGAGCATCACGCCCTTCGGCAGCCCTGTGGTCCCGCTTGAATACGGAAGTGCAACCAGTTGATCCGGCCTGACGCGGACGGGAGGCGGCTCGCTCGAGGCCATACAGACGAGCGCGTCGTACGGAATTGACGTTCCGGCGTCATCGGGTGCGCCACCGACGATGACGACGTGCTCGAGCGCCGGAAGCTGCGCGCGACACGCATCGACGAACGGCCACAGCCCCGCGTGCGTCACGATCACCTTCGAGCCGGCGTCGTTGACCTGATATGTGATTTCGCGCTCGCGGTAGGACGGATTCATCGGACAGGCGATCGCTCCGAGCTTGCTGGCGGCATAAAACGCGAGCTCGTATTGCGGACAGTTCGGCACGTACAACGAAATGCGGTCGCCGGACGAAAGACCGAGCGCGGCGAGACCGTTGGCGAGCCTGTTCGATTCGCGATCGAACTGCCCGAAACTGATCGCTTCGTCTTTGAACGTGATGGCGGGACGATCCGGGTGGCGCGCCGCCGCGGCGCGCATCGCCTCGTGCAGCGGAATGTCGGGGTACGTCAGCGTCGACACTTGGTGCACCTTATCATTGCGGCGTGCGAGAATGCGCGCCAGTGGCCCATGGAATGACGAGAGCCGCGTGGCGAATGATCCTCCTCGCCAGTCTCGGCGGCACGCTCGAGTACTACGACTTCGTGCTGTTCGGGATCTTCGCGCGCGAGATCGGGCAAGCAGTGTTCCCGAGCCAGGATCCACTCGTCTCGCTGATGGTCACGTTCACCACATTCGCCATCGGGTACCTGGCGCGTCCCGTCGGCGGTCTCGTCCTCGGCCGCCTCGGCGACAAGTTCGGACGGCGCGGGGTGTTTCTCGCCTCAATCTTCGTCACGTCCGCCGCCACGCTCGGCATCGGGATCGTGCCGACGTACGCATCATGGGGCATCGCGGCAAGCGTGCTCGTCGTGTTGCTGCGCCTCACGCAGGGATTCTGCCTTGGCGGGGAGCTGCCCGGTGCCATCACCTACGTCGTCGAGTCCGGTCCGCGCATGGCGCCGTTCGTCTGCAGCGTGGTGTTCGCCTGCGTCACGATGGGTGTGGCGCTCGCAACGACGATCGCGCTGGTGGTTGGAAGGATTCTGAGTCCGGCGGATGCCGCGCTGTACGGCTGGCGCATCGCCTTCATCATCGGCGGGCTCATGGGCCTCGTCAGCTACTGGCTTCGTCGATCGTTTGAGGAGTCGCCCGAGTTCCTGCAGTTGAAGCGCCTTGCCGCCGCATCGAAAGAGCCGATCGGGGAGCTCGTACGGACCCATCCATGGCAGATCGTCACCGGCATCGCGACGCAGGCGGTAACGGCGTCTTTCGCGGGACTCTTCTTCGCGTACATGCCGGCGTACCTGGCGGCCGTCGCCAAGTACGACGCGTCCACTGCGGTCTTCGCGCAGACCTATGGAGTGATGCTCCACGCAGCGCTGATCCTGGGGGCCGGCTGGGTTGCCAACCGCTATGCGCCGCACGTGCTCAACCGGATCGGGGCGGTCATCCTGGCCGCCGGCGCGTATCCGTTCTATGTCGCGCTCGGCAATCACAACATCAACATCGTTCTTCTCATGACGCTCGCGGCGGTCGCCGGGGCCCTGGTGAATGGGACGTTTGCGTTCGTGACCGCGGACCTGTTTCCAACGCGCATCCGGTTCAGCGGTGTCGCCGTCGTGCAGAACATCAGCCAGACCGTGTTCGGCGGGACGGCGCCGCTTCTCGCGACAGCGTTGATCCGCGACATGCAGAACCCGGCGGCGCCTGCGTTTGTCGTGATTGTCTGCGCCGTGATTACGTTTGCCGGGAGCTTCGCGTCAGGTCGCTACAGTGGGCAAGTACGCGGACCTCAGACCTCCTTGGCGTTCACGACGACCGCGACGGGAACGCCATTCGCCTCGAAGTGACGCTGACCTCTAGACCGGTTCGTCCTCGACTCCGAAAATCGTCGGCTGCTCGCCAGCCTTGGGTGCTGCCTTCGGTGCCCGCTTGAACGTCACGCTGGTCTGCGCGGGCGGCCTGTCAATCCCCTTGCCAGTGAGTAAGTCCTCGACGGTTACCAGCTGGAGACGCGGATGCTTCCCCCACGGCGAATTGTAAAAACCCGCCGAGGCGGCTTCCTTTCGCAGTGGGCCGGTTGGTTCCTCCAGACTGATCAAGATGCCGATGTCGGCTTTCTCCCGATCCAGTACGCCCCGCAGATCCCGAACGTAGGGGGCGTGCAGCTTCCCGGCTTTGACGGACAGGATGATCTGCTTCGTTTGACCAGGCCCTTCATGGAAGTAGATCCGTCCGTCGATACCCTTGTCCGCGCCTTTCTTCTGTTCGACCGGCCGAGCGCCGACCAGGCCGAGCGCCCACCATTGAAATTGATACGGATCATCAACGGCGAGCTTCGCCGCGTCAGGAAGCGACACGGGCTCGCCAATGACTTCGTAGGGGACAGTTCCGCTGAACGTGTCAGTTAAACGGCTGCGGATCAGCGTGATGGCGAGGTGCGTGATGTCGATACCGATCCAGCGTCGATTGAGCTTCTGCGCAGCCGCAATCGTGGTACCGCAACCGCAGAACGGATCAAGCACGAGGTCGTCTTCGCTGCTGCTCGAACTGATGATTCGTTCGAGCAAGTCTTGGGGCTTTTGTGTCGGATAACCAAGTCGCTCTTGAGCCTGCGAATTGATCGGAAAAATGTCCGTCCACACGTCCTGCAAGGGAACGCCCTTCGCGGTGTCCAAGTATTTCTTGAGCCTCGGCCATCCGCTCTTCTTTTCAGGCCAATAGATCATGCCAGCTTCGTCGAGCTTGTCGAGTTCGCTCGGTGGGTACGCCCAATGCCGGCCTTTGGCCGTCACATCGAAGCCGCGCCACGCTTCGCCGGTTTCGGCGCGTCGTACGCCGGAGCCAGTCAAGTCGGCATCCTTCCACGGCCGCTCGTCGCCGCGAGCGAAACGCTGCTTGAGGTAAGCCTCGTCGTAGGCTTCATAGCCGCCGATCCATTTCATCTCGTCTGAACGACCGTAGAGCAAGATCACGTCGTGAACCGGCCCGTACCGCTTCGCGCTACTGTGAGCGCTCGTTCGCTTCCACACTATCTCGTTGCGGAACTGTCCGGGGCCAAACACCGCGTCCATCAACAGCTTGAGATAGTGGCTCGCTGCGGGATCGCAATGAAGGTAGATGCTTCCCGTTGGTTTCAACACCCGACGAAGTTCGATCAGTCGCGGAGCCATCATCGACAGATAGGCGAGCATGTCGCTCTCGCCGAGGAACGTCCGAAACGCTTGCATCGCCTGCGAGACTTGCCCGCCGCCTTCGACGACCTCCTCGTGCGCGCGAGCCGCGCCCTGATCCCAACGCCACGTATCCTCGAACGCCTTGATCTGAGCCGCCGCTTGCTCGCCACTCCGCTCGGCGAACAAAACGTTGTAGTCCTGATCGCTCTTGAACGGCGGATCGAGGTAGACGAGATCGACGCTCTCGTCATCAACATGTCGGCGAAGCACATCGAGGTTGTCGCCGTAGTAGAGCCGGTTCATGGACGGCCATTGTAGCGGCTCCGCGCCGGAATTAGCGTTCTGTGGCAGCCTCGTCCATCGCCTCGTTCGCGAGTCGATCGGCTTCCTTGTTGAACTCACGCCGCACGTGCTCGAACGTCACGTCGCCGATCTGCCGAGCGAGCGCCCGCGCCTGCTCGAACAAAGGTTGAAGGCCGGGGCTCTTCACGCGGTACTCGCCCCTCATCTGTTTGACGAGGAGATCGGAATCGGCGCGGACGTGCAGCCGCGACACGCCGTGCGCCACCGCCCACGCGAGCGCCGCGATGAGTCCGCTGTACTCGGCGACATTGTTCGTCGCAATGCCGATCGATTCCTTCAGCTCGATGACGTTGCCGTCTTGCTGTTCGATGCGGACGCCATAGCCGGCGGGGCCGGGATTGCCGCGCGATCCGCCATCCACGTTGGCGCGCGCGGATCCGCCGCTCTGCGGCGGCCCGAACAGTGAGGGCTGAGTCAAGCCGCCTCAACTTCCAACTTCCAACTTCCAACTCCCAAGGTGTTGGTGTGAGTTGGGAATTGGGAATTGCCGTTCACGAGGCGTGCGTGACGGCCGGTTCTACCGGAGGCGGGGGAGGCACGTAGTAGAGGATGCGGTTACAGCTGAAGCACTGGATGATCGCATCGTTCCGCCGGACTTCCTGGAAGACCTGAGGACGAAGACGGACGTGGCACGCCGAGCAGAGCCCGTCGCGGGTCGCGATGCAGATCGCGATCCCCTTGCGGGCGCGCGCCACCTGCTCGAAGAGTGCAACCAGCCGGGGCTCCATCGCGGCAATCACCTTCGCCCGCTGATCGGTGGCCTGCGCGAGCGCCGTTTCAACGGTCGCGAGCTCCTCGGCCATCGCCTTCCTGTCCGCCTCGACCTCTTTCTGCTGCACGGCCAGCGTCTGCTCCGCCTTCTTGATCTCGGCGGCCAGCGCGTCGGCTTCCATCATCCGTACGAGGATCTTCTCTTCGACGACGCCAAGCTCCTTCTGCGCGGTCTCGATTTCGACTTGGATCGCCTGGTATTCGCGGTTGGTCTTTACGGCGGAGAGCTGGTCTTTGAACTTGGAAAGGCGGGTCTGGAAGGTAGCGGCTTCTTTCTCCTGCTCGCGGCGCGACTCCTGGCTGGCTTTGAGCCGTTGCTTCGCCTCGTCTACCACCCCTTTGGCCTGACTGAGGCGCGCATCGGCGTCCTGCACCCGTTGCGGGTGCGCGGTGACACGGCGCCGGGATTCCTCGATGGTGGTCTCGAGGTTCTGCAGCTGGATGAGACGTTCTAGATCAGGAGTCATGCGATTGCTGAATGCTGAATGACGAATGTTGAATGGTGAAGATGTCGGTGAAATTCAGCATTCGGAATTCAGCATTCAGCATTGCAAGAGTTGGTGGGCCCGCCTGGATTCGAACCAGGGACCAACCGATTATGAGCCGGCCGCTCTAACCGCTGAGCTACGGGCCCGCACGCGCTGCGCGCGCGAACTTCAAAGTTCAAAGTGCGAAGTCAGAAGTAAGTTCGAAGAACCCATGTGCACTTCCAACGTACTTCGCACTTCGACCTTCCCACTTCGAACTTGCTAAGTACGACCCTCCAAAAACGCCTTCAGCTTGCGCGAGCGCGACGGATGCCGCAGCTTCCGCAGCGCCTTCGCTTCGATCTGCCGGATGCGCTCGCGCGTGACCGCGAAGTTCTGGCCGACCTCTTCGAGCGTGTGCTCGCTGCCGTCGCCCACGCCGAACCGCATCTTAATCACCTTCTCCTCGCGCGGCGTCAGTGTTTTCAACACCGACTCGGTCTGTTCCTTGAGGTTCAGGTTGATCACCGCTTCGGCGGGCGAGACGATGTTGCGGTCCTCGATGAAGTCGCCAAGATGCGAATCTTCCTCTTCGCCGATGGGCGTCTCGAGCGAGATCGGCTCCTGCGCGATCTTGAGGACCTTGCGGACCTTCGCGACCGGGATGTCCATCCGCTTCGCGATTTCCTCGGACGTCGGCTCGCGGCCGAGCTCCTGCACGAGCGCGCGCGAGGTGCGAATCAGCTTGTTGATCGTCTCGATCATGTGGACGGGGATGCGGATCGTCCGCGCCTGATCCGCGATCGCGCGGGTGATCGCCTGACGGATCCACCACGTGGCGTACGTCGAGAACTTGTAGCCGCGGCGGTACTCGAACTTGTCGACCGCCTTCATGAGGCCGATGTTACCTTCCTGAATGAGATCCAGGAACTGCAGGCCGCGGTTCGTGTACTTCTTCGCGATCGAGACGACGAGCCGGAGGTTGGCTTCGACCAGCTCCTTCTTCGCCTGCTCGGCCTGCGCTTCGCCGCGCTGGATGACCTCGATCGTGCGTCGGAGGCGCTCGGGCGTCTCCTCGAGATCGTCGATCATGCTCTTGACCTGGGTCTTGATGTCCTTCTGCCTCCTGAGGAGGTTCTTCTTGTCTTCCTCCTTGAGGCGCGGACTCTTCGTCTTGAACTTCGGGTTGATCTGACGCTCGAGGACGTCGACGTCGCGCTGGACGCGCACGACGGCGTCGACGGCGTCCTTCACTTCGTCGATGAGGCGGCGCTTCATCGTCTCGGTGAACTCGATCCGGCGGATCGCACGCGACACGTCGATGCGCGCGCGCAGTGACCTCACACGCGCGCGGCGGTACTTCTTCTTGTCCTTCTTCAGGACGAGATCCAGCTTCTCAGCGAGCTTGACGTAGTTGCCGCGCGCCTTCCGGACTTCTTCGATCTGCCCGAGGACGTCGACCTTGCGATCCTCGATCACCTCGTCGGTGATTTCCTCGTCGCTGAAGATCACGAGCTCACGGATGGTGCGCTCGCCGGCACGCAGCTGATCACCGATCACGAGGATGCGCTTGGCAATCGTCGGCGTGCGGGAGATCGACTTGATGACGGCGAGCTTGCCGCGCTCGATGCGCTTCGCGATGGCGACTTCGCCCTCGCGCGTGAGAAGCGGGACCGTGCCCATCTCGCGCAGGTACATGCGGACGGGGTCGTTCGTCTTGTCGAGCGCGCCCGGCGTGAGATCGAGCTCGGGGCCTTCCTCGGATCCGTCGCGATCGAAGTCCTTGTCGCCGCGGTACGCCTTATCGGAGTCGACGACCTCGATACCGGCGCTGCTGAACGCGTTGAAGAGCTCGTCGAGGTCTTCCGCGGACGTGACCTCCGACGGAAGCAACTCGTTGACTTCGTCGTAGAGCAGGTAGCCTTTTTCCTTGCCGACTTGAATCAGCTGGCGTACTTCATCGTATTTTTCTTCAATCGACAAGGCTGGTCCTCCGGAACACGTCTATATAAGGCCTTCAATCCGCTGAATCAGGTCGTACTTTCGAACCAGCAGCTCCTGAAGCTGCTCCCCCTCGTGCCCGCCGACCTCCTGCAGGCGATCGATTTCGCGCTGGATCGCCGCGCGCTCCCGCTCGTAGCGGAGGCGCTTGATGATCCGGACGCACCCGCCGGCGTCGTGCACGTGCGCCTCGGTTTCACTCGCGATGGCGGCCACGAGTTGAGCGTCCACGGTACTTAGACGCTCGAGAAGCGCAGATGGAGTGAACTCAATATTTTCGTTCAGTTTGTGCGCGAGATCCAGCACCGTTCGGGACGCCAACCCATCTAAATCCGTGCCATCCAGCGTCTCCAACGCCCCGAGCGCCCCCTCCGGTTGGTGGACCAGCAGCCAAATCAGCCCTTTTTCGGCCTTGGTGACCTGCCCGAAGCTCGGAACGTCACGTTTTGTCAGTGTGGTCTGCTTCTGGACTACCGCTTTCCTGATTTCCGCACGAACGACTTCGTCAGTGACACGCGCTTTGAAAGACAGCCTGTCTGCGAATCGATCCCTCATTGAGGCGTCCGGGATGCGTCCTGCGATGGGAAGCATTTCGCCCAGAAACTTCACGCGACCTTCGTCAGTATTGAGGTTGTGCCCTGCAGCCACCCGGTCGAGCAGATATTCGAGGTACGGACGCGACTGCTCGAGGAGCTCACGATATCCCTGGCGGCCCTGCCTCCTGACAAACGTATCAGGGTCCTCGCTCGGTGGCAGGATGGCGACATTCACCTCGAACCCTTCGGCTACCAGTATTTCGCACGATTTGGCGGTTGCGCCCTGGCCGGCGGTATCCGGGTCGAAACTGAGCACGACCTTGCTCGTGAATCGTCGCAGCTGCTGAGAGTGCTGCGGCGTAAGCGCCGTGCCGCACGACGCGACAACCGCCTGGAACCCCGCCTGATAGACCTGCGCGAAATCGAAGTAGCCCTCGACGAGCACGGCAAACTTGCCGTTTCGGATGGCGTTCTTGCTGAGATTCAGCCCGTATAGCGTGCGGCCCTTCGAGTAGATCGGCGTTTCCGGCGAGTTGAGGTACTTCGGCTGCTGGTCGGCGTCGACGGCGCGCCCGCCGAAGGCGATCACGGACCCGGTGTCTCTACAGATCGGAATCACCAACCGGTTACGGAACCGATCGATCACCGAGCCGTCGTCTCGTTGAACGAGAAGGCCGGCGCGGACGAGCAACGCCTGTGAAAACCCTTCCTTGATCAGCGCCGCTTTCAGCCCCTCACGGCCAGGCGGCGCGAATCCAAGCCCCATCACCTGTCTCGTGTCGTCGGTGACGCCGCGGTCGGCGATCTGCCGCCGGATCCGCGCGCCGGCGTTCGAGGCCAGCTGTTGCTGGAACCACGCGGCCGCTGACTCGTGCACCTTGAGCAGCGTCTCGCGCTCGGCGGAGTTGGCGCGCTGGTCGTCGGTCTGCTCCATCTCGGGCAGCGACATGCCGAACCGCTGCGCGAGCAGCTTCACCGCGTCGGCAAACCCGATCTTCTCGTGCAGCTCGAGGAACTTGAACACGTCCCCCCCGACGTTGCAGCCAAAACAGTGAAAGAAGCCTTTGTCGCGGGTGACGTGGAACGACGGCGTCTTTTCGCCGTGAAACGGACAGAGGCCCTTGTAGGTTGCGCCCGTTTTCTTCAGCGACACGTAGTCCTGGATCACGACGACGATGTCGGCGTGATGCTTCAGGTCGTCGATGAACTGCTGTGGAAATAAGCCCATTCGCGGAATTTCAGTCCTTTAACTCCACGATCGTAGCCCCGCCTCCGCCCTGATCCTGCGGCGCAAGCTGGTAGCGTGCGACGAGCGGATGCTTTTTCAGGAACTCGCCGATCGCGCGGCGAAGCTGCCCGGTGCCGTGTCCATGAATGACTCGGATCGTATGCTGATCCGTCACGGTTGACTCGTCGAGAAATTTTTCCAGGCGGGTGAGCGCCTCGTCGACGGTGGATCCGATGACATTCAGCTCGGACAGCGAGCCCTCGCGCGGCTGAAGGTCGACGCGCACGTTGACCCGTGCCGCAGGCGGAGGACTGTCAATCACCCGAAGATCGCGAACAAGGGCGCGCAGCCGCTTCCCGCGCACATCGATTTCGGCCTGTTTGCCGTGGAGCTCGATGACCGTCCCTTCGAGTCCGAGCCCGCCGACCATGACGCGGGCGCCTGGCTCGATGGGACCGGTCGCGGGGCCAGCTTTCTTGTCCGACGAAGCGCCACGTACGTAGGGGCCGGCTTTAGCCGGCCCTTCTCCTGAAGCCGGCCCTTCGCCCATCTCGCCCACAGCCCTGGCGAGAATGTCCTCGACCGCCGCTCGCGCCTCCGATCGCGTCGTGCCGGTTTGCCCTGTGTTCACCAGGCGCGGGGCGCGTGTCTTCAGCTCCTCGATGACTTTGTCGATCTCGCGGCGCGCCTCACGCAACTGGGCGTCAAGCCTGGTATCGAGCTTCCGACGGAAACTCTCCTCGCGTTCCCGGACCGATTCTTCGCGGCCGCGCAGCTTCTTCTCGGACTCCGCCACCGTCGCCCGCTGCTGCGACAGTTCCCTCCGCTCCTGCTCGATCGCGTGGAGGTCGTTATCGATCCGCGCCAGGTGGTCTGCGAGCTGCTTCTGCTCCTCCGTGAGATTGTCGCGTGCCGACGCAATCACCGAGGCCGGCATTCCGAGTCGAGCGGCAATCTCGATCGCGAGACTGCGACCGGGCGATCCGTAGATCAGCCGGTAGGTTGGCGCAAACGACTCGGGGTTGAAGCCGAACGCCGCGCTCGTCACGCCCCCGGTCGTCGAGGCGTACGACTTCAGCGCGTCGAAATGCGTCGTTGCGACCAGGTGCGCGCCGCGCGCGCGGAAGTGGTCTATCACCGCGATCCCGAGCGCGCTGCCTTCGACGGGATCGGTGCCCGCGCCGACTTCGTCGAGCAGCACCAGCGCCGGCAGCACAAGGTTCCGGTCCATCGAGACGAGGTTCGTGATATGCGCCGAGAAGGTGCTCAGGCTTGCCGAGATCGATTGCTCGTCGCCGATGTCGGCGAAGAGAGACTGAAACACCGGTAATCGCGACCCGGTTTCCGCGGGGATATGGAGGCCGGCCTGCGCCATGACCACGAGAAGGCCGGCTGTTTTCAGCGCGACAGTCTTTCCGCCGGTGTTCGGACCGGTGACGAGAAGCACACGCGTCGGAGGAATCAGGAGGATGTCGACGGGGACGGGCTGATCCGGGATGCGGGATCCGGGATCGGGGATCGGGGATCGGGGATCCGGGCTGCCCTCTTGCAGCCGCCCGTTGACCTTGCGCATGAGAAGCGGATGCCGCGTTCCGCGCAGCTCGAAGGCGCCATCGCTCGAGATCACCGGCTCGACGCCGTCCACGATCTGGGCGAATCGCGCGCGAGCCTGGATGACATCCAGCTCCGTGGCGACGTCGAGGGTGCGCTTGAGATCGTCCGGTCTCCCGCGGAAATTGTCGGTCAGCGCCAGCAGGATGCGGCGGACTTCTTCCGCCTCCTGCTCCTCGAGCGCGACGATGTCGTTGTTGATCTCGACCGTGGTGAGCGGTTCGAGATACAGGCTTGCGCCGCTCGCCGATGCGCCGTGAACGATGCCCGGGATGGCGGAGCGATGCTCGGACCTGACAACCAGCACGTAGCGCCCGTTGCGATCCGTGACAACCTGTTCCTGCAGATACTTCGACGTCTCGCGTCCGCGCACGAACGACTCGAGCGTCGTCCGAAGCTTCGACCGCTGGCGCCGCAGGCGATCGCGTATCGAAGCCAGCGCAGGGCTCGCGTTGTCGGCCACCTCGCCCGACGGATCGATCCTGCGCCGGACGTCTGCGATCTCGCCCTTGAAGGAGGCGATACGTTCAACGAGGCCTCCGAGGATCGGGAAAGTGCCGGAAGCGCTCCTGATCGCGGCGCGCGAATGCTCGATCGATTCGAGGTAGTCGGCAAGGCCAAGCAGCCGCAGCGATTCGAGCGCGCGCCCGTCAACGCCGAGCGCGTCGATGATCGATTCGAGGTCTGACGGCGCCCGAAGCGGAAAGCCCGGATGGTCGGCGAGGAATCTCGTCCCTTCGCTTGTCGCCTTCTGTGCCGCGACAACCGCGCCAGCCTCAGTCAGCGGCGCCAGCTCCGCCAGTCGATCCTGGCCGGTGGGCGTGACCGCGAGGCCGGCTACGACTGAGACGATCCGGTCAAACTCTAGCGCCCGCAGTGCGCTTGCATTCATTGGTTCAAGGGGTTCAGAAGGTTCTGCTCTGAACCCAGTTCAAGGTTCACAAATGGTTGATCAAGCTTGCGATTGCGGCGCCACCGAATCCGTTGTCGATGTTTACGGTAGCGATGCCGTTGGCGCAGCTGTTGAGCATGCCGAGCAGCGCGGCGACGCCACCAAAGCTTGCGCCGTACCCAACGCTTGTCGGCACCGCAATCACCGGCACCTTCACGAGGCCGGCGACCACGCTTGGCAAGGCGCCTTCCATACCGGCGACAACGATCACGACGCGTGCGTTCTGGATTCTGTTCTGCTCGCTCAGCAGACGATGGATGCCGGCAACACCGACATCGTAGAGACGGTCGATCGTGTTGCCCATCAGCTCCGCGGTGACCGCTGCCTCTTCCGCCACGTGGAGGTCTGACGTTCCTGCACAGGCGATGAGGATGGTGCCATGTCCGCGCGGAATCTCGCCCTGGGCCAGCGTAATTGCGCGCGCGTCGGCGTGATAGGTCGCCGCAGGCGCGATCGCGCACACGGCCTCGTACGCCTCCGGCTCAGCACGCGTGACGAGGAGTGCCTGACCTCGCGCCACGATACGCGAGGCGATTGCAGCGATCTGGGCGGGCGTTTTGCCTATGCCGAGGATCACTTCGGGAAAACCCTGGCGGAGCTCCCGGTGCGTGTCCACACGCGCGAAGCCCAGGTCCTCGAACGGCGCTGCGCGCATCGCGGCGGCAATTTGGTCGGATGCCGCCGCCGGATCGACTCTTCCGGTGCGAACCGACTCAAGCAATTTTTGTAACTCTAAGCTGTTCATATCTACGTTTTGGTCGCTTTCCCGAACGCGACGGTATCCGTATAATTATTCATCGTGTCTATAGCGCGTCCTTCCACTCTATGAGTCCAGGCGAAACACTCATTCTCGCGACGTACTTCTTCGTCCTCGTCATTCTTGCCGTGTACGGATGGCATCGCTATTACCTGGTCTATCTGTACATGAAGAACAAGGACAAGGTGCCGGTCCCGGGGGTGCCGCTCGACACACTGCCGGTTGTCACGATCCAGCTCCCCATCTACAACGAGATGTACGTGGCCGACCGGCTGATCGAGGCCGTCTGCGAGATTGACTACCCGCGCGAGCTGCTCGAGATCCAGGTGCTCGACGACTCGACGGACGAGACGACCAGCGTGGCTGAACGTGCGGTCCGGCGCAACGCGGCGCAGGGGATTGACATCAAGTACATACACCGGTCCGACCGCACCGGCTACAAAGCGGGCGCGCTCGAGGCGGGGCTCAAGGTGGCGAGGGGCGAGTTCATCGCGATCTTCGACGCCGACTTCATCCCGACGGCCGACTTTCTCCAGCGCACGGTGCCGTTCTTCGGCGATCCGAAGATCGCCATGGTCCAGGCTCGCTGGGGACACATCAACTCCGAATACTCGCTGCTCACGAAAGTACAGTCGATTCTGCTCGACGCGCATTTCGTGCTCGAGCACGGCGCCCGCAACCGCGGAGGCATGTTCTTCAATTTCAACGGCACGGCTGGCATCTGGCGCCGCGAGGCGATCGGTGACGCGGGCGGG
>Ga0209515_10007552_pt1 | contig 13059 bp, 17 predicted proteins | sample Subgroupgradi54m_FD_187454 | JGI IMG/M metagenome (GOLD analysis project Ga0209515, IMG submission 187454) | Subsurface groundwater microbial communities from S. Glens Falls, New York, USA - GMW60B uncontaminated upgradient, 5.4 m (SPAdes)... ...
CTTCCGATCTAGGTAAGTGGAACGCTTAAAGGTTTGAGAGGATAATATGTTTTATGCAGATAAATATTTCACGGCAGCAATTTTTTTTCTTATTCTGAGCGTTCTTGTTATAATAAAAAATCTTGCTTCAAGGAAGCCCATTGATTTTTTTTGGTTGTGTGATTTAGCACCGTTTTTACTTTTTGCTGGGTTCTTATTTCACTCCTATCCGTTTATAAGAGGAGTGATTAACGTCGGCTTGATACCTCAATTTAACACCTTGATTCTACTATTCCGCAAATATGTTTCTGAAAAAAGGGTAATTTCAGTTATATTGCATTTAATACCAATAAATTTAGCTCTATTTTTTATTTATAATACCAAACCACCTATTTCATCATTATTTTACTCATTAGTAATTTTATTTTTTGTATTTGTTTTTACATTGGTCTTTACGCCAAAAAATAATAATATAAACTTGATTTATTATCTTCAGCTGGATTCTAAAGATAGAACATTTAAACTTGGACTTCCTTATCAGAAATATCTTTGGATTATTTATTTTTGGCTAATCATAGTATTACCAACATTTTTTATCCAATATGCACTATACTCGTTTATAAGATAAAACTAAACATGGACATAAATAATCTCTTAACGCTTCTTGAGAACCACGGACAGGTTCTACCTTATTTAGTAATATTTATCTTACAGTTTTTTGAAGGGCCCACAGTAATAATTTTTGCAGCTTTTGCAGCATCTTTAGGTTACTTAAATATTTGGATTGTTATTATTCTTGCTATTTTAAGTGGCGTGATTCCAGATACGATATTGTATTTAATAGGGAAATATATTAGAGCATCATCTTTAAAAAAGATTGCAACTCGTTTTGGATTGAATGATAGTAGAATGATTTGGCTTGAAAATAAGATCAAAAAACATCCAGTAAAATCAATTATTGTAATAAAACATGTCCCACCACTCCCAATTCCAGGACTAATTTTAACTGGTTTTATGAATATGAATTTTAAAAAGTTTTTTCTGACTCAGGCAATACTGAATATAATTGGTGTGATTGTATTTGCTTCAATTGGTTTTTATTCGGGATTATTAACAAATAATATACTTAAATATATTAAATTTAGCGAACTTCTATTGCCAATATTTATTATTGGGATTATAATAATTTACTTTTTGAATAAGTACATATTAAAACATCTTTCAAAAGGTCTGGCTTTCTAATCTTTCTTTTACCAAATCACTCACAGTGTTGAAACCCATGTAACAATAGAGTGATCGTATCCATAGAATAAAAATTCCTGAAAAATCTTCCCATTTTCTTGCATATTTGTAACAGTTAATAAGATAAGACTTTAATTTTTTAACTGGATGCTGCCCAAATGAAACAGAAATGCCTTCTATGCCCCCATGATGAATATAAACTCCTGAAGATATTATCACATCGTAATGCTGTCTAATTCTTCTTATAAGGTCTGTGTCTTCAAGATATCCATAACCAAACACTTTGTCATCAAATCCACCAATTTCATCAATTATTTTTTTCTTGGTTGCAAAACAAAATCCAGTTAAAATATCTGTTTTCTTTACTGGGACGCCTTTCATCAGTTTTTTTATTTTTACTGCAAAGTCTTCAATATTCTGAAAATCTTTTTTAGAGTAAGATTTGATTGAAGGACCTTGCTTACAATATTGATAGGTGCAAACTGATCTTGATCCAGTTATTGGCCCAACAGATCCAACTTTTTTATTGTTAAGAGCAGACACTAAAGAGTCTATACTATTTTTTGGAAAATAAATATCGTCATTTGTTATGATCAAATTCTTTCCAGTAGCCATATAAATTGCTCTATTATAACTCCCTCCAAACCCCAAGTTTGTCTGATTTCTTGAAAAGACAACTCTGCCAAATTTTGATTTTAATGTCTTCATATATTTCTGAATTAGTTCTTTTGTTTTTTGCTTGAGAGGAGAGCAGTCGTCTATAATTATAAGCTCTTTGTCATGAGAACTATTTCTGATTAAAGAAGGGAAAAACATCTCATCTATTATTTTGATAACCGATTCATTTTTATTATACATAGATACCAAAATAGACGTATTCATAAAAAGAATAGATTCTTAACTGTTTTAAATTTATCTCAATTCAACAATTCATTAAATCCATTGTAAACATCATTCACACTTATTTTGTCAATACTTCTTTCTTTCTTAAAACAAAAAAGTTGGAGTCTCTCTGATCTGCAACTTAATTTAGAGATAATAATATCTTTTTTGTTTGGGGGCATAAAATGTTTCGGTCCTGGACCCAATAAGCCCACACTTCTTAAATCTGTAAGATGTGCCAAATTCCTTGGACCAGAATCAATACCAATGAAATAATTACTCATCCTCATTATCAATAAAAGTTCAGCAAGATTAATCTGTCCAATAATTGAGTAAACTTTAAAGTTAAGACGTCGTTGAATGATTCTGAAGCTTCTCTCTTCATCTTCTCCACTACCTATAAAAATAAATTTAAAATTTCCGAGTTTATTTATTCTTTTTATTACCTTAGCCCATTTTTCGTTGCTCCAATCCTTTCTCCATCCAGAACCGGCATGAATAAGAATCTTCTTTTTTTCTCCTGACATTGCAGGCATATTTTTCACTTTTTGATAATCTTCTCTTGAAAATTTAAATATTTCTTTAAAACTAAGATATTTAACATCTTCTCCAAACCATTCAAAATTTATTTGACTATATTGTTTAACATTTCCTTTTTTAATTACACTTCCTAACAAATGCAAAAGATATTTTATATATGATGCTGGAGAAACGTTTATTGAATGGTGCTTTACTTTTTTAAGAAGATGGTATGCATCTTTACTTATTCTTATTACTAGAACTAGATCATACTCCTTTTTCAATATTTCATCTAATTCTTTTTTTGAAGCAATTTTTTCAATTTTCCTATTTGTAACAGACTTAGCAGTATAAACTTTATTTACTCCCCTAACTTTCTCAACAACACTTTTCGTTGGTGATGGAACAATGACATCAATTTTAGCATGGGGATGTTTTTTTATAAATTGTCTTAATGCTGAAAGTGAGGCTGCAATATCCCCAATTAGACAAGTATTTATTACCAATATACTTTTGGCCTCTGGTGGAGATTTCTTTTTTCTTAGACTTAATATAACAAGCCGAGGTATTTCTGTCACCTGTTTAATATAGTCGTAATTAAAACTTGATTCTTTTTTCATTTTCTTAATAAGTCTGAGTAGTATAAAAATATTTTAATGATGATTAATTCTTTTGAATAACCTTTCCCCTATCTCAAAGGTTCCATATGTGATGAAAAATGCTGCAAAAACGTCAATGCTATAGTGGATATGTATAAGTAAAACTGTAGCACCCATGACTACGGAAGCTGCAAGGAAGAAATAACTAATTTTTTTGCCTCTAAACAAAAGAAATCCCAGAAAAGGAATTGCTACATGCCCTGAAAAAAACAGGGCATTATCAAATAGAAATCTTCCAAAAAACCATGGAAAAGTTACAGGAATAGCCCCGCTTGGGGGGCTTAAGTGAGTGAAAGTTACAAAAATTGCTCTTACCGCAACAAGTAAACTGAACTGGCTTATTGTTACATGAAGTTTTTTAGTATCAAATAATGCAGGGTATAAAAAGAATATAAAGAGAACAGCCAAATAAACATAAGTAAAAATAAATGCTAAGTCGTCAAATGAAGGGATGTTATCAAGAATTAAGTCGGGAGCCGAGACGGTGTTGACATGAGAAACATATGTTCCTGTAGAAAAATCTAAAATAGCAGCAAAAATTAGAAAACCTAAAGAAATTAATAAAAGATATCTGTGCTCATAAAGGTCATATGCCCAGGGTTTAATCTTTTTATTAAAGTGTTCTTTTCTAGTCATTTTAACAGTTCTCTGATAATTAAAAATAATTTCTAGCTTTTTAATACTTATGAACTTGAATTTTTCTCTGATTATTCTATTATTAAGGTAAGTTAGGATTTAAAATGTTTGAGAAAGGGTTAGAAAAACAAGTTAACTTTAACGTTGTTAAAAACGAATTTTAGAAGTATTTCTTAATTAAAAATAATTTAATAAAATTAATTACTTTATGAGAGTAACAGATCAAAAGATTTAAATATTCTCCTAGGAAATTGTGTACATGATTCACGATAAAAATGATAGATTTTATGAAGCTCTTCAGCAAGAGTTAGACGAAGAAGATGAGATTATTAGACGACGTATTTCAGCTAAAAAAGAAAGAAGGATTTTACTACAAGAATCAAAAAAAAGAAAAGAAGAAGCAGAAAGAAAGAGAAAACTGAAGGAGCTAAGATGGTGGGAAGCAGAAGGCCTACCTACTTTAGTCCATTATGACCATCCAACAGTTTTGTGGTTTGATCCAGAGGCTGGTTATGGTGCCGGAAGTTTAAAAAGAAAATATTATACTCACACGGGGGCAAGTGTTAATTTGCCTAGGAGAGAATTAGAAAAATTGGTTGATAGGGAAGAGTCTAGATCACAAGATGTTTTTCCAATAGGCCAATTGTTTCCATCTTATTCAAAAACTTCTAATTTAAGAAAGTTGGCTCTCCATTTGAGAAATGAGAGAAATAAATACACCCTTATCTGCCCACTGCCTCGAGAATATCATTCAGAAACACATAGAGAAGCTGTAACAAGCAATACTGATTCTAATCACCCTGATTTAGAATTAAGTTATTCTGTTTCTGACTAACTCTTCAGGCTTAAAAGTCGCAAAAAGTGCGACCGCAACTTTTAAAAATACCCATTTCCTTTATAAATCGGAAAAGGAAAATAGTGGATGAAAATATTATCCTAATTTTAATATACAATGGATATGCCAACAGACATACAGCATCAAGTAATGGGTTATGACAGAACCGCTACTATGTTCTCTCCTGAGGGTCATTTACTTCAGGTGGAATATGCAGAGAGAACTGTAAGACTTGGAAGTTCAAGTATAGGATTTGTTTGTACGGATGGTGTTTTGATAATTGCTGACAAAAGACTTAATGATAAACTTTTAGCTCCTAAATCATTATCAAAAATTTATGAAATTGATGGCCATATAATCTCGACCGCGGCTGGAATCTCTTCTGATGCTAGAATCTTAATCGAGAAGGCCCAATTAATGGCACAACAACATCGAGTAACTTATGATTCTCCCGTAGAACCAGAATTAGTAATAAAAGAAGTTGCTAATACACAACAAATGTTTACACAATATGGTGGAGCTCGCCCATTTGGGGTTTCGGTAATGATTGCTGGGATAAATAAAACAAAGCCAGAAGTTTTCATAAGCGATGTAACTGGGAATTATTTTTCCTATATTGCTGGAGTTATAGGGGAAAATGATGAAAGGATAAGAGAAAAATTACGAGAATACTATAAACTTTCTACTATCGAAGATGGGATAAAACTTGGATTAAAAATATTTAAAGACATACAAGAAAAGAATTTCGACATTAATAGGTTAGAAGTTTCTTTTGTTAAAAATGATAACCCTGAAGTTGTGAAGTTAGATGGTGAAAAATTAAAGAAATATATTAAATGATTATTATGACTCAGACTACCGCACGGATTAAGCAGAAAGGAAAACATTTTGAGATTCTAGTGGATTTGGATGCTGCTGTAAAGTTTAAAAAAACTGGCGTCGGAAATTTGCAAAATATTCTTGAAATAGATACTGTTTATTCTGATCACAAAAAGGGATTTAAAGCTCCGGAAAAAGATTTAATGGAAGCTTTTGGAACAGAGGATATTTATAAAATAGCCGAAACAGTTTTGAAAAATGGCGAGATTTTATTGACTCAAGAATATAGAGACGAAGAAAAAGACAAAAAGATAAAACAAGTTGTTGATTTTCTTTGTAGAAATGCAATAGATCCTAGAACAGGCTTACCACACACTCCTGAAAGAATAAAAAATGTGCTAGAAGAAGCAGGAGTGAATATCACTAATAAAAGTATAGAAGAACAAATTCCTGAAATAATGGAGAAAATTTCCTCAAAAATAGCTATAAAGATACAAACGAAAAGAATAAAAATAGTGATTCCGGCCATACATACGGGGAAAGCTTACGGTGTTATTTCACCGTATAAGCAATCTGAAGAATGGCTGTCAGATGGCAGCCTTGAAGTGGTTGTTGCTATTCCTGCAGGTTCAATACTTGAATTTTACGATAAATTAAATTCAGTTACTCACGGAAGTGCTTTAACTGAGGAAATTAAAGAATGACAGACGACGAAGGAAGGAAAATAGTGACTCCTGGAGAAGTTATCTTCACTGGAGACGATTATTTGCCTGGAGAAGGAACTGAGAAAAAAGATAAGAAAATTATAGCTTTGCGATTAGGAATTGTTGAAGAGAGCAATAATTTAGTTAAAATAATCCCGATTTCCGGAGTTTATATTCCGAGAAGAGGAAATGTTGTTATTGGAAAAATTGAAGATATTACATTTAACGGATGGATAATAAATATTGATGCACCGACTTCTTCATTCTTGTCAGTTATGGAATGCCCACGATATTTGAATAAAAGCGATTTATCTGAATTTTTGGATATTGGGGAATTGGTTGTTGCAAAGATCGATTCTGTAAAAAGAAAAGGTGTTGATTTAACAATTAAAATTAAAGGTTTGGGAAAAGTTGAGGGTGGTTTAATAATCAAGATAAATTCTAGCAAAGTTCCAAGAGTTATTGGAAAAGAAGGAAGTATGGTCAATTTGATAAAGAAAGAAACTAATTGTGAGATGACAGTTGGACAGAATGGATATGTTTGGATTAAAGGAAATTCAATTGAAGAAGAATTATTTGCTAAAAAAGCTGTAATGCTGGTTGCAGAGCAAGCTTTATTAAACGGTCTAACAGACAAAATTAAAGAATGGTTTGATAAGGAGAAAAAATAAAATGGCAATAAAAAAAAGTTCAGATTCAATAAGGCCTGATGGAAGGAAAATAGACGAGTGTAGAGAGATCAAAGCAAAGGTTGGAGTTATACCTAATGCAGATGGATCTGCTATGTTTGCATTTGGAGATACAATTGCAATAGCTGCTGTTTATGGTCCTAAACCATTGCACCCACAACACTTACAAAATCCTGAGAAAGGAGTTTTGCGTTGTAATTATAATATGCTGAGTTTTTCTGTTACTGAAAGAATTAAACCTGGATCAAGTCGTAGATCACAGGAGATTAGTAAAGTAACTGAGTGGGCTTTATATCCTGCTTTAATGATTGACAAGTATCCTAATACTGTTGTTGACGTTCATATTTCTATATTGCAGGCAAATGCTTCAACAAGAGTTGCTGGAATAAATGCTGCTTCACTTGCTTTGGCACACGCTGGTGTTCCAATGAAGAGTTTAGTTGCAGCTGTTTCTATAGGGAAGATTGACAAAACATTAATTGTTGATGTTTCTAAGGATGAAGAAGATTGGGAAGAAGGAGAGGGAGCTACAGATATTCCATTCGCATTTGTCGAAGACGGAGAAGCAATTTCATTGTTACAGTTAGATGGTAAGATTATGCCAGAACAATTAAAAGAAGCTGCTGAAATGGCTCAAAAGGCTTGTAAAGAGATTATAGAGATTCAAAGAAAAGCATTGAAAGAAGTGGTGAAGGAATAAAATGGAAACATCAAAATTAACTAAAGAGAGAATCAAAGAATATTTGAAAGCTGGAAAGAGATTTGATGATAGAAAACTAGAGGATTACAGAGAAATAGTAATTGAAACAGGAATTTCTAATAAAGCAGAAGGTTCTGCACGAGTAAGATTTGGAAAAACAGAAGTTATTGCTGGAGTAAAAATGGATGTTATGACTCCTTTTAGTGATCATCCTGATGAGGGTGTTTTAATTACTTCTGCTGAATTGCTTCCTTCAAGTTCTTCTAAATATGAGTCGGGACCTCCAAAGATTGAAGCTATTGAAATGGCGAGAATTGTTGACCGTGGTGTTCGTGAATCAAAGTTTATTGATGTTAAAAAATTGTGTATTAAAGAAGGAGAAAAAGTGTGGGCGATATTTATTGATTTATACTCTATGAATGATGATGGTAACTTATTGGATGCATTTGCACTAGCTGCGTTAGTTGCTTTGAAAAGTGCAAGAATTCCGAAATATGACGAGAAAACTGGAAAAGCACAATATGGGGAATGGACTAACAACAAAATTCCACTAACAAAACAAATGCCTTTGACAATGACTATCCATAAGATAGGAGATAAAGTGTTCCTTGATCCTTCAACAGAAGAAGAGCAAACGAGTGAGGCTAGAATTACATTCTCCATTTCTGATGCTGGAATGATTAACGCTATGCAGAAAGGAAACGACACAGCAATAGATATTAAAGACTTCAATAAAATTGTTGATCTTGTTGAGAAGAAATGGAAAGATTTATATCCTAAGTTAGGGAAATTGATTGAAGAGAAGACCAAGTAAAATGTCAGCGACTATTCTAAAAATGAAAACTCAAGAACCAGAATTTACGAAATATGAAACTGCTAGAATTCTTGGAGCAAGGGCTTTGCAAATTGCAATGGATGCTCCACTTTTGTTGAAGGTTTCTAAAGAAGAACTTGAAAGAATGAAATATGATCCTTTGAATCTTGCCGAGGCTGAGTTTAAGGCTGGTGTTTTACCAATTTCTGTCAAAAGGCCTTTCCCTGAAAAAAGAGAGGCTGCACTGAAGAAATCAAAAGAAAAAATCAGTGATGAGAAGGTTGAGGAAGAAGAAAAGAAAGAGGAAGAAGAAATAGCTAAAGAAGGCGAGATTATGGAACTAGCAACTCCAGATGATGAATCTGAAGATGATGCTGGGGACGATGAAGGAGAAGTTTAATTCTGAAAAATTGATTATTTTAATTTAAGTTTGTTTGAAATAAAATGAGCATTATTAAATAATATTACCTAAAGGTTTATATAGGCTCGGTCTGTAGCTGTTAATTTCTATTTAGGAATTGCATCATTAAATCAAAATTTAATGACAATTCTAAAGGGGAAGAACTAATGGATGACAAGAAACTCAAGAACAAACAAAATTGGAAGAGTAATTGCCAGAACGACAATTTATGGCGGATTAATAGCCGGAGCTTTTTCAGTTTATTCTAATAGATCAGACGGTAGATCAATGAGAGAAGTGCAAGTTGCTTATGCGTCTCCGAAAACAAATGGATTCAATCAAAGAGATCAACAAATCTATAATATTTGGGATTGTGCTTATTCAAGAGTAACTGAACAAGATGAGACTAAACATTTTGCAGATTTGGACAAGCAGGAGAAAACAAATCAACTTGTTTCTTATTCCCCCCACAGAGTTAATGATTTATCATTGGAGAATGCAAGGAAAAATGGGGAAGAAATTCAAAGAAGCCTAGAGAAAGGGCTTTATGGAACTGGAGAGTATTCTGGAAAAACATTAATTAAAAGATTTAGAGAGTTTGAGGATTATTTTGTTAAGTATTCACGAGATCCCCCAAAAGGATTTACACAAGATCAATTTATGGCTTTACTTGTTGCAATAGCAGAACAAGAGTCTAGTTTAGGCTATCCAAATGGTCAGGGTAGAAATCCTTCTGTTTTGATGGGTTATGATAATGGTGGAAGTGAAAGAGAAAAATATAGTGGGGTAGAAAGGCAAATTAAAACATGTGCAGATACATTATATAGGGCGCTTAATGGTGTAAATCCTAAATATAAAGATGCTAATAAATATGATAAAAAATTAAGACCTGTGTTAAGCATTTACAGAATAGGAGAAGTAGACTCTGATGGTATGGAGTATGCAGAGGCTGTCATGGATAGATATGATAGATGGAAAAAAGAGTTCAGTAAGAATTAAAAAGCTGTGAATTGTTTCTTATTTTATGAATATTAAGGGGGTTAGTGCTAAATCAATTGCTGATACAAGAGGGGAGAAAACAATTTCTGTTTCTATAAAAACTTCTGTTGGAAATTTTGAAGCGTCTGCCCCAAACGGGAAGTCTAAAGGGAAATACGAGGCTAAGTCTTACAAAAAAACTTTGCAAGGAGATATTAAAACACTGAAAAAAATTTTTGATTATTTTGATGAAATTGAAATCGAAGAGTTTAGTGATTTGATCGAGGTTGAAGAAATTTGTGAAAAACAAATTGGAGCTAACACATTGTTTGCTTTAGAATCTGCTGTGCTGAAAGCTTTGGCTAAAGAACAAGAGAAAGAAATTTTCCAATTGATTAACACTAAACCACGAGTAATTCCTGAATTTATTCAGAATGTTGTTGGTGGCGGGCAACACTCCCATATTAGTGGAAAAATGAAAAGGCCTGATTTTCAAGAGTTTTTATTAATTTCAGATAATCCTACAAGAAACTTGGAAGCTTATGAAGAGCTTAGAACTATTTTAAAGAAAAAAGATAAGGAGTTTAAAAGTGAAAAGAACGATGAGAATGCATGGAAAACTCAGTTAAATGAAAAACAAATTTTAGATATACTTACGAATATGCGGGAGATTTATAAATTCCAGATTGGAGTTGACGTCGCTGCTTCAACTTTTTATGCAAGAAAGAAATATCAATACGAAAATCCTAAATTGACAAGAAGTGTTGAAGAACAACGAGACTATATGAAGAGTTTGATCAACAACACTAGCTTATTTTATATTGAAGATCCTTTTGAAGAAAATGATTTTGATAATTTCTCTGAATTAAAGACTAGTTTTCCAGGAGTTTTGATTGTGGGAGATGATCTCACTGTTACGAATCCAGGAAGAATGGAAAAGGCAATTGAGTTCGGGAGTATTAAGGGGATTATCGTTAAACCGAATCAAATTGGATCTTTATTAAAAGTAAAGAAAGTTGTTGATATGGCCAAAGAACATAAGATAAAAGTTATTTTTTCTCATAGAAGTGGAGAAACTTCTGAGAGTATATTAGCCGATTTAGCTGTTGGTTTTGAAGCAGATTATATTAAATGCAGTATAGGCGGAAAGGGAAGAGATGAGAAGATTAAGAGAGTTTTACAGATTAAGGAAATGGTTGGGAAGTAATTTTATTTCCAGAATAGATTAATTTTCAGCTTCATAAAATTTATATAGTGATTTCTTATTGAAAATTCATGAAAGTTAAAGCTCCGCTATCTTTTGAAAAGAAAGAAGATAGATTGTCTAATATTGTGTTTGGATTTTTATCTGCTGCAGGGCTTTATACCATCTCGGGAATTTTATTGGTTTTATTAGCTAAAGTTTCTTTTTTGCCATTTGTGTATAATTATTTTAAAGGTGTATTCTTACCGTTTTATGTAATATTATTCATATTAACATTTATTCTAGTAAAGGATAAAAAAGTATTCAGATGGAGTTATTTAATCTCTGCGTTGTTGATATTATTAGTGTATGTACTTACAACTTTGGTTCCAGCTCTTGGAAAATGATTAATCTTTCTTCCTAAAGCGTCTAAAAGCACCATATAAAAGGGCTGACCCCCAAAGCGGTGATGTAAAAACTATTCCATTACTGACAGAGTAAGGAACACTTTGATGTGCCCTATCATCAGCTATATAGTCTACAACAGCTTGTTTTGTTTTAGAAGAATAGGCATAACGAGACTCTTCGAATACTAGTCCGCCTAGTGTAAGACCTGCGGCTATTCCGCCGAGTGCTATTTTTTGTAATAGATTAATTGCCATATTTCTGTATAGTTCCAGTATTTATAAACTTTACTATTTGTATTTACTGGGCAGGGGTTACAAATGGAAAGATTTAAAAAACTAAATAATCGTTATAAAGTATGAAAAATAAACAGAATTCCGGAAAATGGGATAAAGAAACTATAGTTGATACTGCCGGAGTTGTTAGTTATTCTTTGATTGTTGGTGCAGGAATGGATTATAGTGCTGGTTTAAGAGGAGTGGGAATAGTTGCGTCAAGGGCCTATGGAACTGCAATTAATATCCCAACGGGTGCTCCTTACGGAAAATGGAGAGATTTTTTATATAAAACATTTAAAACAACTGATAAAAGTTCTAAAACAAAAAAGTATTTCACTGAATTAGCTGCATTTAATAGTTTTCAAGTTCCGTTATATGCAACGGTCGTTGGTGTTGGAAGTCTTGCTTCTAATTTAATAGAAACAGGTCAGTTTAAAATTGATGTTGATAAAGTTATGAGAGGTACTGAACGTTTAATTGAAATTTCTCCAATAATTGGTCCAACACTGGGTTTGTGGGTAGAGTTGGTTAGAAGAATGTTTGGATTACAATCAGCTCCGAAGAAAGCTGGAGAGAGTTTAGAAGAAAAAACTAGTCAATAACTTTTTAAACCCTTAACTCTAAGCTATTTTACTATTGTACGTACCGACTGAAACAAACTCGGACACACCCGTACTCTATTTATACCGCGAAGCACCTAACGGTTCTTCTACGATAACATCTCCCTTGAGATTGTGTTCAAGACTGATAAATTAAAATGCTAACAAAGAAAAAGGAAACTAATGCAGATGAACAAGAAGTTGAAGATGTAGAGGAAACTAAAGAAGAGTCTGCAATTGTTGAAGTGAAGGAAGAAAATGAACCTTTAGAAAAGGTTCCCAAAATGGAAATTGAAAAAAAAGAGAGAAAAATTCCTACTTCTATGGAAGAGAAGAAGAAAGCATTGCTTGAGAGAGCGAAGAAGCTGAAGGAAGAAAAAATTGAGGAAGTTGTTTCTGAAGAACTTAAAGAAAAAGTTAAGACAAAGAAAAAAGAAGATCCTTTATTACCTTTAGAAGATTATGTTAAATCTGGAATTTATATTGGAACAAAAGTTGTTACGCCAGATATGCGAAAATATGTTTATAGAAGAAGAGCTGATGGCTTGGCGATTTTGAATACTGACATAATTGATAAAAAAATTAAAGAGGGAATTAAGTACTTGGCGGAATTTAATCCTGAAAATATAATTGTTGTTTGTAAAAGGCAAGCTGGATGGAGAGGGGTAAGATTATTCTCTGAATTAACAGGCATTAGAGTTTTTACAAAGAAATATCCTGCTGGAATTTTAACAAATA
>Ga0209515_10007553_pt1 | contig 13059 bp, 6 predicted proteins | sample Subgroupgradi54m_FD_187454 | JGI IMG/M metagenome (GOLD analysis project Ga0209515, IMG submission 187454) | Subsurface groundwater microbial communities from S. Glens Falls, New York, USA - GMW60B uncontaminated upgradient, 5.4 m (SPAdes)... ...
CGGCGTGGTGCACGCGCAAACAGGTGAAGATCCTCTGTTATCATGGGGTCACCGAGCGCACCATCCGGAGTCCACACGATCGCTTTGGGCTCCAGGTACGGCAGGATCGCTTCGCCACGCACCTGGATTACCTTCAGCGTCGCTTCCGCGTCATTTCGCTGGAAGAGTACTTGACCGCACGGCGCGAGGGTCGACGACTCCCGGAGTACGCTGTCGTGCTCACATTCGACGATGGGTATCGGAATTTTCTCACGGCCGTTGCACCACGATTGACCGAACGCCAATTCCCGGTGACGATGTTTCTTATTACCGATCGTATGCGTAACACCTCAACGGTCACCACAACCCCTCAGTGGACTCCGCAAGATGATGAGACGTGTCTCTCATGGGAGGAGGTTCGTGACCTCACTCGAAGTTGTGGCGTGGTCTTTGGTTCACATACGTGCTCACATGCGAAGCTTCCCGAACTCTCTTCAACGGATCGCGTGCATGAGCTGCGCGATTCCTACAATGCTTTCGCACAGCATCACCTGCCCAGCAACGCTGTCTCGCTCGCCTATCCCTATGGGGCTTACTCAAAGGCGATTGCAGCGCAAGCTCGAGTCGCGGGTTACACCTGCGCGTTGACCACTGAAGAAGGGGTCAACGGAGAGGCGACCGAACTCTTCGCGTTGCGGCGCATTCTCATTGGAGATGACGACGATCTCCCAGCGTTTGCGGCGCGCGTTTCTGGACTCACCTGGTGGTTTCGATGTCTCCGTGCTTGGCTACGACCCGTGCGCCATCGAGTGACACAAACGCCTGGGACGCGACCGAGCGTACTCTATATTTCCTATGACGGAGCGCTGGAACCATTAGGGGAGTCACAGGTGGTGGCGTATCTGCAACGGCTCGCGGCGTCCTACGACATCACGCTCATGTCCTTTGAGAAAGTTACGGATTGGAGGAGACGCGAGCGTGTCAATGAGCTTCGAACACGATTGAGGGCGTCAGGAATCACGTGGATACCTCTCGGTTACCATCGTTATCCTCACGTCGTGTCAACGGCCTACGATGTGTTTCGCGGCTGGTGGCGTGGACGACGCTGGCGTCGTGGCAACGCTGGAGGGGTGGTGCATGCGCGTGGCTACGTTGCTGCGCTGATCGCGTGGTGGTTGGCGCGACGCGCTGAGACCAAGTTTCTCTTCGATATGCGCGGGTTTTGGGCCGATGAAAAGGTGGAGGCTGGCCATTGGTCCGCGCACTCATGGATCTATGCGATGACGAAACGGTGGGAGCGACGGTTTTTCGAGTCGGCCGATGCGATTGTCTCACTGACACAGGCCGGGGTGCGGGCATTTTCGGGAAGAGGGTATATCCTTCGGTCTGAGGCGTTCATCGAAGTGATCCCCACCTGTGTGGATCTCACGCGATTTGTTCCGGGTCCGAGAGATGCCGCGCTAGAATCTCAGTTGAGGCTGCGAGATCAGGTGGTCATTGGCTGTACCGGGACGATGAGCAACTGGTATCTGCGAACAGCCATGCTCGAGTATCTCGCCTATTTCGTGCGTGAGTTGGGGCGAGCGAGCATACTCATCGTTACGCGAGAGGATCATGAGCGGTTGCGCGCTGACGCCAGAGCGGCGGGCATCGCCAATGAGCGCTTGGTACTGGTGCGAGCGCCGTTCGAGGAGATGCCGAACTATCTTCGTTTGATGGATATCGGATTGTTCTTCATCCAACCACACTTCTCGAAAAAAGGTTCCGCAGCAACGAAGCTTGCAGAATTTTTGGCCTGTGGGGTGCCGGTCATCATTAATGAAGGGGTAGGGGATTCTGATCGGATTGTTCGGAAAGGCCAGGTTGGCGTTGTCTTGTCAGAGACGACGGCCGACGCCTATCGTGCCAGCCTCCCTGAGGTCCAAGCGCTCTTGCGTGATCCGTTGACCAAACAACGCTGTCGTGAGACGGCACGTCGTTATTTTGATGTCGAAGAAGGGAGTAAGCGTTACGCGAGGTTATACGACCGTTTACTCCAGTCCTCGAGGGCATCTCAGCCCTCGAACGCGGCGCTTGAAGAACAACCACCTGTTGCCAGCGTTGATTCGTTAGCGCTGGTGTCCAATGCGCAATAAGATGCCCACTTCGATACCAACTCGTATTCTCGCGCTCGCAACCAATCCAGAAACGGGAGCCAGTACGCGGTTTCGCGTATTGCAGTGGCGCCCAGTTCTGGAAGCCGCCGGGTTTCAGCTCTCGTTGGACACGTTCTTTTCTCTTCAAGGGGCTCGCTCGCTTTATGCGCCCGGACGACTGGCACCAAAAGTCGCTGACGTTGTCTCAGGAGCGTTTCATCGATGGCGGATACTTACGCAGGCCCATCAACGCGCCGAGCTCCTCTTCATTCATCGCGAAGCCTTTCCTCTGGGACGACGAGTGGGCTGGAAGGCGCTCGAACAATTTCCTGGTCCGGTCATCTATGATTACGATGATGCGATGTTTCTTCCCCAGCGCCAGGGACGAGGGTTCTTGGCTCGGCTCGAAGATTTAGAGACGCCCAACGCGATTATGCAACGAAGTCATGTCGTCTTCGCTGGCAACCGATTCTTGGCTGACTACGCTCGTCAATATGCGCGACGGGTTGTGCTACTGCCCACCTGCATTGACACGCAGCGATTTACGCCCTCTACGACGGTGTGGGATGGTCGACGGCCGCTCATCGTTGGCTGGATCGGCAGCCATTCTACTGCGAAGTATCTTCGCAGTCTTCGCCCGGTCCTGGAACGGGTGGCGCGCGCGGTCCCATTTCGCCTCTATGTGGTGGGCTGCCCAGAGCGTTTGCGGTGGGAAGGGATTGAGGTGGAGCAGCGCGAGTGGAACCTGGCAAGCGAGGTCAGCGACTTCCAGCAGTGTGACGTCGGCATCTATCCGCTCTGGAACGATCCGTGGGCCCAAGGGAAATGTGGTTTCAAAGCGATTCAATTTATGGCCTGTGGGGTACCCATTGTTGCGGCGGCGGTGGGGGCAAACCAGGAGATCATTCAAGATGGCGTCAACGGGTACCTTGCATCGACAGAAGAAGACTGGGTCCAGAAATTACAGCAATTGCTCAGCACGTCGCTCCTCCGAGCCCAGTTTGGAGTCGCCGGACAGGAAACGATTGAGGCGCGGTACTCGCTAAGAGCACACGCTTCTACGTTGATCGCGGCACTGCGAGAGGCGAGCGACGCTCAGGGCGATACCACAGGGCCCATGGGACAGTCCGTAGAAGCTCCCGTGGCCATAGCTCCTATGGGCGAACTTGTTCAGGAGCGAGATAGGTGATGCAGACCGCTCTTGTTCTCTTCCTTAGCCTCACCACGTGTGTTCTGCTTGGCTACGGATTGTTGTGGTGGCTGGTGATGCGAACAACCCATGATCGCCAGTTGAGTCGGATCGTGCTCTTCTCGTATCAGCTACGAGTGCTCTTGGCCGTCTTGCTCTACTCCATTTCCTACTTCCGTTTGCCGGTTTTCCACTCGCTCCAGGTTGCCGATGGATTCTGGAGTTTCGGGCTTGACTCTCATGTGTATCACTATTTCGGCGTGTTGATTGCCGAGGCATGGAAGCACGGCGTAGAGTTGCCGAACCCGGAATTGGGGGTGGAGTACTTCGCGGTGGTGGCGGCGATCTATCGGGTGCTGGGTGCGTGTCCCCTTTACCCGATCCTATTCAATTGTTTCCTCGCGGCCGGCAACGGCTTACTCGCGCATCTCATCATCTCCTCGTATGCCGGTCAACGCGCTGGACGTGTGGGAGCGGTCCTGGTCGGTTGGTGGCCTTCCTCGTTCCTCTGGTCGGCGCAGTTGCTCAAAGACTCGCTGAGTTGGTTTCTGCTGCTCGCAACCGTGTGGCTTGTGATAACGCTCATGCCTGTGGAGCCATCAGCGTCATCAGCGCATCAGAAACCCGTGTGGCGCTTCGTCATGTTGGCAAGCATTGTGACGTTGCTGACCCGATTACGATTTTATCTCGGGTCAGCGCTTGCAATATCCGGGGCGACCCCCCTCCTCTATGTGGGAGCTCTCACCTTCAGGCGGCGATCGGTTGGCGGGATCATCCAAGGGGCCACGCTCATGCTCGTCATTGTTGGTTCCGTCCTCCTTGCGCGAACACTCAACACCCTCCAACTGCTTTCTCCGGCTCATCCTGAAGTGGGGCACGCAAACTTGGCCATCCAGTTCTGGCGACACAACCAACGAGTTGAGGCGGAACAAGAATTCTGGAAGGCTATCGCCTTGAACCATCGATATAAGGACGCCTACCTAGGTCTGGCGAGCCTCTTGATCCAAGAAAATAAACTTGACGACGCGCAACGCGTCTACACCACCTATCTTGAAGTAGAGGATCCGGAGAAGCGGTCCGTGGTGAAACTCATCATTGCGAGGACGTACATGGAAAGCGGGAATCGCGCGTTGTTGAGCGGGCGGGTCGAGGAGGCCATTGCGGCGTATGAAGGTGCCCTCACGTTTCACCCAGGCTCCGTCTCGGCCTATACCAATCTCGGCATTACCTTGGCTAAGCAGCAAAAATTTGCTCTGGCGATCGCGACGCTAGAAAAAGCCGCCGTGCTGTTCGACCAAGCTCAATCCCAGAAAGACCACGACGCGACTCAGCGACAAACCATCCAGGCTGCCTTGGCACAAGTTCGGGCAGAACAAGAACGCGCGCAGTTCACGATCCGTGCCGCGGCGGCTTCTCCATCAACCTCCTTACCACAACTCACTACCAAACAATCAGCCAGTAGCAACGAGGTGACGCTTCAATCCTCACCGATCATTGCATCCGTGACCGCTAACAACTCACCACCTCCCACAGCTTCTTCTGCAGAACACCCATCCTCGTTATCTCAGCCCACCACCTACCACGTGACCGATACTTCGGAAGTCAGGCCTCCTCACTCTACCCTTCCTACCCAAGCCGAGCATTCGAATGTGTCGTCCGACGTGCTTCCTATCCAGCAAAACTGGGATGCGGTGATCGAGATGGCGTTTGCGGTGTCTCCGTTGAGTGTGCGCGGCGCGGGGCGATCCCATGTGAGGGACGACGAAGTGAGGGCCACGAGCTTCGCCCGTGGGGATCCACAGTCGAAATTGAAACAGGTGACCCAGAGTTTCGGGCACCTGAATGATCAAGTGACGGAAGATCGACAGCCGAAATTGAGACAACTTCCCCAGAGCTTCAGGCTCCTGAATGATCAGGCGCTCAAGGTTGTGTCGGAGTCAAGGCCGGAAGTACTGGGCTCTATGCGTCGTGGGTTTGTCTCAAGCGGCGGGAACTCCTTAATGGATGGGTGGGCACAGATTTCCAGCCTGAGGAAGCTCTTGACTTATTTGCCACGCGCGCTGCTGGTGGGGTTTCTCGCCCCTTTTCCATGGCAATGGTTTGACGTGAAGGGAAGTACCGGCGTGATGCGAGTGTTCGCGGGCTTGGAAATGCTCCTATTCTATGGGCTCGTACCGGCGATTCTCAGCGGTGTGTGGCGCGGACTCCGGCGACATCGGACGCAGACCATTTTTCTCATGACGCTGGTCCTGTGCAGCGCCATGCCGATTGCTCTCGTGGTGGCAAATCTTGGGACGCTGTTTCGGTTGCGTTTATTGTTCTTTTTACCGCTCCTGCTCATTGCCGCTGAAGGAGACTTCACCGTGTATCGGCGGATCGCGCAACGATGCGCGGCGCGGTTTCGAGGCGAGCGCAGTGTGCAAAGCGCGCTCGAAGCCACTTCTTTTTTCGGTTGAGAGTCAACGAGATGGTTACACCCTTATCACGAAGGAGTCTCTGAAGTGTGTGGCATTGCCGGACTGATTCAATTCAATTACCAGCCGATTGATCGCGCGCTGCTTGAGCGGATGCGTACTGCGCTCACCCATCGAGGGCCTGAGGGGCACGGCACTCGAGTTATCGAGGCGGCCCCGCTCCATGTTGGCTTGGCCCATACACGCTTAAAGATTATCGACCTCTCGGATGAGGCGGCTCAGCCGATGGGCAGCGAGGACGGTCTGGTCTGGGTGACCTTCAATGGCGAGATTTACAACTACCGCGAGTTGCGAGCCTCGTTGACTTCGCGCGGTGTCCGTTTTCGCACAACGTCGGATACCGAGGTGATTCTTCGGCTGTATGAAGTCGAGGGCACCTCATGTGTGAAACGATTGGATGGAATGTTTGCATTTGCGATTTGGGATGGGCGTACGCGCTCCCTCCTTTTGGCTCGAGATCGGGTCGGGAAGAAACCGCTCTTCTATTTCACCAGTCCCACGCTGTTTGCATTTGCCTCGGAGGCCAAAGCCTTGTTTCAGCATCCGGCCATCGTGCCGACGGTAGCTACGGAATCGTTACCGGCATTCTTTCTCTTCGGTTATGTGCCAACTCCCGAGACGTTCTATCAGGGAGTGCGGAAGCTCCCACCGGGAGACTGTCTCCATCTGGATGCGGAAGGAAACATTCGGCTTGAAGCGTACTGGGATGTGCCTTTCGTGGAAACTGCAGCCAAGCCAGGACCCTCTGAGGCCGAGGCGACCGCCCAGGTCAAAACCTTAGTGACCGCCGCGGTTCAGCGGCGCCTGATTGCCGATGTGCCGCTCGGGGCATTTTTAAGTGGCGGGATTGATTCCTCCATCATCGTCGGTGTGATGAGCCAATTGATGCAGGAGCCAGTGCGGACGTTTAGCATTGGGTTCAGTGGCGATCGTCGCTTCGATGAAACGTCGTATGCGCGATTGGTCGCACAACGGTTTGGGACCCGGCACACCGAATTCGTCGTCGAGCCGAAAGCCATAGAACTCATCGAGCGGCTCGTCTGGCACCATGATGGGCCCTTTGCAGATTCTTCCGCGATTCCCACCTACCTGCTGGCTCAGCTCACTCGACAGCACGTGACGGTGGCTCTGACGGGCGACGGAGGCGATGAGCTGTTTGCGGGCTACCTCAGATTTTATGCCACGCTGTTGGCTGAGCGCGTGCCGAGCTGGCTACGCCTTACTACGGCTCGGCTCTTCGCGCGTCTTCCTGATTGGGGTGGACATCGCAGTCGATTGCGCCAGCTGAAAAAATTTTCCGGTAGCGCCGCCTTGCCGTTCGAGCAACGGTTCAGCCGGTGGATTTCGGTATTCTATGACGATGTGCCTCGTGTGTTGTTGAGTGGTCGTGATCAGCTGAGCGATCGCCGTGTATTAGGGGAAGGGAATGGTCATCGGGCGCCTACGCCACTTGCCCTCCTTGAGCCGTATCGTCGTCGCTGTGCGTCAAGTTCACCACTGACGCAGCTGCTCTACCTGAACCTTAAAACGTATCTCCTCGATGACCTGCTCGTTAAAATGGATCGCTGTTCGATGGCCCACGCGTTGGAAGTTCGCTCGCCCTTTTTGGATACGGCGCTGATCGAGTATGTCTTCGGGCTTCCGGATGCGATGAAGCTTCGATGGGGACGCACCAAGGTGATTCTGCGTCAGGCATTTGCCGATCTGCTCCCGCGCGAGGTTCTTCACCGCGGCAAGATGGGATTTGGCGTGCCGCTCCGAGCGTGGTTCGCGCGTGAGCTGCACGACTACCTGCACGATCATCTCCTGGCAGCCGATGCGAAACTGCGCGCCTACCTGGATCAGGCATACATCCGTCAGCTCTATGAAGCGCACCTGTCTGGTCACGTCGATTATTCCCAACAGCTGTGGTCGCTTTTGACGTTTGAGGTGTGGCTGCGGCAATTGCCGCAATGGCGGACTCCACTAGATGATATGGAGCCTTCGATGCCTACAGATCATACAAGATCCTGATGCCGCCTCCAACGACGAAGACTCCATCGCTGAGCGGGGCTCGACGGACTCTCCTGCGGAATGTACTCGTGCTCGGGCTTGTGACAGCGGTGGTCGCGATCGCCACTTGGCCGGTGACAACTCGGTCCGGGGTGAATTATGTCTGGTCCAGTCAACAGATTCCACTCTACGAAAAATTCGTTGATTTCTTGAGCCGTGATCTTCAGCTGCGTCGCATGGCGCACGAGGTGACGGCTGGCGCAGTGAATAGACAAGACAAGCTGCTCCGAATATTCACGTGGGTGACGACGCACATCCGACCAGCGCCTCCAGATGTTCCCATTATGGATGACCATGTCCTGCACGTGATGATTCGAGGCTACGGTGCGGATGACCAAATCGCAGAGGTCTTTGCGGTCCTGGCGGGGTACGCGGGCTTCCATGTGCGGGTGGCACGACTGGAACCTCCCGGTCACCGCAACGTCTTTTTGATGGTTGCGCTGGTGGAGGATAGCGCTGACACGTACGTCTTCGATCCCCGCAATCATGTCGTGTTTCGAGACGAGCACGGCCGCTTCGTTGATGTGAATCAGCTGATACGCAATCCAGAGCTGATTGCCGCTTCGGCTTCTGGTCGCATCGTCCGAGGGGTTCCGTACGAGCAATATTTTCTTGGCGTCCAGGATGCGAAGGTGTTTTCGCGGGTCGAGGCACAAAAATTTTGGCCCCGCCTAAAACAAGAACTGGAACAGGCGCTAAATCCTCGTCATGGGTCAGGGTGATCCGTTGGAACGCTTGCATTCCCTGACTTCCGTTGGTCAAGAGAGATAAAGATATGACCCGAGAGAAACTGGTTATTCAGCTAGCACAGCTCAACAGCGGGTACGGCAAACAGCAGTACCTACCGTACAGCGTTGGTATGCTGACTGCCTATGCCAAACAATTTGAGGACCTCTACGACCGCTGCGAGTTCAAACCGTTTCTCTACAAACGTGATGCGGTCAAGACAGTGGTGGATCAGATCGACAGGGTGGATCTTCTTGGGCTCTCGTGCTACATGTGGAACTACCGGCTGAATATGGCCCTCGCCGAGGAAGTGCGTCGGCGTCATCCGGAGTGCTTGATCGTGGTTGGTGGGCCGCATGTGCCCGATCGCCTCGGCGATTTCTTTGACCGTCATCCGTATATCGATCTCGCGGTCCACGGAGAAGGAGAGAGGACCTTTTACGAGGTTTTGAAAGCCCAGGTAGAGGGCCGCGACTTTAGAGAGATCGAAGGATTGTCCTGCCACGATCGGAAGAGTCACCAGATTTCCCATAGACCCAGACGACCACGGATTGATAATTTGGACACGATTCCCTCACCGTATTTAACTGGCGTCTTCGACCACCTCGTTGAAGGTATGAAAGAGGTCGAGTGGCATGTGATGTGGGAGACCAACCGAGGCTGTCCCTTTACCTGCACCTTTTGCGATTGGGGCTCGGCGATTGCCAGCAAGGTGCGACCATTTGACATGAACAGGCTGCTCAAGGAGATTCAATGGTTTGCGGATCACCAGATTGGGTGGGTGTTTGGGTGTGACGCCAACTTCGGAATTTTGCCAAGGGATCGCGAGCTCGCGGAAGCCCTGGCCCACTCCAAGCAGGGCGTCGGGTATCCGCAAGAATTCCGGGTCTGCTTTACCAAAAACAGCAACGACAAGGTGTTTACGATTGCCAAGGTCCTGCACGACGCCGAGATGTCGAAAGGCATCTCCTTGAGTATGCAATCCCTGAGTCCTGAGGCGCTCAAGAATGTCAAACGGAGCAATATCAAGCTGAGCATCTTCCACGAACTCCAAGGGCGCTATCTGAAAGCGGGGATAATGACGTACTCGGAATTGATTATCGGCTTGCCCGGTGAGACCTATGCGTCGTTTGTGGAGGGGCTGGACACCTTGCTGGACCAGGGGCAACACAGCGGTATCAATATCTACAATTGCTCCGTCATGCCCAATGCCGAGATGGGCGATCCTGACTACCAGAAGACCTTTCAACTCCAAACGGTCGAGCAACCGATCTTTCAAGCCCATTCTGACCGGCCAAACCCTCAGGACACCGTCATTGAATATGAACCGATTGTGGTCGCCACGAATACCCTCACAACAGCGGATTGGCGGAGGACCTATCACTTTGCCTGGGCCGTGCAATGTTTCCACTTCCTCGGCAGTTTACAAGCCATGAGCATCTTTCTGCGTCATCGCTACCAGATCCGCTACAGCACGTTTTATCAAGCGCTACTCGATTTTGGTCGTCAGCATTCCGACAGCCTGATCCACAGGGAATTATCGATCCTTGATGGCATCCTGGATAACGTGCTTGCGGGGCGCGGCTTCAACCAATATCTCCAAGAATTTCTGGATATTAACTGGCCGGTCGAAGAGGCGTCTCATTTACGCATCGCGACACACCTTGAGACGTTCTACGATCAATGTGCGGCCTTTCTCGAGGAGCTCATACAGCACCACCACCTTGAGATGTCGGCACAGCTGAAACGCGACCTCCTCCAGTATCAACGGGCTGTGCTGGTGCATTACGATCGGCAAGACGATCTTTTGCTGAAGCTTCAGTACAATCTTCACGAGTATGTCCAGAGTTGTCGAATAGGAGAGCCGATTGCCTTTGAGGAGGGCGAGTGTTTGTATCACGTCGTCGTGAAGCCCCGCTTGAGCGGGAATGTCGAACAATTTGCCAGAGAGGTGGTGTGGTACGGAAGGAAAGGCGGGACTTTCTTCTATTCAGTGAACAGTCTTTCCACCGCAGTTCCGCCATTCTCTCTTGCTCATTGATGGCACGATGGTCTGGCAACGGTTTTTGTCACATTCTGGCACAAGACCTCAGAGGTGTGGCGAAACATCGCTCAGGATTCCAGGGGAACCTAGATGTCCGCTGTTGTTGTCGGTATAATAAGCCGTGCCGTGATCGACGTGCTGCGCGTTGCGGTCCTCACCGTCGACGGATCGTTCAATCGTGATAGCAGAGTAGGCGAGCGGCGTTCCCGTTGCGTGCCACCCAGGGTGGTTGCGATGGAACAACCAAGACGCTCAACACATCCGCACATGCGACCCATGCAATGCCCATAGGCTCTGACGTTGTGGATGGAAGTGGCGTGATGAGTGGAACGACCCAGCGGGAGTCCGTGTCTCCGAATGGGAGCCTTCCTGCGAAGGCGGTGCGGACCGTCTGGTGGGATTACGTTTCGATCTTGAGTGCCCATGTGGTTTTCGCGTGTGCGACGATGTTCGGTCTAGCGCTGACGGCTCGGCTCCTGGGACCTGAAGACTACGGGGCGGTTGTGTTGTTCATGGGCGTCGTCCAATTTTTCTTTATCGTCGGGACGAAATGGAACTTCCCCGCAGTGCTTCGGTTTGGCCGCGATGTCCTGGTGCGGGAGGGAGCAGCGGGGCGCATGGTGTGGGCCTGGCTCCCACTTGTTGTGAGTTCCTTCGTTTTGTGTGCCTTCTGTATGCTGCTGGGTTCACAGGCGATCATCAGGATCGTGAAGCTACCTGAGAGTTCGATTGGACTGTACCTCGGGGTGTTTCTCCTCACTACGATCGTCACGGCTGTTGTTCAATTGCTCCAGCTCAAAGGGAATATGAAAATGGCGGCATGGGCTCCGGTGACGAGCAAGCTCGTGTTTGCCGGGCTGCTCGTCGTGGCGAGTGTCTGGAACGCGTGGCCGCTCACTCCGCGCCTCGTCATCTGGTTTCTTGTCGTGGCGCTGATCGTCCAGGCCGCGTTGAGTCTGCCCGCGATCGGGCAACAGACTTTCGCTCCAGTAAAGATCGACTGGCGGTTGACGAGCATGATGGCGCGCTATTCGTTCCCCTTATGGCTTGGAGTCATTGCCTTCTACGTCTCCGAATGGGTTGATCTGTATTTCCTGCGGTTCTTCCGTGGACATGGAGAAGTGGGTGTCTACCAAGTGTCGTACCAGGCGTTTCTCTTTTTGGCGGGGGGGTTAGCGGGGATGTACACGCTCGGGCTTCCGCTCTTAACGACGTGGATGGCGGAGGGACGCAGTGACCGCGTCCTGCGCTATGTGGTTCGTCTCATTCCTCAGGTGGGCGTGCTTTGGGGGCTGTGTGTGTTAGGGCTGGCTCTTGTGGAGGGACCCATATTTTCTGTGCTGTTTGGCGTGTCGTTTGCAAAAAGCGGTGCGCTGTTTTTCATGCTCCTCGTGAGCTCCGCGTTTCAGCCGCTTATCTTTCTCTATAGTCCCTTGTTTCTCACCCACGACACGCCGGGACGGAACACCGTCGTCGCGGTCCTGATGGCCACGGTCAATGTGGTGGGCGACCTCCTCCTGGTACCGTCTTTAGGTGCCGCTGGAGCCGCCTATGCGACCGCCGCAAGCTTTGCTCTGGGAGGCTGGCTTTGCTTCTGGTGGGGGAATCGGCGGCTGGCGGTTGATCGCCGCGTGGCCTTCCTTCCCTCGGTCATCGTGGCGGTGTCGCTCCTCGTTGCCATCAACCAGCCTCTCGGAGTTCGGGCTTTGATCCTGTTCATGGCCGCCGGTGGCTTGATGTGGTGGGCTCGGGCGTATCAGATTTTCTCCCCAGACGATCTCATCATCCTCGAACATGTGCGATGCCCTCGGTGGGTCGCCCGCTTCCTTGCGACCATCTATGCGTTCCTCTCGTATCGTGGACAGAGTCTTGAGAGCGTCAGAGGATCCGAAGGTGTTGAGCACTCGTCTTGCCAGAAGAACTCACACGAGTCTACTGAAGTCGTACCAGATTCCCCCTAAAAGAGGCGAAAGGATTCCACAGTGTTCGATGCCTGAAGCTGACAAGATCACAGTCACGCCCAAGACGGCGGCTCAATCAGCGACGACGTCCCCGATCGGGACCATCTATGAAGACCACCAGCAACCACCGCGCATTGGGATCGGCACGCTTACGCTGACCGAACGGGCCAAAACGTTAGTCCTGGAAGTCCTCAACACCAATCGCCTGTCGTACGGTCCGATGACGCAGCGCTTCGAGACAGAATTTGCCAGATGGCACGGCTGTCGGTTTGGGATTATGAGCAATAGTGGCACAAGTGCTTTGCACGTGGCGCTTCAAGCGATGAAAGAACGGCATGGCTGGAAAGACGAAGACGAAGTGATTGTGCCGGCGGTGACATTCGTGTCCACGGCGAACGTCGTCTTGCACAATCGCCTGCGTCCGATTCTGGTGGACGTCGAGCCCACCTACTATACGATGGATCCGGCCCTTGTGGAGGCGCAGATCTCGCCTCGGACA
>Ga0209515_10007555_pt1 | contig 13055 bp, 7 predicted proteins | sample Subgroupgradi54m_FD_187454 | JGI IMG/M metagenome (GOLD analysis project Ga0209515, IMG submission 187454) | Subsurface groundwater microbial communities from S. Glens Falls, New York, USA - GMW60B uncontaminated upgradient, 5.4 m (SPAdes)... ...
TGAAGTCGCCCCACTGCTTTTTTTGTAAGTGCACCAAAAAACCCGGTAATTTTCCCTTCAGGATAAATACTGGGATCGGTTGCAAGGAGTTCTTGAAGACGGCGCACATCACCCTCTTGATTCTTCCCTCCCAATTCAATGCTTCGCATAAAAGAATTATCATACCCCAACATCATCGTCATCGTCGTTGTTGAACTTGTCATCATGCTTATCTGAGAAGGCGGATACCCTGCCATCGTAAGCGAATAACTTCCGACAAAAGACAACACTCCTCCCAAAATCGCAATGCTTATTTTCTTTGTCATATAATATGCTATATTACTAAACTAAATGTAACTAAGTATAGTTTATAACATAATGAAATACGGAGCAACAGGTGACATTGCTCTCCGGTGTTACTCGAGAGATTGCTTCTCAAAAAGTGTGCGGAGTACACAGTACTGGCACTTTTCTTTTTCGCAGCTTTTATCCCAGAAGCTGAGGTTTAATATTTCTTCCGCAATGCGCTTTACCTCAATCTCAAGTGCTCCCACCTCCTCATCAGTAATGACAAATTTCTCTTTATGATATTTCCCATTGTCGTCCGGCTCAGTAAAGTCGATCTCCCCCGACTCCATGGCGAACTTCCCGTTGTCATAGTGATTCAAAAGCAGTTTATAGAAAACAAGTTGGCGCTTGTAACTCCCATCGGATGACTTAGTATTCCCCTCGATCACATTGCGTGATTTTGGTTTTGCGGTTTTGTAGTCCACGATATTGACCCGATGCGTCTCATTGATAAATTCAACCTTATCAAGATTTCCTTTGAGGAGAAGTGGCACTGTCTCACCATCATGGAGAATATCGAGATGAATCCCCCGCACCGGAAATTCACACTGCACATTCGTCGCCCAATTTTTATGATATGCACGATAGTATCCCGGCAGAGATGCTTCTCCTTTTTTGACGAGCTCATTATACTCACCTTCCGCAAGTGGCATCCGCTCGAGGAAAAAATGGAAACGCTCCATAAGGAATTCCTCACCCGGATCATTCGCCTCTTCTCGCCATCGCACAAAAAAAGCTTCAAGTGCCTTATGCACCGCAGTACCGTACAATGCAAACTTATCTTGACCCTCGGGAATACGTACGAGATTACGGAAAAAATATTGCCACGGACACTCGAGATAGTTATTGAGCGCAGAAACCGAAAGTCCCTGTTCGAGAAAACGCTTTTGCAAATAGTCGTGTTCGGCAATCTCGGGACCAAAATTCTTTTTTGCGGTATGACGCGCGCCAATATGTGTACTGCTTGTACGAACACGCTCGACAAAATCATCAACCGAAAGCACATCGCGTACTGTGGGGTCGATCTCTTCGATAAATCGTGTCGGGTGTAACTCTTTGCCCTCGGCATTCGTTCGTGGATAAGTAATGGTTGCGGAAAGTCGCGCACGGGTAAGTGCCACATAGAAGAGCCGTCGCTCGTCGTCATCAGTTCCCTTTTCAACTGCGGAAAGCGGTGACTCGACAAGCGTTGTCTTAAAGTGTGTCACGTTGCGCTTGCCACCCCAGTGCCCCTCGTTCGCTCCTACAATAAAAATATGATCAAACTCAAGTCCTTTTGATTTGTGCGCAGTCATAAGTCGGACCCCACGTGGAAGTGCGCGCCCTTTTGATTGTACCCGAAGTTCATGCGCCTCGAGTGTGTCGAGATATGCAAGAAAATCCGCAAGCTGAAAACGGCGATGACTTTGCAAAAGACTTTTCGCAAGATTGATGAATTGCTCCAATTTTTCAACGCGATCAAGCGAGCCGGACTGAAAAAGGAGGTGCCCGATGAAGTGGGATTCTTCTTCGGCAAGTACCGTGTCGAGGGTCTCAAGCAGACTTTTTGAGCGCGCGACACTTGCCCACTGATGAAGCTTGTGTGCGAGCGTTCTGATTTTTGAAACTTCACCAACTCCTGCGGCGAGAAGTCCCTCTTCATCATCCAAAAGTCGTACAAGCGAACGACGATGATCAGTCGCGTATGCAATAGTGCGAAATGCGTCAATAGGATGAACACCGAGGTAAGGCAAATAAAGTATCGGTGCAATATGTTCGTCCGAGCCCGGAGCCACGACTGCACGAAGCAAAAGCACAAATGAAGCAATGTCATCATCGGTAAGTAAGTGAGTTTCTGAAAGCACGGTAAATGGCACGTTTATTTTCTCAAACAAACGCAAGAGCGGAAGTGCATCATTGTTATTGCGATAAAATATTGCAATCTCATCGGGCGAAATACCGCTTGCAATGAGCTCTTCCACGCGATGTTGCACAAACAAATGTTCACTCATTTCGTCAGGAAATTCGGCCACATGAATCTTCTCACCACCACCCTTTGCCGCACGAAGTTCTTTGCGCAATGCCTTATCACCCGATGCGTGCAAGATAAGGCTGTGCGCAGCGTCGAGAATTTCTTGCTTTGAACGATAATTATCTTCGAGTGAAATAAGTATCGCCTCGGGAAATTTTCCATGGAAATAGAGGAAGTTCGAAAGATTCGCCCCCTGGAAACGATATATCGCCTGCTTCTCGTCACCCACAATAAAAAGATTCGGTGAGGCATGAAAGCTCGACAAGAGTTCGAGGATGCGATTTTGCGCGTTATTGGTGTCTTGGTGCTCGTCGGCAAGAATGTATTGATACTGCTCTTGAAGAATAAGGCGGAAATTTTCATCACGCTCGAGTGCTGCGACCGCCTCCACAATCATGTCGTCATAGTCATAACACTTGCGCACACTCAATTCTTTTTGATATCCGCGATAGGTTTCGAGTAATTCTTTGTTGCGCGCAATGCTTTCCTCAATTTTTTTATACTCGCCCTTCATCTTCCCCTTGTGCGCACCTTTTTCATGATAAAGGTCGGGGGTTCCTGCGAGGAGTTCAATTTCTTGATTACAAATTTTTTCAAACTGTTCAACACTCACCGCTTCACGCTTCAGCGTCTGAATGGTACGCAAAATTTTTGTCACATAATAACTGGGGTCGCCAAAGGGACGCAGAAGTTCATACCCGCCCCCATCAAGAATATCGCGAATGATCCCCACCTGATCTGCATCGGTCACCGGAAGTCCTCCAACAATGCGCGGAAATCGTTCGGGATATTGCGCAATCAATTCATTGCAAAAACTATGAAATGTCGTGATGGTGATTTTGTAGGCTCGTGTTCCCATCATCTTTACCAATCGCTTGCGCATGGCGTATGCACCTGCTTCCGTAAATGTGAGCGCAAGAATATTCTCCGGCTGGGTGTCCGTCTTTAAAAGAATGTTTGCAATACGTAAAGTAAGCACCTGCGTCTTTCCCGTACCTGGGCCCGCAATCACCATCACCGGTCCATCAATAGTATCAACCGCCTTTCGTTGATTGGAGTTCAGCGCATCATAAGCGTCTTGAAATTCAAATGTTATTGGCATAAAGTTTTGAAAAAAGTATGAGCGCAATCCACCAAATGCTCGCATTTCCATGATGCTTTATGTTCGTTCATAAATTTTCTTTTTTAGTGTAGCAATCTTTCACCCGAGCAGCAATGGATTTATTTAATAAATAAGATGCGCTATAATGCAGGTAATACTATGATTTTTCGTCACACCTATCATGATCTTGTTTGGATTGATGTCGAACGTCCAACACATGAAGAAATTCGCGGACTCATGAATGAGTTTGATATTTCTCCACTCATCGCCGATGAACTCCTCACTCCTTCACTCCGTCCAAAAGTAGAGCGCTATGACAACATGCTCTATCTTATTCTCCATTTCCCTGCCTTGCGCAGTGGACACAATAACGCGCTTCAAGAAGTTGATTTTGTCGTCGGTAAAAAATTCATCATCACCGTGCGCTATGATTTGCTCGACCCACTACACAAATTCTCAAAAGTGTTTGAAGTAAATTCTATTCTCGATCGTTCAGATATTGGCGAGCATGCAGGGTATATTCTCTTCTACATGATGCGTAAACTCTACACCTCGCTTGGGCATGACCTTGCAATGGTCAGTGAACGCTTACGTGATCTTGAAGCACGCATCTACAAAGGCGAAGAGCGTCAGATGGTCGAGAGACTCTCTGCGGTGCACCGCGACCTGCTCACCTTCCATCGCGCCCTTCGTTTTCATAAACCCATTCTTCAATCGCTTGGAAAAGTCGGTGAAGGATTTTTTGGACGAGATTTCGGACATCATACCGATAACATTCAAGGTGAATATTATAAAGTTGAAGAACTCCTAAACGACCAGCGCGAATCACTCGACGACCTTCGCGCTACAAACGACTCACTTTTAACTACGAAAACAAATGAAATCATGAAAGCGCTTACGGCAACAAACTTTCTGCTCCTTCCTGCAGGGCTCATCGTACAAATTTTTACCCTCCCCGCACAACATACTCCTATCATCGGGAAATTAAACGATTTCTGGATTATTATCGGCATCACACTGGCGGTAGTTGGCACAACATTCACTTTCTTCAAGCTCAAAAAATGGCTCTAAAACTTTACAACACCGCGACGCGCAGAATCGAGGATTTCACTCCGCCGCCCCCTCACATAGTAACCATGTACAACTGTGGCCCGACGGTCTACAACTACGCACACATTGGCAATCTCCGCGCATACGTCTTTGCCGATGTACTTCGCCGTACACTTGAGATGAATGGGTATGCAGTGAAGCAAGTGATCAATATCACTGATGTGGGGCACTTAGTCGGTGATGGTGACGAGGGTGACGACAAAATGACCGCGGCACTCAAGCGCGAGGGCAAGCCACTCACCAAAGAGGCGATGCGCGAGGTCGGTGATTTTTATACCGAAAAATTTAAGGAAGATCTTGCTGCGCTCAATATCAAAACAGAGGATACAGAATTTCCCAAAGCATCCGACCACATCGCAGAAGACATCATGCTTGTTGAAACACTCATGCAAAAAGGATTTGCCTATTCCACAAGTGATGGTATCTATTTTGATACGAGTAAATTTCCGCACTATGCAGACTTTGCAAAACTCGATGTGAAAGGCATGCGTGCAGGAGAACGTATTGACGTTGGAGAGAAAAAGAATCCAACCGATTTTGCGTTGTGGAAATTCGATGACGAGCTCGGGTACGAGGCTCCAATAGGCAAAGGTTTTCCTGGATGGCATGTCGAGTGCTCTGCGATGATTGAGAAGTATTTGGGGCACCCGATCGATATTCACACTGGCGGTGTTGATCATATTCCCGTGCACCACACCAACGAGATCGCGCAAAGCGAATCTGCCTATGGAACACCTCTTGCAAACACATGGATGCACAGTGCCTTCATGAATGTTGATGGGCAAAAGATGTCGAAGTCACTCGGCAACACTTATACACTGGCAGATCTCAAAGAGCATGGTATCTCCCCTATGGCATTTCGCTACTGGCTCCTCACTGCACACTATCGCACGCAAGTGAACTTCACTTGGGAAGCACTTGCGGGGGCGGAAAAACGTCTTTCATATATCTATAAATTTATTTTCGAAGACGGTACCCGATCTAAAGATGATTGGGGTGCAGGAACTACTGATACCCAAAACTATCTTGAAATATTTTATGAACACATCCGCAATGACCTGAACACCGCAGAAGCTCTGGGAACTTTGAATACTCTTATTTCAGATTATACAGTCTCCCCTGAAAAGAAAAGAAAGGCCATAGAGGAAATGGATAAAATTCTTGGATTAAAACTTTTCGAATACTCTCCCGAAGAAATTATCATCACCTCTGAACTTCAAGCCCTTCTTGATGCTCGCAAACTTGCCCGGGAAGAAAAAAACTTTACCGAGTCTGATCGTCTGCGCGACGAAATTCGTGCGCTGGGTTACGAAGTCAAAGATACACCCGAAGGACAAAAACTTAAGCACCTCTAGCACTATCCCAACCTTGTTGTCGATCGACAACAAGGTTGGGATAGTTTACTTTGTTATACTTAGCATGCTAATATCAAATACGCATGACTCATAAACACACTACTGCCGATTGGAGCAAGAGCTTCATGTATGGCATTCATAAAACGCATTTTTTGATTCATAAACGTCTTGAACAAAAACTCGAAAAAGCAAAAAGTATCACTTTTTCACAATTTATTATTTTCGTAGGATTAAACTGCGCCAACTCGCAAACACCTTCACAAGTTGAGATTGCCGAATTTCTCAATATGACTGAAGCGACAATGAGTCGGCACATCGCGAGTCTTGCACGATCAGGATATCTCGTACGTAAAATTGATCCCACAAACAAGCGACGCCACACGCTGACTGCGACGATACGTGGAAAAAAAGCTTTTGAAAAAACGCAAAAGATCGTTGAGAAAGAGCTCGACAACATCTTCGCAATCATTCCACAAAAAGACCGCAGCGTGGTCTCGCACACATTTGACAAGGTACTCACACAATTAATTCCCTAACTCTTTACACTTGATATGAATTTCATGAACACACTAACAGAAAAACTTACTAACAATAGCAAACGTCTTACGCAAAGTTTCTGGTCGCTGACACTTCCGAAAAAACTTTTCGTACTTCTCCTTCTTGGTGGAGGGGCAGTCCTCATTGTTGGACATAATAACAACAAAAATGAAGTGGTTGAAGAAACTCCTCAATTGCACAGCGTGAGCCTTGCAAGTGTTTCAGAGCTCTCCATGGAGAACATCCCGCTTACACTCTTGGGAAGTATCACCTCGCGCAGTGAGGCAACCATCCGTGCAGAAAGTGGTGGAAAAATAACTGCACTGTACCGCAAATTGGGTGACACTGTTCAAGTAGGACAGACCATTGCTGAGCTCGAAAATTCGAGCGAGCGCGCACAAGTACTTCAAGCGGAAGGAGTATACGACGCGGCACGAGCAGCAAAAGATGTTGCAGGAGTAAACAAAGGATCGACCAACCTTTCAAAAGAAGAAGCGCAGACAAGCGCAGTGAATACCCTCTTGAGCGTTTATCTCACCCTCGATGATGCCATCCGTACCAAAACCGACCCCGCATTTCACAATCCTCAAACAGCGCGCGACGTGAAGCTCGTTTTCAACTCATCAGATTCACGAAGTGCAGCCACAGTCGAAGAAACGCGGAGCACAATTGAAACACTGCTCCGTGCACGTGAAGCACGCAATCACACAATCAGCACAGCAAGTAACCTTATAAGTGAACTTGATGCAGTCGAAGAAGAAACACGGACAATAAAAAATTATCTCGATGATCTCGCGCTCTTGCTCTCTCATGCAATACCTGATCAAACTACTCCTCAAGCAACAATTGAAGTACTGAAAACCAGCACGACTCTTGCACGCACGGGAGTTGCCGGCGCACTTACCGGAGTGACCCAGTCACGCAATGCACTCAATCAAAGCATTGCCGCAAGTACAATAGCAGAGAAAAATTTTGATCAATCAAGCTCCACAAGCGCAACTGATGCACAAATAAAATCAGCACTGGGAAACCTTCGCCAAGCACAATCTCGACTTGAGAAAACAATTGTACGGAGTCCCATCTCTGGAACAATAAATTCGCTGACAATCAAGGAAGGAGATTTTCTCTCTCCTTATTCCGAGATTGCGATAGTTTCAAACAATAATGCACTTGAAGTACTCGCCTATGTCACCGAAGAAGAGGCGGTGGAACTTATGCAGGGAGACAAAGTTGCCGTCGACAAGGCAAAAGGCGTCATCACAAGCATTGCTCCTGCGCTTGATCCAAAGACAAAAAAGATCGAAGTGCGCATCGGTCTTACGGGAAGCACTGACGGGCTGGTGAATGGTCAGTCGGTAAGTGTTGCGATCGCACGAACACACACAACACAATTAGCAGTAAATACTCCTTTGCGCATTCCCCTTTCCGCACTTAAATTGACACCAACTGGCGCAATGGTCTTTACCGTTAGCGCAAGCAGTACGCTTGTTGCACACCCCGTCAAAGAAGGAACTCTCCAAGGGGAGAAAATCATGATCAGCGAAGGTCTTACTCCTGAGATGAGGATTGTTACTGATGCCCGCGGTCTCAAAGAAGGGATAATAGTATCGGTGAAATAATCTGACAATCATATGCATAGCCTTTGGAAATTTTTTCTCGAAAAACGCGCATTCACTTATCTCTTGATGGCGGCGCTGACGCTTGGTGGACTCGTTTCACTTATCGCAATCCCAAAAGAATCCGCACCCGAAGTGATTATTCCTGTGGGGATAGTTACTACCACCCTCCGTGGCGCGTCCGCCGCAGATACCGAGCGACTCATTACCAATAAAATCGAAGATGAGGTTGCTAATCTAGAGAATATCGACAAGGTGACCTCTTCTTCGATGCAAGGAGTTTCTGTTGTTTCCGCGCAGTTTTTAGCAAATGCAAATATTGATAAATCAATCGATGATCTGAAACAAGCAGTCGATCGTGCAAAGACAGAATTCCCTGCCGAAACAGATGAGCCAAGAGTTACCAAGATCAATTTTGCTGAGCAGCCCATGCTTATTCTTTCGGTCTCCGCAGATCTTCCCGCTCCCGAACTCGCAAAATTAGGCGACAATCTCAAGGAGAATCTCAAGGGAATACGCGGTGTGTCAAAAGTGGATATTTCGGGAACACGCGACCGTCAAGTTGCCGTTGTGCTTAAAAAATCTGCGCTTGAAAAATATGGCATCCGCATTGATCAAGTTATTGCTGCAATCGCTGGAGCAAATGCATCACTTCCCGTTGGCAACATTATCGTTTCAGATATTGATTACCCCGTACAGTTCAAAGGAGCAATCGATCTTCCTGCTGATGTTGCGGGGATCACCGTGCCGAGCCAAAATGGAGCGCAAATCTACTTACGCGACATCGCCAGTGTTTTAGATTCACTTGCACCAACACGCACATATTCTCGCGGCAGTATTGCCGGTGCGCCTTCCGAAAATGCAATAACGCTTTCCGTCTACAAGAAATCAGGAGGCGACGTTACTCAGATCGCAAAAACAGTCCGTACGCGCCTCGATGAACTACAGCAGGGGATGTTGCAAGGTGCTCATGTTGTAGTCACCTTTGATAATGGCAAGGAAGTATTAAAAAGACTTCACGAGCTTACCAATGCCGGCATCGAAACAGTAGTGCTGGTAGTGCTCATGCTCATGCTTACCATTGGTTGGCGCGAGTCGGTCATCGCAGCACTTTCCATTCCTCTTTCCTTTGTGATCGCATTCATTGGACTATACACCTCAGGAAATACCATAAATTTTGTCTCGCTCTTTTCACTCATCCTTGCGATTGGAATTCTCGTCGACTCGGGGATCGTGGTGACCGAAGCTATTCATACGCGCATCAAGATATATGGAAACGCAACTGATGCCGCACTCGCATCGATCAAAGAATATGGCTGGCCACTTATTGCCGGAACAATGGCAACCGTAGTTTTCTTTGTGCCACTTTTCTTCATTTCGGGTGTCGTCGGAAAATTTATTTCTTCCATTCCCTTCACGCTCATCTTCGTACTTATTGCCTCGATTGTGGTCGCGCTGGGGATGGTCCCCTTAATGGCAATCAAGCTTACGAAAGAACATAAAAATCGCTTCGAAGAATTGCAGGATCATTATGCCGAAAAAGCAAAAGACTGGTATCGCATGTTCTTAGGAAAAGTCCTCGATAATCGACGGACACAAAACTGGTTCATCACGCTCATGATCATTGGTTTTATCTCTGCAATCACCTTGCCAATATTCGGACTAGTGAAAGTACAATTCTTCCCTGACGACAATCTTGATTTTGTCTTCATTGAGATTGAGAAACCCGAAGGAACAACACTTGCGGCAACTGATCTTGCAGTGCGTGAAGTGGAGGAATATCTCTATGAATATCCTTATGCGGAATCGTTTGTCACAACCGTTGGAAGTGCATCTCCATTTAGTGGAAATGGTCCGGTTGGAGCAAGCGGCGGAGGAAATAGCAAGATCGCAAATATTACGGTTAATCTCAAAAAAGACCGCACGCTGACCTCAACTGAAATCATGCATAATCTGCGCAAACGACTTGCTCTTGTAACAAGTGCTGATGTACGCGTCGAGCAACCTGCAGGAGGTCCACCCGTCGGAGCTCCTGTCTTGATCAAATTTCTTGGAGATGATCTTGACCAGCTCACCCTCACGGCAAATCGTGCTGAACTTTTGCTCGGAAGTATCAAGGGTACTCGTGACGTGCAAACTTCTGCGCGTGATGATGGAACGGAATTCGCTCTCGCAATTGACCGCGCAAAAGCTGCTCAGGTAGGATTGAGCGCGGCACAAATCGCACAAACCTTGCGTGCTGCAGTTTCCGGAGTAACTGCAACAACGATCAAAACAGGAGATAAAGATATTGATGTCGTGGTAAAAGTTGATCTCAATCCCAACTTTGTCGACCCCGAAGAGACTCGTGTCACCACAATCGACAGCATCAAGCAAATTCCCGTCCCAACACAAGTAGGAACAGTTCTTCTTGGCTCACTTCTCGAAGTATCACCGGCACAAAGCCGCGCGGTCATCAATCATGAAGACAAAAAGCGTATTGTGAGCGTCACCAGCCAGCTCGAGTCAAATGTCACCGCACTTGAGATCACCAGTGAATTCAAAAAACACCTGCCCGAGCTTCTACCTCCTCAAGGAGTTACGATTGACTTCGGCGGAGAAAACGAAGAGGTCAACCGTTCATTTGCCGAGATGGGATTTGCTTTACTTGCGGGAATGGTACTCGCATTTGCAATTCTTGTCCTTGAATTCAACTCATTCCGTTTCTCACTCTTTTTGTTGAGTGCAATTCCTCTTTCACTCATTGGTGTCATGTATGGTTTGATGCTTTCCCAACAGGCACTTTCATTCTCTTCCATTCTCGGAATGATCGCGCTTGCAGGAGTCATCATTAATCATGCCATCATTCTGCTTGATTCGATCATTCATACATTACTTGCCAATAAAGAGAAGCCACTGCGTGACATGCTGATTGAAGCCTCTGTGGTGCGTCTACGCCCGATCTTCCTCACTACTATTACCACCGTCGTTGGAATGATTCCACTTGCGGGGGTATCCGCACTTTGGGGACCACTTGCATTTACAATCATGTTTGGACTCTCGTTCGCCATGCTCCTGACTCTCCTCCTTATCCCGATCCTCTTCTATCGTTGGCCAGGAAAATCATTCAAGCGCATACTCAAAAAATAGCAAAAAAATACTCTCATAATTAGTGAGAGTATTTTTTTGATTAAAAATGACATGTTCCTTTGATTCCTTTCTTGGAAAAATATTTTTGATGATACTCTTCGGCGCGCCAAAAAGTTTTTGCGGGTTCGATAATGGTTGCAATCGGATCACCAAATTTATCAACCGCCCATGCTTCATGATCTTTGAGTGATTGATGAGCAATTTTTTCTTGTTCCGGAGTATGAGTGAAAATTACCGAACGATATTGGGATCCATGATCCGGTCCCTGACGATTGGGAGTCGTTGGATTGTGATTCTTCCAAAAAATATCAAGAAGTTTTTCATAAGAAACTTCATTAGGATTGTAAGTAACTTCAACCACCTCAGCATGTCCTGTTTTGTCGGAACACACATCTTCGTATGTAGGATTATCAAAATTCCCTCCCATGTACCCCACCGCAGTTTCAATAACTCCCAGAACTTGAGCAAATACATCCTCCGAGCCCCAGAAGCACCCCATACCAAATGTCGCTTTTTCTTTCATAAAATATAATCTAATTATCCATCGCAAAACAAAATCTGTCGAGAGTAGTTAATATTTTAACCATCTCCCACAAGCATTTTGTCCTCCACAGGTTTTGCACAGAGTTACCAAGGTTTCTGTTTTATTCTCATTCCCCTCTCTGTGCTAAAATAACCCTACTTATGTTAAACATCTCGGACATCAAGCGCGAAGAAAAGAGCGGGCACAACGGTCGTCGTCGATACAACAATGAACGTGAGGTAAAACCCGCACCCGCTTTTGGTCTTCGTCTTCCTCCACAACACCTCGAAGCGGAGCAGGCATTGCTCGGCTCAATCATGCTCCGCACGGAGTCACTCTACGATATTGCGGACATGCTCGACGCTGATGCGTTTTATGCAGAGAAGCATCGCATCATTTTCAGTGCAATGCTCGACCTTCTCCGCAAGCGTGAACCCATCGACATGCTTACTTTGTCCACACGCCTTGAGGAGCGCAGTGAACTCGAACAAATCGGCGGACGTAGTTATCTTGCAGAAATTGCGGGAGGTGTTCCCTCTTCAGCAAACGCAAAATTCTACGCAGAGACAATTAAGAAGAAGTTTATCATGCGCTCACTTATTGATGTTGCCACGCGCGTTTCTGAGCTTGGGTATCAAGATGATCAAGAGCTCGCTGATGTGCTCGACGAAGCAGAGCGCAGTATCTTTGCAGTAACCAACCTCACTTCGAGTCAAACAGTTAAAAATATCAAGGAGCTTGTTTCCGAAGCGTGGGAGCGCATCGAAAGACTCCACCAATCAGGCGAGGGACTCCGCGGTGTCCCGACCGGATTCGCCTCTCTTGATAATATTCTTTCAGGATTTCAAAAATCAGACCTTATCATTCTTGCAGCACGTCCTTCGATGGGTAAGACCGCACTCGCACTCGATATTGCTCGTCGTGCGGCAACACAACACAATATCCCCGTTGGAGTCTTCTCGCTTGAAATGAGCTCGCAGCAGTTGATCGACCGTATGCTCGCCGCAGAAAGTTCTGTTGACTCATGGCGCTTGCGTACAGGCAAGCTCTCTCAAGATACGGAATTTGCTTACCTTCGTGAGGCACTCGACAAGCTTTCAAAAGCACCGCTTTTCATCAATGACACTCCGGCAATCAACATCCTCCAGATGCGCTCTGCAGTACGCCGATTAAAAAGCGAGCACAATCTCGGTCTCGTCATCGTCGACTATCTTCAGCTCATGACCCCAATTCGCTCTACCGATTCAATGGTGCAACAAGTGACCGAAATTTCACGCTCACTCAAAGGGCTCGCAAAAGAGCTCGATATCCCAGTCATCGCCCTTTCACAGCTTTCACGTGCAGT
>Ga0209515_10007556_pt1 | contig 13054 bp, 12 predicted proteins | sample Subgroupgradi54m_FD_187454 | JGI IMG/M metagenome (GOLD analysis project Ga0209515, IMG submission 187454) | Subsurface groundwater microbial communities from S. Glens Falls, New York, USA - GMW60B uncontaminated upgradient, 5.4 m (SPAdes)... ...
TCGGATCGCCAATTTGGACAGCACCGGCCGGACTGCCGGTATCCAGTCCTTCCGAAGAAAAGGTGGCCCCGTGGATGCCATCCTTGCCAACCCGTCCGCCAATCATGACAATATAGTCATTCGGTCTGGCTTTTTTAATATGGGCGAGCCTGCCGGCCACTTTCTTGGGAATTAGCCCAACAGTTCCGCAAAAAACCAAAGGTTTTCCCTTGTACCTTGAATCGAGATATATAAAACCCTGGGGAGTTGGGATTCCGGACTGGTTGCCGCCGCTGTTAACTCCGGCTATAACACCATCCATAATTCGCCTCGGCAGCAGCATTTTCTGGATCATCATAGAATCACGGTAAAGGGGGACTTTATCATTTGGGTCAGCAAAACAAAAGCCATAGGTATTAATAATCGGTTTGGCGCCCAATCCAAACCCAATAGTGTCCCTGTTAACCCCGACTATGCCGGTGATCGAGCCGCCAAAAGGATCCAGGGCTGAAGGACTATTGTGAGTTTCGACTTTATGTGTGATCAGAAAATTGTTATCAAATTCAATGGCCCCTGAATTGTCCGAGAAAACCGACACGCAAAAATCGCTTTGTCCTTTTTTCTTTCTGATTTTTTCGGTGGCCGCTCTGATGAAAGCTTTAAACAGGCCATTTTTTTCCTCATCAATAGGATCAGCAAAAATAGTATGTTTGCAGTGTTCAGACCAGGTTTGGGCAATTGTTTCCATTTCAATATCGGTTGGATAGCGTCCCAACTTCTTAAAATGCAACTGAATCGCTTTCATATATGGCAAGCTCAAAGCCAGCGGGCCCCTTCTGGTGCCATCTTCATTTTCTACACCCTGTTTGCCAATTTTAGTAAGCTCCTCATCACTGATATTTAAATCAACCAGGCTGACGGTTGGGGTTTTTTCCAGGCTGACTCTGGGTATCACCACATCCATTCCTTTGTCCTTTTTGAATTGTTTAAAGCTTTTAATGTTTGCTCGTTGAATTAGTGGGTTAAATAAGCTATCTGCCAGTTTGTTCACCTCCTCATGCCCACCTCCGAGGTGTTTACTTATGTCACCCCCGGTGTGGAGTTCTTGTTTAACCTTAGAAAACACACCGGGGGTGGATACAGTTACAAAGGTAATCTGGGAAGAGTAAACTCCTTCATCATCCTCAAATTTCATTTTTAACAGGTCTTCAATGGTCTCGCGGGCAGTATTTGCTACATTATCCATCACTCCGGGTAAAAATCCGATTTCAATTGCCCAGGTGAATTTTGAAGGCTTAAATTTGGTGGTTTGGGTAACTGGATTGGAAAGCATTTCGGAAATTTTGGTAATTTGATCCTTGGTAAGACTTTTATCCAGGGTGTAAACATCGGCAATCTGCAAGGACTTAAGCAACCTAAAACCAGAGCCCAAAAACATCCTCTTTCTAACATCTGCCCTAGTGTCGGCAACTTTTGATGCAACCTCTATTCTAAAAGCCATTTTAGCTTATCACGAAGATGAAAAGATCATATAGAACCTGTTCCAAAAAAACAATATATCAATTGTTGACAAAATGAAATAATGCGCCTACAATAAAAGTGTAAGCTGGATTACATTATTCCAGAGAAAACATGACTCCAATAAGAGCTGGGCAAAAAACTTCTACCGCCCTGCTCTCCTTTGATAATTTTTTCAATCAGTTTCCCTCTAAAATTTTTAAAAAACGCTCCGCTATCATTAATGCCGGGGTGGAACCGGCTGACGTTTATTATCTAAAAAGGGGTTATGCCAGGGCTTATGGAGTTTCCAATGACGGGGAAGAGTTGACCATGGTGATTTTTCAGCCGGGGGATTTTTTTCCGCTTATTTCCACCATTAGGCCTCAAAAAATTAATTATTACATTGAGTCTTTAACAGAGGTAGAAATTATCCAGGTTCCCAGGTTGCAGTTTATTGAGTTTCTAACACACAGACATGATCTGATGATTGATTTTAGCATGAGGCTGACCGCCAGGTTTGAGGGGGTTTTAACCCGAATGGAATATCTGGTTTTTGGCACTGCCTCGCAAAAGTTGGCCTCCATGATTGTTATCCTGGGTGAGAGATTTGGAGATAAGAGAGACCACAATGTTTTTATCAAAGCCCCCCTAACTCACAAGGATCTAGCCTCACTAATTGGTATCACAAGAGAAACCACCACTCTTATTCTGTCTGAACTTGTTAAAAAAGGCTATATCTCCTTTGCCAGCAAACACATCACCATCAAAAATATCCCAGGCCTCCGTAGAGAATCATTAATCGAGGTTTAAAGTTTAACTATTCTTTCCCAGGGGAACTCATCTCTGCCAAAGTGGCCGTAGGCGGCTGTAGGTAGGTAGATTGGCCTTAAAAGGTCCAGGCCGGTGATTATGCCCTCGACTGATGTATCCAGGACTTTGCCCATAAAATCCTTTATAGCTTTATCACTTTTTTTGGCAGTGCCAAAAGTTTCCACTTCCTGCATGGTGGCGGATTTGGCTCCAATAAAATAAGCCAATCTAACCTCACATCTTTCCGCCAAATTATTGGCCACTAAATTTTTAGCTAAAAATCTGGCTGCATAAGCCCCGCCCCGATCCACCTTTGAAGGTTCCTTACCGGAAAAACAGCCTCCTCCAACCCTGGCATAACCTCCATAAGTATCAACCACTATTTTTCGGCCAGTTAATCCACAATCAGAAGCCGGGCCGCCTTTGTGCCAAACACCGGTGCCATTGATTACTAAATCTTTAATAGCAGCTTTAAAACCAAATTGGGCCAGGGCATATTTGACCACTTTGTCAAAAACATCTTTTCTGACTTGTTTTAAATCCACTTTAGGATTATGCGGCACTGCTACCACTACCTGAGTTATAGCCACCGGTTTGCCATTCTTATATTCCACAGTCACCTGTGATTTGCCGTCCGGCCGAAGATAGGACAGAGTACCATCTTCTCTGACCTGGTCAATTCTTTTGGTCAAGGCATGCGCCATCATAATCGGTAGAGGCATCAGCTCCTTAGTCTCAGAACAGGCAAAACCAAACATCATGCCCTGGTCTCCGGCTCCTTTTTTCTTAACACCAACCGCTATTTCTTCAGATTGCTGGTGAACATAGGTATCAATAGGAGACTCATCACTGAAGCCGTACTCGGGATTTGTATAACCCAGCCTTTTAATCTGTTCCCTGGCAATTTTTTTGAAATTCAGCTTGGCTTTGGCCCCGATTTCACCGGCAATAATTAGCCTGTTGGCTCCGGCTAAACATTCTACAGCTGTTCTTCCCTTAGGATCCTGCCTCAAAACTTCATCCAAAACAGCATCGGAGATTTGGTCGCAAATTTTATCTGGGTGTCCGGCGCAAACAGATTCGGATGTAAAGGTATTTATCGTCACGTTTATTTAAGCAGTTTAATTAAACTATCATATCAGGCCGGTCTTTTTCAAGGGGTCAAGTAAATAGTCCTGCAACTTCTTGTGAGTGGCTTTAGGGTCATGAATATCTTCAATATCTTCAATATCCTCCTGAATATCTTCAACGTCTTCGGACAACTCCTCAACATCTTCCTGCAAATTGGCAATACTTCTGGATTGCTGGTTGACAGTAATCTGAATAAAAATAGACAGGTAAATTGCCTCCAGTGACACTGCCGTTGTCAGGATTAACAAAATATCACTGACTCCCAATCCTAGAAAACGCAATCCAAAGATGGCAATGAAGGCGATGGTGTGGACCACCAGAGATTGAGTGGTTCCAATCCAGTGGGGAATAGTCCGGGACATTTTTTCCAAAAATGAGCGTTGTCTCCTAATAACCGGTTCCGTGTGTCCATTTTTTAGAATTGCCTTTTTTGTTACCATATAAGACCCTCCAAACAAAAACCACAACTAGTTGTGTAGCTGTGGCCAATAATTAAAGTTTAGTCCTCAAAATTTGATAATGCAAGTGGTAAAATTATTCCTGATTTGTGTTAAAATTATTTTTAACAAAATTGCGAAGCCATTTTGAGAGGAGAAGCCGGCGTAAACCGGAGCAAATCTGAATTTGCGGAGGTTGAAGCCGTGCTTCGACGACGGGGTGTAGTTCATCGGTAGAACGCTCGGTTTGGGACCGAGAAGCAGGAGGTTCAATTCCTCTCACCCCGACATTAGATTGTCATAGCAACCCATACATCATGGGTGCCGGGAGAGGGATTCGAACCCTCAATCCTAAAAGGCACAGGATTTTAAGTCCTGCGTGTATACCGTTCCACCATCCCGGCTTAAGTGTTCATTGTATCAAAAAAGCATTTAAGTTAAAATCACTATACGTATGGGCAAATTATTTATCTCTCTTCTGATACTGGCTATGGCAGTGACGGTTCCTTTTTCAGCCATATTTCATAAGCCAAATATTCCAAATAAACCCCCACAGCAAAACATCCCTGCCAACCCTGCTAAAACAGATGTTGCCACTTCTTCCGCTAAGCCGGAAACTCCCAAACCCAAGCCAGTCATTGAGCATCCCCCAGCAACAGGCAGACAAGTCAGGGTGCCAATTTTATACTATCACTACATTGGCAACAATCCAAACCCCGCCGATAAAGCCAGGGACAGCTTGTCTGTAACACCCCCCAGATTTGAGGAGCAAATGGATTATTTGTCAAAAAACGGCTATACACCCATTACACTGGACACGATGGTAGCTGCTTTAAAAGGGCAGGCAACCCTTCCGGCCAAACCAATTGTATTGACTTTTGATGACGGCTATCAGGATTTGTTTACTGTAGCCTTTCCCATTTTACAGAAATATAATTTTCATGCCGTGGCTTTTATCCCCACCGGTTTAATCGGCACCAAATATTATGCCAGCTGGGATCAACTCAAAACTATGCAGGATTCGGGGTTAATTTCCATGCAGGCGCATACTGTCAATCATGCCAGCTTGCCATCTTTAAGTATTGAGCGGATTCGGCAGGAAGTAGTAGAAAGTAAGAAAACTCTGGAAGCCAAATTTGGAATTCCTGTTAACTTTATTGCCTACCCTTATGGAACTTCCAACTCTCTGGTCTGGGAAGAAGTTAAGAAGGCCGGCTATGTGGGAGCCTTAGGCACCTGGGGATCGGCTATCCAATCAGAAGGCACCATTTTTGATATGCCCAGAATCAGACAAGGGGGCAGTATGGATATTAAAACCTTTGGATCAAGGCTTTAAGTTTAAAAGCCACCAAAAAATTAACCGAACTAACGGGAAATTATTTTAAATTTGCCTTAAAGGGAAAACTTAATTGTCTCTGGGGCGAGCAACGTTAACTACGATCTTTCGACCTTCAACATCACTGCCGTTTAAGTTTGCAACTGCGTTGTCTGCTTCCTCATCGGTTGACATCTCTACAAATCCAAAACCTCTGGATCTGCCTGTTTCTCTATCTTTAATAACTTGAGCTGAAACAACTGTTCCGGCTTGAGCAAAGATTTGAGCCAGTTTTTGATCGTCAACTTCCCATGGAAGAGAACCAACAAATAACTTTTTAGCCAAAAAATATCACCTCATTCCTTTTTAAAATATGTGAGGTGATTTAAGAAAAAACTTTCAACATCCTGCACACTCTAGGTTGAGTGTGACACATATTTATCTAAAATGCAAGTGGGAAGTTAATTAAGAGCTTATAAGGTACTGAATCAATTTGGTGAACATTTTAGATAAGTCATATCGAAATATTGACAGGAAGTTGATAATCTGAAATACTATTTAGGTGATTCAATTAAACAAGAAAACTCCTTTTGTAGTCAGTAGTAAGAACTTGGTAACTGTCATTTTGGGCACCATTTTACCCTCTATCGTAGCTGGTTATGTAGACTCTGTTGGTACTCCAGGTGCATTTTTTGCTACGGGAACAAAATATTATGCGCCATATGTGGCTCTTATCACCATTCTCTTAGTCATTCTTTACATTGTCTTGATTCTTAAAAAGGGTAAAGTTTTAATCATTTATCTAATACTCAATATAGGTATTTTACCCCTCCTATCCATTTTTTTAAGTAATATAGGGATTAAATCCTCCTATTTTATACCTCCACTTTTATGGGTTCAGCCACTGATACTCCCATCATTTTAGGGCTCCACACATTATATGAAATGTCATTACTTTAACCTAGCCAAAATCCCCAACTTTTCAGCCTCAAATGTTTCTAAATATCCCTGTGTGTCAGCCTGCCTGCCGGCAGGCAGGCGTAGTTCACTCCCAGAGTGCACGCATTTCTTGCGATCGTTAAAAATGCGTACACTGACTTTATTTGAGTATACGTCAAATCTCCACATTTTCATTGTACAAATATCTGACGATCGTCAATTATTTGTACAACGGAAGTAAATAAAAACAGCATAGTAAGGTATGCCTAATCGCGAAATTATCGCGAAGTTTATCACGAAGTGACAAGCTCTGCTTTAGACGAAGTCGCAAGCTCTGCTTATCGCGAACTACTTTGAGAGAATGTAGTAAGTGCTGGGGCCGGAGCCTTTAACCTGAAGAAGCTTATTATCAACCAGTTTTTTGACCTTAAGTTGAGCAGCCCGCTTGGTCAAATTTAGTATTTCCGATACATCATCTGTAGTCAGTCGGCCTGTGGTGGCCAAAAAGTCCATAATCTGAATTTCATCCCTGTCCAGAAAAATCTGCTCGGATTTTCTGGAAACCTTACCAAACCCAATTGATTTAATCTGCTCCATCACTTTTCTGGCTTCAATTAAAAAACCGGTAGTAAAATATTCAAGCCAGGTGGTAAAATCCATAGTTTCCTCATATTTTGCTCCTTGGGCATAGTTTTCAGCGTTGTAATAGGATAATCTATTCCGATTATAGTAATCCTCCAGGACGATAATTCTTCTAAAATCCCAGCCTTCGCGATACAAAAGCAGCTGCGTTAAAAGCCTGGCCACTCGGCCATTACCGTCTGTAAAAGGGTGGACTGTCACAAATTGTAAATGGAGGATTGCCGCCCTAATAATCGGATGGACTCCCTCTTTTTTCGATTTATCCAGCCAAACAATTAGGTCTTTCATTAATCCGGAAACTTTCTTTGCATCAGGAGCCTTGAATCTAACCTTTTCTTTCCCCCCGCCCAAATCATCTACAACATAGACATCAGCCGGTCTATACTTTCCCACCTTTTTGCTTTCAACTAAACCATTTATAACCATTTTATGAAGCTGCAAAACCTCATCCAGGGTAATAGAGCGTTTATTTTTAACCATCTCTTCCAGTTTTTGAAGGGCTTTGTAATAATTTTCTACTTCCAGGATATCTTTTTGCGGAGCCCTGACAGATTGTCCTTCTATGACTTTGCCAACCTCAAACTGCGCCAGCCTGTTTCCTTCTATTGAGGTAGAGGTATGAGCCATTCTCAAAATGGCCTGACGACGAAGCTGCGCCTCATTAAGAGGCAAAACGCGCGACCTCTCAACCACAGCCTTAATCTCGGCAATTTCCGTCATATTAGATAGAGTAGTTGGAGAAATGTTATATTTAGGGTCTAACATAAGAGTATTATATCATATTTTTAGCTTCTATCGCGAAATAATAGCGAAGTGTATCGCGCAATGGTTCGACTTCGCTCACCACTAAAGCCATCTTACACTATTGCAACTGTCTTTGACAATTTGTTAATCTGGATATATGGCAGAAGATTTATTCCAAAAAGTCATCGGAGCCCCGGCCGATGCCCTGGATAAAACCGTTGATTCCTCCAAAGCTTTCGTTGATTCTATTGCTTCTCATGCCCATATGCTAAAAGCCAAGCAGTATTGGAAAACTCTTGGACCAGGGCTAACAACCGGCGCCTCAGATGATGATCCCTCCGGCATTGCCACTTATTCTCAAACCGGCGCCCAGTACGGCAATCAGCTGCTTTGGCTCTCAGGTTTTACCTTTCCATTAATGGCCGTAGTTCAGGAAATGTGCGCCCGAATTGGGCTGGTAACTGGCAGAGGTTTGGCCGGCAATATCAGAATTTTTTTTCCAAAGTGGGTGCTGTACCTTTGCACCCTGCTTTTGGTGGCGGCCAATATTTTCAACATTGGGGCAGACCTTGGAGCTATGGCCAAAGCCATTCAGCTACTTTTGCCAAAACTGGACTTTGGGGCTTTGGTTCTGGGCTTGGCGCTGGTTAGTTTGGCTTTTCAAATATTTACCACTTATGATAAATATGCCAAATATTTAAAATGGCTGGCGCTGATTTTAATTTCCTATATCTTTTCCGCATTGTCCATCAGAGATATCAACTGGACAGAGGTGCTAAGGAGCGCTGTTATTCCAACAGTTCAGTTTTCCAAGGATCAGGCCATTTTAATTTGCGCCATTTTGGGAACGACCATCTCTCCCTACCTTTTTTTCTGGCAGACTTCACAGGAGGTTGAGGAGGAAATTTTGGGCGGCCGCACCACCATTAAGCTTCGCCGGGAGGAAACTTCTGATTCCGAAATAAAAAATATGAGGATCGATGTCTGGTCAGGCATGTTTTTATCAAACCTGGTCATGTTTTTTATTATTGCCGCCTGCGCCGCCACTTTATTTGTACACGGCAAAACCAATATTACTACAGCCGCCGATGCTGCCGCCGCCTTAAAACCAATTGCCGGGGAAAAAGCTTATTTGCTTTTTGCTCTGGGTATTATCGGTACCGGCATGCTGGCTATCCCGGTTCTGGCTGGGGCTGCATCTTATGCTCTGTCAGAGAGCTTGGGATGGAAATTTGGGCTTTACCGAAAATTAAAAGAAGCCAATGCTTTTTATGGTGTCATAATTCTGGCCACTTTAATCGGAGTTGGTCTAAATTTTGTCGGGATTGATCCGATCAAAGCGCTGCTTTATTCGGCTGTGGGTAACGGCTTGGTGGCGCCGGTAATTTTACTGATGATAGTTTTGCTAAGCAGTAATAAAAAAGTGATGGGGGATAGGACTAATCACCCCGTCACTTCAATTTTGGGATGGATTATTACCGGAGCCATGGTCATTGCCGGCGGCACCGTTATTATTTCGCTTTTTATCTAAACTCAAGCTTTCTTTTAGGGAGCTGAGGGCCACATGCTTAAAACCCTAACAAATTGGAGCGGCCTAATACCTCTATCTGCTCCCATCATTAATCTAAGTGTAGTCTGGTTAGACAGGAAACGCCTTAGGCTCTCAGTAATATGAGAGGGATAATCCGATAATGAAATTAAAGTCTTCATGAAGAGGAGGGTTTGAGTATCTAGTGCTACAGCATTATCAACTGCTATCTCCTTCAAATAAATTCTTAACTGGTCAATCTCTCCTTTATCGCTGCCCATAATGGCCTCCATATAGTCAATTTGTGCCCTCGTTTGCTTAGGTGTTCCAGGTTGAATTGCTGCTAAGAGTCCCGTATAAACATGCAGACGATTCTCCTCAGTCAGATCCTGCAGACTATTCCATACAACAAACCATTCCGCCTGTCTTCTTTCCCTGGGAAACGACTTAACCGGTCTTCCATAAAATTCCTCAACAGCATGCGCTCTGCCTATCCGGGTAACACTTTGAAGCAGATCATCCATAATTCTAGTCTCTCTTAATTCCGGGTCAGTTACTAATTCTGATAAAGGGTGTTCTGGATCAGTCTCTGCCAGTGCCTTCAATGCAGCTGCAAGCGGGTTACCAATTTCCTCTCCATATACGGTTGTATCTTTCCCTTCGGCTCCCATAGCTGAAAATTGTATCACTTTACATACCGTCTGTCAGTTTATAGGCAATCCAGATACCAATTAGGCCACCAATTGCATTACCAATTACCGAGGTAAAAGATAAAAGTCCTGCCCCAAATATAACCGGTATGTAGCCCCCGGCCAGTGAACCAATTACCATCCCACCCATCACTAAAGTCTTTCTGGACATATTTAAATATTAGCAAATTATTGTATACTTTAAATAGATGAGAATTTTATCCTTTAAATATGCCGGGGAGGGTATTAAGGCGGCCCTAAAAGAAGAGCCAAATTTAAAATTTCACTTTTTGGCCGGAATTTTGGTCGCAGTTATATCTTTCATATTAAATCTTTCCAAAACAGAGTGGGGCATTATTCTAATTCTGATCGGACTGGTTATCTCGGTTGAACTCACCAACTCGGCCATAGAGGCAGTGGTTGACTCATTCGTGGATCAGGAGCACCCCAGGGCCAAACTGGCCAAGGATATCTCGGCCGGAGCAGTTTTGGTGGTGGCCCTCACTTCAGCAATAGTTGGCGCAGTTATCTTTTTGCCTCACATATGGACATTGTTTTTACGCTAAACCAGAATCTATTTTTGGCCATTTTTAGCCTGGCCGGCCAAAATCACCTGATTGATTCTCTAATGATCTTCGGAGCAGAATACTTAATTTTTTTAGTCTTTGCTGCCTGTCTGCTTGCTTTATTTTTCAGGGATTCAGGATATAAAAAGGCTTTTCTGCTGACTCTTGTTTCAGGAGTTGTCGGATTTATCCTTTTAAAATTAATTTCTGTTTCCATCACTGAGCTAAGACCTTTCACAGTTTTTGGAGTCACACCTCTGATACCGGAAGTTCCCGGAACGCATACTTTTCCCTCCCGCCACAGCCTGGCACTTTCCATAATCGCTTTTTCTTACCTCAGGTTTAACATTAAATTTGCCAAGTGGCTGTTATTAATGCTTTTGTGGATGGGTTTTGCCAGAATTTATGTTGGAGTTCACTATCCTTTGGATATTTTGGGCGGAATCTTAGTGGGATTTTTGTCAGTTACAATTGGGTGGAACATCAAGGATTATTTCGTGAGGAAACTTAAATAACATCCGATTTTGGTTTTTCGCGCCTGGCCAAAAGAATAAAAGGCAGAGCTGCCCACTGGAAGAGCGCGGCTGTTGCGTATGATGCCGGATAGCTCCAGACATCAGCCACTTTTCCAAGAATAGGCTGGACAAAAATTCCTCCGCTGGAACCCATTAGAGAATCGAATGATAGAACTGTTGCCCTTTGGGCCGATGGGATCAGACCATTTAAATAAGTCTGGCGAATAGGCATAAGAGCCGCAAAGGTCAGGCCCCAGAGGAAAATAATAGCCAGCGCTGCATAAAAATTACTGACCTGGGAAACTAAAACTAAGGCCAGACCTGCAATAAGTGTGCCTGTGAAAAGCGCAGTGGTTCTTTTGCTAAAAAGTTTCTTAGCATGGGGCGCTGCAAAACCTCCGGCAATTTGGGCCAGGGCGGTTAAGGCGGCAATTAGCCCGGCTACAAAATAGGCTTTTTCATCGCCGTAAAGCTTGAGCAAAAATGGCTGCAGGGCATAGAAAACATAGAAACTGACTCCCGTAGTAAAAGGAGCAGCCAGCATAATCCACCTGACCGGCGGGTTTTTCAAACCGTGATTAATTGAGTTATCCAGGATATTTTTCATCTCCGATAAGGGATGCTTAGGCTTTTTGGGAGTAAAGCCTAAATCCTTCATCAGAAAAAAGGCCGTACCAAAGTTTAAGAATAAAACCAGGGCTCTTAAAATATAGGGCACTCCAAGAGAAGTAAACTGGGCAATCACTCCGCCCAAAACTGATCCGGTCAGCATGGCTATACCTCCGACCATCTGTCCTTTGGAAAATACCCCCTCCAAACTGCCCTTAAAATTGGTGAAGTGAAGCGCATCAACCAGCCAGGCTTCCAGGGCTCCTGAGAAAAAAGTAAACCCCAATCCCAGCAAAACCGAGGAGGCAGCCCAGCCCCAAAAAGGTCCCCGGATTTGCCACATAAATAAATACAGCAGGGTGGATGCAGCCAAAGTAAAAGCCCCCAGAAGATATGAGGCTCTTCTGCCATAAGTATCAGCCACAATGCCGGTTGGCACCTCAAAGATGACCTGGCCGGCCGTAAAAAAAGCATTGGCCAAAAAGGCCTCAAAATTGGACAATCCGGCGCTTAAAAGAAAAATGGTATTGATTCCCCAGATGAATGAGGCCGCCAGAGTATTCCCTAAAACTAAATAAAGATAAATTGATTGTATGCTCAATTAAGTTATACTTTACCATATGAAATTTAAATATAGCAATATGGTGCTTGGGGGCACATTTGATTGTCTTCACATTGGACACAAAAAGTTAATAGATAAGGCTTTTGAATTAGCCGAGTTTGTTTCTATTGGTATTACATCAGATGAGCTAAACAGGGAAAGAGGAAAAATCATCTGGGAGTCTGAAGCTATCAGAAAGAGAAAGCTTGAAGATTACCTAAGCAGCAAGGGTTTTCAAAACAGATCCAAAATAATTCTAATTGATGACATTTATGGAAACTCAACTATTGATCCTAACCTGGATGCCATCATTGCCACAAAAGAAACTTTACCCAATATCGAGGCTGTCAACCTGAAAAGAGCCAAAAACGGACTAAAGGGGTTGGATGTGGTGATGGTCAGCCATGCAAAAGACAGCAGTGGAAAAATTATTTCCTCTTCCAGAATCAGAAACGGTGAAATCAGCCCGGATGGTCAAAATTATCAGGAACTGTTATTAAGAATTGCTGACAAAAAACTGAGTAAAAAAATTTTGAATAAGTTTAAAGCTCCTCTGGGCAAAATTATCCAACATGTCATCCCTGCGGAGGCAGGGATCCATATAATAACCATCGGTGATATAACCACCCGGAAGTTTCTGGAACATGACATCACTCCAAAATTATCAATTATTGACTTAAAAACAAGAAGGCTTTCTGTCATTCCGAGGCCCGCAGGGCCGTGGGAATCTATCTTGAAGGCTAAAAGTTTACCAGGATCGATTTCCACAAGTTTAATTCTGGCTATTAATAAATCTATTAGGAAATCCGGCGGCTCACTTGTTGTGGTCAATGGCGAGGAGGACCTGGCTACAATCCCGGCAGTACTGCTCAGCCCATTCGGCGCCAAAGTTTATTATGGCCAGCCAAACGCTGGTATGGTTCAAATAATTGTCAATCAGGAAAGCAAAGCTAAAATTTTAGGCAAATTATCTTGAAAAATATTTTTCGGCCTCAATCTTATCCTTTTCCATTTGAGCTATCAGTTCATCAGCCGATTTAAATTCCATG
>Ga0209515_10007557_pt1 | contig 13051 bp, 9 predicted proteins | sample Subgroupgradi54m_FD_187454 | JGI IMG/M metagenome (GOLD analysis project Ga0209515, IMG submission 187454) | Subsurface groundwater microbial communities from S. Glens Falls, New York, USA - GMW60B uncontaminated upgradient, 5.4 m (SPAdes)... ...
TGGAATGAGCGCGCTGGCTGAAGGCACTTTCCACCGCGCGACAATGCCCGAGCTATGGAAAAAGGCCATTGGGGATGATCTTAAAGATTACCTTCAGGATCCCTATCACTTTAAAAGAGAGAAATTAATTGCCAAAGCCCAGGAATTAGGGATAAGTTTCGATCCTAAATCGCCAAGCCATAAAATTTTCGATAAGATTTTTGACATTAAACTTTTAAGCGCGCTTCCCAGCCCGTGTTTTATTTTTGACTATTTAACCGCCATCAGTCCCCTAGCCAAAGGCAGCCCCCGTGATCCTTATTACGTGGAACGCTTCGAACTTTTTATTAACGGTTCTGAAGTCGCCAACGCCTTCAGCGAACTTAATGATCCCAAAGAACAAAGACGCAGAATGCAAACCCAAATGGAACTTCGAGAAAAAGAAAAAGACTTGGAAACGGAACCCTTAGATGAAGATTTCATCTGCGCCCTGGAACACGGTATGCCACCCACGGGAGGCCTGGGCATTGGCATTGACAGGCTGGTGATGATTCTCTTGAACATCGATTCTATTCGAGAAGTAATTCTTTTCCCAACGCTCAAACCAAAAAGTGACTAATCGTTTTTGGCAGCTGAGACTCGCGTGGAAAATCATTTTCTTTAAGGGAAATCCAACACTTCAAAAATTTTCCACCGCGACGGCGGTTATCGCCATTGGCATTGGAGTCGCGAGCTTAATTATCACCATTGGGGTTATTGACGGCTTTCACGCGGAAATTAAAAACCGCATATTAGGCTTATCTGCGCACGTTTTTGTGCGCTTAGCGCGCGTTCCTAAAGAAAATACGAACGCGGAGATTGAAAAAGTAACGCGGATAATCACCTCCGCTGACGCTAAGACGCAAAGCGCCCCATTCGCGATCACCCAAGCCATGCTAAGGGCGCCCGGCGCCACATTGGGCGTGGTACTCAAAGCCATTGATCCTCAAGGGGAACCCAATGTATCTCATCTCAATAAGCTCCTTCAAGAAGGCTCGTGGTTTACCTCAAAATCTTCCACAGATAATACCATCGAACTCCTTTTAGGCGCCGAAGCCGCCAAAAACCTGGGCGTCAATGTTGGCAGTAAAGTAGCACTGATTCTTTCTCCGACAGCTTCGCTCGCGCCACTGATGCCCAAAATAGTAAGCGCCAGAGTCTCAGGGATTTTTCAATCGGGCTATTATGAGTACGACTCCAGCTTGGCCTATATCAAGCTGGATGACGCCTTAAAATTTTTTAACTCTGAGATGCTCTTGTGGATTGGGGTCAACGGCCAAGACCCCGCGCGCGCGGCGGAATTGGCCAAGAAAATTACGGGCGCCGCGAACGCATCCGCGAACGTTATCAGCGTTATATCCTGGAGCGAAATGAATAAAGGCCTGTTCTCGGCTCTTAAACTGGAAAAAATCATGCTGACTTTAGTGATCTCTTTGATAATTTTTATCGCTTCCATCACTATCACGAGCAATCTTATTATGCTCGCCGCGCAAAAAACAAAACTGATTGGTTCCTTGCGCAGCCTGGGCGGCTCAAGACGAGAGCTCGGCTATCTCATGCTTTCTATCGGGGGCCTCTTGGGATTTTTGGGTTCGCTCTTGGGTTTGCTCATAACCGGCCCATTGATTTATCTCATTAAAAACACAAACCTCGTTAAACTGCCGGCCGAAATATACATGATAGATCGTTTGCCGATTAATTTGGGAGCGAGCGAAGTTTTGCTTGTGGTACTTTTCGCTTGGGGCGTGAGCGTTTTAGCCAGCGCTTTACCCGCCTTTGGAACGGGTCGCTTGGAAGTAAGCCAAATTCTTCGCTATGGATGAGCAAGTAATTTTAACGGCTACCGAGATCCATAAAAAATTTAAACAGCCTCACGGAAGCCCTGTCGCGGTTCTTCAGGGACTTAGCCTGCGATTGCGCAACCATGAGCGCGTTGCCATCGTAGGACCCAGCGGTTGCGGGAAATCCACACTGCTGCACATCTTGGGCCTCATGGAAAAACCGGATCATGGCGACATTGATTTACTGGGCAAGCATATTGCTTCCACCAGCGAAAAAGACCGCGATATCATCCGCAAGAAATCCGTTGGGTTTCTTTTCCAATTCGACAGCTTGATTGAAGAACTTACCTTGCTTGAAAATTTCAAACTCACGATAGAATTTAAAACGCAATCGGAATCGGAAAAACTTCAAGAAATGGAAAAAGCGCGCGCGATGGCCAAAAAATTAAATATCGCCCATTGCTTGGACCAATACCCTCAGCAAATTAGCGGTGGGGAAAACACCAGGGCCAATCTCATAAAAGCCTTTTTGGGATCGCCAAAAATTATTTTAGCCGATGAGCCGACCGGTAACCTAGACCCAAAAAACGCCAAGGAAGTTGCCGAAATTCTTATGGGTGTCCTGGACGAAAGCTCAAAAGATAGGCACAATATACTGGCCATGGTTATAGCAACCCATAATATGGAAGTGGCGAAAAGGGCTGATAAGATTTATGAAATATATGAAGGGAAACTGCGAGCCTTCCAAAGTTAAAGAAGGGGGAATGGGATGAAAATATTTATTGATGGTAAGTGGTTAGATAAAGACCAGGCTAAGGTTTCTGTTTTTGATCATGGACTCCTTTACGGAGATGGAATTTTTGAAGGTATTAGGGCCTATAACGGACGCGTGTTTAAACTGCGCGAGCACTTGGACAGACTCTTCCAAAGCGCCAAGGGCATTCTCCTTGAAATTCCCTATACCTTAGAAGAGCTGGAAAAAATTATCTTAAACGGCGTTAAAAATAACGGCCTCAAAGACGCTTATATACGTTTGGTCGTAACCCGTGGCTTTGGAGATTTAGGCCTGGACATGCGCAAATGCAAAAAAGCGAGCGTTATCGTGATTGTTGATAAAATCGCGCTCTTCCCCGAAAGCGTGTACGAGCAGGGTCTTAAAGTCATCACAAGCTCCCTCAGGCGAACCCCGCACCAGTGTTTGTCACCCAACGTCAAATCGTTAAATTATTTAAATAACATCATGGCTAAAAACGAAGCGGCTCGAGCCGGCGCTCAGGAAGCGATTCTTTTAAACATGGAAGGATATGTCGCGGAGTGCTCAGGAGATAACATTTTTTATCTAAAGGAGGGCAAAGTAATCACCCCTCCTTTATGGGCCGGCATTCTCCCCGGAGTAACACGAGCGGTGGCGATTGAAATTCTAAAAGGTAAATTCAGGGTCCCGGTGCGCGAAGATCTCTTCACCACTTTTGATCTCTATACCGCCGAAGAGGTGTTTGTCACCGGAACGGGAGCGGAAATCATCGCTGTCGTGGAAATTGACGGCCGCAAAATCGCCAGCGGCAAACCAGGGAAATTAACTCGTCAGCTTCAGGAAGCCTATCGAGAACTGACGCAAACCACGGGAGTCGCCGTGTATGAGAATGAGCTAAGCGCGCTAGTCCAATAACCCGTAAGTTTATATGGTGTGCGAATCCTGCCAGAAAAATGAGGCCAATGTATTCTTTAAGGCCATCGTAAACAACAAAACCACAAAAATCAACCTTTGCGAAATCTGCGCGAAAGAAAAGGGAATTTTAGGCGACACCGTGAACCTTCCTGGGATAGAAAAGCAAAGTTTCGGTTTATCAGACATTGTGGGCAGTCTGCTTTCGGAATTAGACACCGATATAGCTAAATCCTTTAAAACCTCGGCGCGGCCATCACAACTCAAGTGCCCTACTTGTTCGACAACATTCGCTTCCTTTAAGGCTTCTGGATTTGTGGGATGCTCGCAGTGCTACGAAGCTTTTCGCCCCGCTATGAAAGACATTGTTAAACGCATTCATGGAACCAGCACGCACACGGGAATAGCTTACGAGCCCGCGGCCCCCGTATCGCGCTCAAATGCTCCTCATGCTAAAGCGCCCAAACCTCTAAGTCCGCAGGCCGAAATCGCGCGGCTCAAAAAAGACTTGGACGCCGCCGTTCAAACTGAAGCTTATGAGCAAGCCGCCGTCTTAAGAGACAAAATTAAAGAACTGGAAAGAAAACAATAAGATTTGTGATGTCTTTAAGTCCCTAAGTCAATAAGTCTGTAAGTCTAAAAAGGGGACATTTTTTGATCCCAAGACTTATAGACTTACAGACTTAAAGACTCAAGGACTTAATCATATGTTCCAACTAACTAATCTTCTAAAAAATCCCATAGGCTGGTTAACTAAAGGCGAACTGTGGGAATATGTTATCTCGTCCCGTATTCGTTTGGCAAGGAATTTAGATTTAGTGAAGTTTCCGCATGTAGCGACCAATCGCGAATTAAAATTAATTTCTCAAAAAGTCTGGGAGGCCGCTCGGCACATTAAGGACTTTGGCAGTACCGCCTACGTTAAATTGACCGACATTGGACCCGTTGACCAGCAATTTCTTCTCGAGCGGCACTTAATCAGCGCGGACTTAATCAAAAATCCCCAAGAGCGCGCCGTTATTATTGGTGAACAGGAATTTCTCAGCGTCATGATCAACGAAGAGGACCATTTACGTATTCAAGTTATACTGCCCGGTTTGGAGTTAGAGGTAGCCTTAAATGAAGCGTTGCGCGTTGACGCGATGCTGGCCAAACAGCTTCCCTACGCCTATTCCAAAGATTTTGGATTTCTAACCAGCTGTCCCACCAACATTGGCACAGGCCTGCGGGCAAGCTGTTTGATCCACCTGCCGGCCTTAAGCATGGCGCAAGAGATGCCCGCCATTTTACAGGACTTGGCCCGCGTAGGACTGACCGCTCGCGGCTTCTATGGCGAAGGCTCAAAAGTATACGGGGATTTATTTCAAATTTCGAACGCGACGAGTATCGGTAAAAATGAAAAAGAGTTTGTCAGCACCATTGGCGGCGTCATTCAGAATATTTTAGAGCACGAAGCAAAGACTAGGGAACGGCTTTTTAGAAAAGACGCTAAAACCAAGGCCTTAGATCGTTTTTGGAGAGCCTACGCCGCCTTAGCGCACGCGCGGCTTCTTTCTTTTGAGGAAACCATGCAAAGCCTATCATTGGTACGCCTGGGCATTAGCCTGGGGATAAAATTCAACCACTTATCCATAGATAAAATTAATCAACTAACGATTCTCACCCAACCCGCCCATATCCAAATGCAAGCGGGCAAAGAACTGGGTGCCCAACAGCGCGATGAACTGCGCGCGCAATTAATCCGCAAAACATTGGGAACAAAATAGCCGCGCTCAAAATTTGGTCCTTGACAGATAAAACCATTTCAGTTAAATTAAGAATCGTGGTCTTCCAAAAAATCACAAGTAGGGGGAAGTTAATATGAACATAACAAAAGGTATTTTACGTGTTGCTTCGCGCACGCTTTGTTTGGTAGCGATTAGCGTCGCGTTGATTGGTGTTTCTTCTGGCAAGCTGCGGGCAGACACCATCGTCACAGTTGCGGGAAGTCCCACCGCGTTCACAGGTCGCGCCGCCTATGGAGACGGTGGACTCGCGACCGCGGCAAATCTTGGTTACCCCGACGATGTCGATGTGGATGGAGCGGGTAATCTTTATATCGGATGTCAAGGCTGTACCAGCGGTTCCTACCCAAACGCCATTCGAAAAGTTACTCGCGCGACAAGCCTTATTTCTACTTTGGGAAGAGTCGACCACACCGGCCCAGCTTGGATTGGGCACTCCGCCTCCGGTGATATCTATTACCTGAGTTATGAAATGGTCTTCAAGCTAACGGCGAGTGGAAGTTCTGTTTTAGTCGCTGGTGGTAGTGGGAGTTCTTGCTCTCTCGCGGTAACCGGATTACCGGCAACCTCTGTAAACCTAGGGCTTTGTTCAACACGAGACTTCGCCGTTGATCCTTCTGCTTCAGGAGATATCTACATTGCTGTCGCTACGCCTGGAAAAGTTTTTAAAGTTTCCGGCGGTCTCATGACCACGGTTTATGACAACAGTGGTCCAGCGGGAGTTGCTGGTAGTTCAGGAACGGTTATTAGCAGTGGCACATTGTCGGCAAATCCAATATACGGCATTGCCTCGGCAGGGGATGGTAATCTGTACATTAGTGAAAGTCGCAGAATTCTAAAAGTTGACAGTTCGGGCGCTGTTTCTACCGTCATTACAAGTGCCGACGCGGGGGGCGCCGGATTTAGGAGTATAGCTGCTTTTGGGGATTTCATTTATGTGCGCTCTAGCGACTTCCGAGTTAGAGAAATATTTAGACCCTCCTCTAGCAGTCCCTATATTGTTACCGTGGTTGCTGGCAATGGAACTTATGGTTACAGTGGCGATGGAGGCAGTCCTACGGCGGCAAGTATAGGTGGTGCGGGCATAGCTATTCACGTAACCACCCAACCAGAAAGAAGAGGAAGAAGGGGAGCAATAATACCGCGATCCTCAACCGTAGACATTTACCTTGCTGAAACCAGCCAACATGTTGTGCGTGAATTTACTTTGACTCGTCAACGCTAATTTACCCTAAAAAATTTCCGCACCCATAAAAAAACTGCACCTGGCAAAACTCTTCCAATTTCTGTAATAATAAACGTATGGCGATGTTTTACAACCGATTCTCAGAGCGCGCCCAGCGGGCTATCTTAATAGCCCAGGAAGAGGCCAAGCGTTTAAACCACGATTATGTGGGAACGGAGCACATTCTTTTGGGCTTGGTCGCCATTAACGAAGGCGTCGCGGCGCAAGTGCTGGCCAATCTTGGAGTAGATTTAAAACGCGTCCGCGCCGAAATTGAAAAGATCGTTGGCACGGGTGACAATGTCATGCAGTTAGGGGAAATTCCCTTCACGCCAAGAAGCAAAAAAGTATTAGAGCTGGCCGTTGAAGAGGCCCAAAAGATGGGCCATACCTATGTCGGAACCGAACATATTTTACTTGGACTAATTCGAGAAGAAGAAGGCGTCGCCGCCCGTGTGCTGGAGAATTTGGGCATTCGCCTGGAAGTTGTCCGAGAAGAGGTTCTCAACCTTTTAGGAGAAACCGAAGGCAAAGAAGCACAGGGCGCCGCGGGATCAGCGCCTGCCACGCGCTCCGGAACGACGACGAAAGTTCGTTCCAAAACCCCAACCTTAGATGAATTTGGCAGAGATTTAACTCAACTCGCTCGAGAACAAAAATTAGACCCCGTCATCGGCCGAACCGACGAGATCGAGCGCGTGGAGCAAATTTTGTCCAGGCGTACTAAAAATAATCCCGTTTTAATTGGGGAACCCGGTGTTGGGAAAACCGCCATCGTGGAAGGCTTAGCGCAAAAAATAGCGACCGGCGAGGCTCCTGAAATTTTAGCCAACCGAAGAGTCGTTACTCTGGACTTGGCCGCCGTTGTGGCCGGAACCAAATACCGCGGTGAGTTCGAACAACGATTAAAAAATATTATTGAAGAAATAAGAAGAGCGAAAAATTCGGTCATTCTATTTGTCGATGAACTGCACACCGTCATTGGAGCCGGAGCCGCGGAAGGCGCGATAGACGCGGCCAATATTCTTAAACCCGCTCTAGCTCGCGGCGAACTGCAATGCATTGGGGCCACAACAATTGATGAGTACCGCCGATACATTGAGCACGATCCCGCCCTCGAGAGACGATTTCAACCGGTTACGGTCGATCCTCCCAGCGTTGAGGAAACCATTCAGATTTTGCAGGGCCTCAAAGAGAAGTACGAACAGCACCATAAGGCAAAATACGACGCGGAGGCTATTACCCAAGCGGCTATACTGTCTGATCGTTATATTGCTGACCGCTTTTTACCGGATAAGGCGATCGACTTGATAGATGAGGCGGGTTCTAGAGCGAGACTCTCTTCCACAAAGCTTCCTCCATCCATTAAGGACAAGGAGGGCGAACTAACCACCTTGATGGAATCAAAGAATCAAGCTATCGCGCAACAGGATTACGAAAAAGCGGCCAAATTAAGAGACAAAGAAAGAGAATTTCGCAAAAACATTGAAGACATGAAAAAGAAATGGAAACAAACCAGAGAAGAGGAAACGCCCATCATTAACGCCGAAGATATCGCCAATGTGGTTGCCAAATGGACGGGAATTCCCGTCTCCCGTCTCACGGAAACAGAACAAGAGAAGCTTTTGCATATGGAAGATGGGCTCCACAAACGAATAATTGGTCAAAATGAGGCGATTAAGGTTGTTTCGCAAGCTATTCGCCGCAGTCGCACCGGACTCAAAGACCCCAAGAAACCCATCGGCACGTTTGTATTTTTAGGTCCCACCGGCGTTGGCAAAACAGAATTGGCGCGAGCGCTGGCTGAGTTTCTCTTTGGCAATGAAGAGTCCTTAATACGCATCGACATGTCCGAGTATATGGAGAAATTCAACGTTTCTCGCTTGGTCGGCGCGCCCCCCGGTTACGTGGGCTATGAAGAAGGCGGCCAGCTAACCGAGGCGGTGAGGCGCAAGCCCTATTCCGTTGTTTTGCTCGATGAAATTGAAAAAGCGCATCCCGATGTTTTTAATATCTTGCTTCAAATTTTGGACGAAGGTCTTCTCACCGACAGTTTGGGACACAAAGTCAGTTTCAAAAACACCGTTGTCATTATGACATCCAACGTCGGCGCCCGCTTGATTTCAAAGGGTAAATCTTTGGGTTTTGTCTCCGACCTAGACTCGCAGAACATGAAAGACTACGAAAAAATGAAAGAAACCGTCATGGAAGAACTCAAGCGCGTGTTTAATCCTGAATTTCTAAACCGACTAGACGAAACGATTGTGTTTCACCCGCTTTCGCAAGAACACATGAGACAAATTTTAGAACTCATGCTGGGACGGGTAAGCAAAAAGATCAAGGAACGGGGTTTTACCGTGGAACCAACAGAAGATTGCAAGAATTTTCTCGTTGAAAATGGCTTTGACGCGAACTACGGAGCCCGCCCCATGCAGCGAACAATTCAAAAATTCTTAGAAGATCCTTTGGCCGAGGAAATTCTGGCCAAAAGGTTCACCAGCGGCGCCAAAGTTTACGTCGATTGTGACCGGGCCAACAAAAAACTAGTCTTCGCGCTGGAACCCTTTCCGGCAAAAACCCCAACCGCGACCTCTTAGCCCAAAAAACACGCGAAAGTCTCCCGAACGAGGCCCTTCCATGACTGGTATAATCGGGTGGTGCTTTTTCACTTAATTCTAGCCCTGATTCCTTTTCAGGCTCTTGCCTTAGAGCAAGCCACCACGAATTATTTCACCACGCTGCCCCCTTTCACAACAAGCAGCTCCACATCTACCGCTGCAATTGCGTCCTCCACAAAAACAGTAGAAGGGGAAACAATCAACCCGGAAACCCTGATTGTTCAGGAAATAAAACTGCTGGGTTTAAAAAACGTTAAAGAACACTTAATTCGATCCCAAATTAAAACGCACAAGGGGGATGTTTTTGACTCCATTGAGGCCAAAAAGGATGTAAAACGCCTAATGGACATAGGGATTTTTGAGAATGTTGATGTTGTTTTTTCCACCATGACCATTAAAGACAAAACATACCTAGAGGTTGCCTTCAACTTAACGGAAAAAGCAAAGATCAAGAAAATACGCATTTCCGGAAGCAAAGCAGTTTCCAAAGGAACCATCAACGATCTTTTAGCCCCAAGTAAGTCCCAGGAAAACACCAGAGCGGAAAACGGGTTTAACTCCAAAACCACTGAACTCAGAAACGAAATAGATGAAGGAGCTTATTTTGATGAAATAAAATTGAGCGAAGCTTTGGAAAGAATTAGGGCGAAATACGAAGAAAAATCAATTTTTGGAACCATCATCAATGTTGAAAAGAAAGTGGATGAAAAAAGCGGTAATTTAATTTTTGATTTTAATATACAAGAGGGGAAAAAAACCAAAATCACGGCAATTCATGTTGCGGGTGTCACCTTTTATAAACCGGAGAAAGTCGCCAAAACCCTAAAACTAAAACAAAATAAACCCTTCGACATCAAAAAATTTCAGAAAGGTCTAGAGAAAGTAAACCAGCTCTATAAAGAAGAAGGCTGGCTTGACTTTAATCTGACCATTAGCACGCAAGGCGTAGCCGAATCAACGCCGAGCGCCAAAATTCTGCCTATTGAAATTGTCGTTCAAGCCAATGAAGGCCGCCGTCACTTTCTTTTAGATTACAGCTTTCAGGGCAATGAACTCATTGGCTCGGCCAAACTTCGCGAGCTGACGAATCTGCCTAAAAATACAATTTTAAAAGAGTCGCGCCTCAACGAGGCGCGCGCAAGTATCATGGACGCTTATTTCGATCAAGGCCGCCTCTACGCTTCTATCGAAATTGAAAAACAGTGGACAGAAGACACAAAAGGTTTAAATCTAATTTTTCATATCAGCGAGCGGCAACCTGTCTACGTGGGCAGTATCTATATTGAAGGTTTGGAGAAAACCAAAGATTACGTCATACGCCGCGAGATCTTGCTGCGTGAAGGAGATCTTTTCAATAAAAGCCGCTTGATGCGTTCTCAGCAAAAAATATTTAATCTCGGATTTATTGAAGATCTTAAAGCCGATCCCGATCCACAACCAAATCCCAATTACGCCGATCTCATATTCGATATTAAAGAAGGCAGGCCCGGAATGTTAACCGCCGGAGCCGGATTTTCTTCATTAGACGGACTACTTGGAACCATCAGTATGCAGCATTTAAATCTTTTTGGGCGAGCTCAGCGCCTAAACCTTGCCACGGAATTTGGCAAGCGGCGCCAAAGCTATGACGCGACCTGGACCACCCCGTGGACCTTTGACAAAAGAATGTCCACGTCTTTATCGGCTTTTAATACGAACCGATCCCTGCAATTCGCGACCGACACGACCGCCTTCAAAAAGAAAACAAAGGGAGGCAGTATATTTATGTCTCCTCGCTTCGATGAAGACCGATGGATTTTAGGCGCCGGTTACACTCTGCAGCGCGATCAAATTTATGACGTTTTACCGGCCTATACAAGCCAAATCCCGGAATCAATTTTAACGCAATCCGCGATCAATCTTCGGGCAACATACGATACTCGGGACTATAAGTGGGATCCCAAACGGGGCATGAAACACTCCGTAAACACTGAAATCGCCGGTGGTTTTTTGGGAGGAGACGTCTATTTCGTCAAGCCTACTTTTCTGCACAGCTACTATATTCCGACATTTTCTTTGGAAAAAAGGACCTTCGTACTGTCAAGCTCTTTGCGCTGGGGTGTCGTTAAAGAATACGGCGGCTCAACACGAAACGTGCCGGTATCGGACAAATTCTACGTGGGCGGGGCCGAAACGGTTAGAGGCTACGCCTATACCGGCCAAATTGGACCCATTGACGGCGGCAAGGTAAACGCGGTGGGAAACATCGAATACAAAATTCCTCTTTTAATCGAGGGCCGTCAAACGATCATTCAGGGAGCGCTTTTTGCTGATTTTGGAGGAGCCTGGCGCGGGACTAAAGAGATTAACCTTAATTTTGGACGAGCCTCAAACAATTTAAAAGCGGGTATTGGTTTTGGTATTCGCTTTAAAACGCCGGCATTCCCCGTTCGCTTAGACTGGGGCTGGGGTCTGCATCACGCCCCGGGAGAATCCATTAGCCAGTTCTACTTTACCATCGGCGACATCGGTTCGGGGGACTGAGAAACTGAGAAGCAAAGATGCTGAGAAGCAAAGATACCGAAAAAGTGATAATAACCCCATGAAAATCTTAGCCTCTTTGCTTCTTGCTTCTTGCTTCTTGCTCATCACCTCCCTTTGGGCGGTACCCATTTCCAAAGTGCAAGTAGCGCCCAGAAGAGGAGTTGTTATCGCCACCGTTGACCTGGAAAAAGTTTTCCAGGCCTACCCCGGCACTAAAAAAGCCAAAGAAGATCTAGAAAACATCATCTTGGTTAAAGAAAACGAAATTTTAACCCAACGCTCAGCAATATTCCAATTAACACAAGAAATTAATCAATTAAGACCCAACGTATCGAGCGCGCCGGCCATCGCCCCCGCGTCAAGCACTGAAACGCTCAAAACGGCCACAACAACCCAGATTGCTACGATGGTATCCACCGCAACAGTTCAGACTGCCGCGGTAATATCCACCACAACAGTCACAACAGTACCCGGCCTAGAATTGCCCGCTACGGCAACCATCGCGATATCCACAACCACTACTCTAATCGCGCAAAAAGAAGTCGAACTCGCCCAAAAGCAGGAAATTTTAAAAACCTTAGAAAGAAACACCGAGACTAATTTGGAAGCGCTTGAAGAAGCAAAAACAAAAACATTATTAGGCAGAATTTTTCTTAGCTTAAGGGAGCTCGCCGAGGAGAAAAATGTCGATATCATCGTCGACAGAAATGCTATTCTTTGGGGGTCATCCAAGCTTGATCTAACCCTCGATTTGCTAGAAAAACTAAAAAGCAAATACATTGAAAAAGAATAGCGGGCACTCCCTAAAAGAACTCTTAGAGGTCATTGGAGAAGGCACAATTGATGGTGATCCGGACGCCTTAGTCAGCGCTCCCTCAAGCCTCACCAGCGCTCAAAAAAATAGCATTGCCTTTTACGCGCACGCCAAACATAAGGGCAGCCTGGCTCAAACCCATGCCGGCAGTCTACTGACCCACCTTAAATTTGAAACGGATTTAAAAAATTTCAAAGGCAACAAAATAGTCGTTTCCAATGTCCTGTTGGCTTGGGCCAAAGTTCTAAGACTCTGGCAAAAAGACGCCGCCACCGCGCCCTGGGGCATCGATCCCAAGGCCGTATTAGCGCGAACCGTCAAACTAGGTAAAAATGTTTCTATCGGTCCTTTAAGCGTAATAGAGGACCAAGTCGCCATTGGAGATAACAGCGCTATCTACCCTCAATGCTACATCGGCAAAAACGTAACCATCGGATCTCATTGCGTAATCTACCCTCAAGTTGTCATTCGCGAGGACTGCGTCATTGGCGATGGCGTCATTATTCATCCGGGATCCGTCATTGGCGCCGATGGCTACGGATATGTCACGGTTAATGGTAAACACGAAAAAATCCCTCAAATAGGCAACGTGATCATTGAAAACGACGTGGAAATCGGGGCT
>Ga0209515_10007558_pt1 | contig 13051 bp, 12 predicted proteins | sample Subgroupgradi54m_FD_187454 | JGI IMG/M metagenome (GOLD analysis project Ga0209515, IMG submission 187454) | Subsurface groundwater microbial communities from S. Glens Falls, New York, USA - GMW60B uncontaminated upgradient, 5.4 m (SPAdes)... ...
TGCGATTGGCTCTGCGGTCATCGCGGCGGTGTCACTCTTCAATGCGTACATTACGGATATCGCACGACTCACCGGCAAGACGTATCAAGAGATCGTGCCGCTCTTGTCCATTTCCGAGCCCTTGGTGTTCATCGGGTTTCTCATTGGCGGGGCCATTCCGTTTCTCTTTAGCTCGCTCACGATTCGGGCGGTGGGGCGCGCGGCGTTTCTGATCGTCCACGAGGTGCGGGAGCAGTTCAAAGATAAAGCGATTTGGGCGGGGACGAAGACGCCCGACTATGCGCGTGTGGTGTCGATCTGCACCGCCGAAGCGCAACGCGAACTAATCGGGCCGGGACTCCTCGCTGTGCTGACACCACTCATCGTTGGCATCATGCTCCATAAAGAAGCGCTGGGCGGATTTCTTGCCGGGATCATTCTCTCCGGGCAGCTGCTGGCGGTCTTTATGTCCAACGCGGGCGGGGCGTGGGATAATGCCAAGAAGTTCGTCGAGGACGGACACTACGGCGGCAAAGGATCGGAAGCGCATAAAGCCTCGATTACGGGGGATACGGTCGGCGATCCGCTCAAGGACACGGCTGGACCGGCGCTGAATCCGCTGATTAAAGTCATGAACCTGGTCGCGCTGCTGGCGCTGCCGTTTGTCGTGAAAAACGAACAAGCCCCTGATGCGTTGATGTGGCTGATCGCTTTGGTCGGTTTGGTCGTGCTGGGGGTAGTGATTTACCGCAGCAAGCAAGAGTCACCCGAGGTGCTCAAGTGGCAGGCGGCCATCGAGCGCGCCGCATAACGATGCGGAGGCGTCAAGTCCGTAGTTGATAGTTCATGGTCCATAGTTCACAACGTCCTTCTTGGTTTTTCGATGGTCTACGGTCTCTGGTCTATGGACTGTCGGCCCTCGCGTTGCTCTTGGCCGACACGGGTTGCGGTCAGCATGAACCGGTGGTGAAGATCGGGTTTGCCGCGCCACTGACTGGCGATCAAGCGCCCACCGGCCAGGATATGCTTCACGGGGCGCGCCTTGCGATCGAGCAGGCTATTCGGCAAGGACCCATCCTGCCCGGGTATCGTCTTGAGTTGGTGCCGCTGGATGATCAGCACAGTCCGACTCAGGCAGTGGCCTCGGCCAAGAAGCTTGTGTCGGATCCTGAGGTCGTCGCGGTCGTCGGCCATCTGAATTCTTCGTGCTCCATGCCTGCCTCGGCGATCTATCATCAGGCGCGTCTGTTGCAAATCACCCCCGTGTCATCCAACCCACAAATTTCTCGTCAAGGGTTTGACACGTTCTACCGCACGTGTGCGACGGATGATCTGCAAGGTCCGGGGGCGGCGCTGTTTCTCATCAACGAATTGCACGCGAAGCGTGTTTTTGTCCTTGATGATATGACGACGTATGGGCGCGGGCTCTCCAACGAGCTGATCAAGAAGTTGCAGGCGCTGCACGCTGACGTCATCGGGCATGAAGGGATCACGCAGGGCGATAAGGATTTTGTACCGGTGTTGACCAAGATCAAATCGCTCAATCCTGATGTCGTCTATTTTGCGGGGATGTTTCCGGAAGGAGCGCTGCTCATCAAGCAGCGGGCTGAAGTGGGACTGCCCAGCCGTTTCATGGGCGGAGACGGGTTGTTTGATCCGGTCCTCATTACCCTGGCGACCCCGCACGCCGCCGAGGGCGTCTATCTCACGACGATCGGATCCAATATTCATCAGATTCCAACCGCCCAGGCGTTCGTGAAAGATTATGAAACGCGCTTCGGACCGCTTGGCGCCTACTCGGCCTATGCGTATGAAGCGACGAGCATCGCGGTCTGGGCTATTCGACAGGCAGGCGTGCCGGATCGAGTCAAGGTACTCGCTGCGATGAAGACGTTGAAAGATTATCCCGGCATCTTCGGGGTGCAGAACTTCGATGCACGAGGCGACTCGCTCATCCACGATATCGGTATCTTCACCGTGAAGAACGGCCGGTTTGTCTTCGTGAAAACGGCTACGTGGGACTAGGGTGGCGCCATGCAGGCGCGCCATGGCCACGTCCTTCGGCTGGCGTTCGTCCTTGGGGTTCTCCTCGCTAGCGGCGGCATCGCTGCGACGTCGCAGGAGAGGCCAGCGCTTCCCCCCGCTGTCAATCGGCTGGTTGAACGTGCCGTTCTCTTCGTACGCGCACAGCATCCCAAATGGTTGGCTGAGCCTGTACAGCCGTGGCTGCCCAAGCCCGCTGTCCAGTACGGATGGCGCGCTGCCTTGCCGATGTCTCCTCAGGCCCCGTTTGCGCTGGTCCTCTACATCGAGCAGGCGGCATCGACGTCGGCCGCTCAGCAGTTCCTCAGCAAGAGCTGGATGAAGATCCCGGTTTCGATGTCGCCGCTCGATGAGCTCAAGCGTCGCGGATGGATTGATGATGGGTTCGGCCCATCCGAAGGGAAAACCGGCACCATCATGTTCATTCGGGGAAGGATGGTGGTGCAGATTAATGGTCCTCCCGAGGTCAGTCGTCCGCTCGCAGGTCATCTCGCGCAGTACCTGTTCGAAACGGCTGATGCCGGGACGTAAATGAGCCCGTTCCAGTTGCTCCTCCAGCAGCTCGCCAATGGTCTCACCCTCGGCGCCATCTACGCCTTGATTGCCCTCGGCTACACCATGGTCTATGGCGTGATCCAGTTGATCAATTTTGCGCATGGCGAAGTGTTCATGATTGGGGCCTATGCGGCGCTGACGGTGATGCTGGTCCTCTCCGGTGTGTTGACGACCGCCGCCGCGTGGTGGGTACTGGTGCTGCTGTGCGGCCTCGGTGCGATGGGGGCGTGCGCGATCCTTGGTCTGTTCGTTGAACGACTCGCCTATCGGCCCATCCGCCAGGCCCCGCGTCTCAACGCGCTCATTACCGCGATCGGGATGTCGTTTTTCCTGCAGAATGCCATCATGTTGCTCTACGGAGCGACAGATCGGCAGTTTCCCAATCCCATGCCCTTGATGCACTGGACGTGTCACGGCGTGACGATTCATTTGATGCAGCTCATCGTCTGGGTTGCGAGCGCAATCTTGATGATCGGCTTGCAGCTGCTCGTCATGTCCACCAAGCTGGGGATGGCGATGCGGGCTACCGCACAGGATCTCAAGGCCTGCGCGTTACTTGGGATTCCGGTCAATCGAATTATCGCGATCACCTTTGTCATCGGCTCGGTGTTTGCTGGCGTTGGGGGCACACTCTTCGGACTGCTCTACGGCACGATTAACTTTCACGACGGCTACCTCATGGGCCTCAAGGCGTTCACCGCTGCGGTCCTTGGCGGTATTGGAAACATTCCGGGCGCAATGGTGGGTGGGCTCGTCTTGGGATTGTTGGAAGGGTTGGGTGCGGGGTATCTTTCGGCGCAATGGAAGAACGCGTTTGCGTTTGTCATCCTGGTGATCCTCCTCCTCTTTAAGCCGACCGGCTTACTTGGTGAGCGCGTGGCGGAGCGCGCCTGATGCGCGCGACGTTGACGTCCCCCAGACTCCTGCCATGGATCGTCGGCTCGGTCGTTGCACTTCTCCTGCCACTCGTCAATCCCAATTCGTATCAGCTTGACGTCCTCACAACGGCGCTGTTGTATGCGTTGCTCGCTCTCGGACTTAATCTCATCGTCGGACTCACTGGTCTTTTGCATTTGGGCTACGCCGCATTTTTTGCCATCGGTGCCTATACCTACGGGTTGCTCAACATTCATTTCGGCTGGCCGTTTTGGATCGGATGGGTTCCGTCGGCAATTGTGGCGGGACTCTTCGGCGTGTGTCTTGGCGTGCCGGCGCTGCGAGTGCGCGGGGATTATTTGGCCATTGTGACGTTGGGGTTTGGTGAAATCGTGCGCATTGCGTTTACGAATCTTGATCGATGGACCGGTGGCCCCAATGGCCTCTTAGGCATCGCGCATCCGCATCTGTGGATCCCGGGCCATGGCGTTATCGATTTCGGGGTATCCTCGATGCCGTACTATTATTTGACGTGTCTGGCGACCGCACTGGTGGCAGGTGTGTGCGTGCGCTTAAGCCGATCGCGCGTGGGTCGGGCGTGGGTGGCGATTCGAGAAGATGAGCTTGCGGCTTCCTGCGTGGGGATCCCTGTGTTGCAGTTGAAACTTTTGGCGCAGGGCTGTGGCGGGGCGATTGCGGGGTTGGCCGGAGCGATCTTCGCCGCCAAACAGGGCACCATTACGCCGGATAGTTTTGACTTCATCCTTTCCGTGATGGTGTTGGCGATGGTGGTCTTAGGGGGACTGGGGAGCGTGCGAGGGGCGGTCATCGGGGCGTTGTTACTCGGTTCGCTTCCTGAATTATTGCGCGGGTTTGAGCAGTATCGGATGTTGGTCTTTGGGTTGGCCATGATTCTCATGATGCGCGTGCGCCCGCAAGGTCTCTTTGGTGGGACCTCGCGTGGGCTGAAGATATTCCGTCGATTCCATGCCACCACTTCTTGACGTCCAAGGCCTCACGAAACAATTTGGCGGTCTTATCGCAGCGGATGACGTCACGTTTCACATCACTCAGGGTGAGACCATCGGGCTTATCGGACCGAACGGAGCGGGCAAGACCACGCTCTTTAATTGCATTACGGGACTCCTACGCCCCAATCGAGGGGAGATTCGAGTCGGTCGAGAGACGACCGAGTCACTCGTCGGATTATCACCGGATCAGATCGTGCAGTGTGGCATCGCGCGGACCTTTCAGAATATCCGGCTCTTTGCGAACACGACGGTCCTGGACAATGTCTTGGTGGGTACGTATCTTCGTACGCACGCGGGATTGTGGAGTGCGATGCTGTTGACTGGTGAGGCGCGCCGTGAGGAGCGATGGGCGCGAGAGCATGTGATGGGGCTGCTGAAGTTTGCGGGCCTCAGTGATCGGGCCGAGGAGATGGCCGGCTCGCTCCCGTTCGGATTGCAGCGACGCTTGGAGATCGTGCGAGCGCTTGCGACGGATCCGACACTGCTCTTGCTCGATGAGCCCGCTGCTGGTCTAAACCCAGTGGAGAAACAACAGCTCCTCCAACTCATCGCGCAATTGAAGACGCAAGGCCTCACCATTCTGCTCATCGAACACGACATGCAAGTCGTCATGCCGATTTCCGATCGCGTTATCGTGCTGGACTACGGCAAGAAGATCGCCGACGGTTCCCCTGAGACGGTGCAGAAGGATCCGACGGTCATCGAGGCCTACCTCGGCACACCGCAGGCGATGCCGTAATGCTGCGTCTCGATCAGATTGAAGCGGGCTACGGTCAGAGAAGCTGCTTGCACAGCGTGACGTTAGACGTGCGGGAAGGAGAGATTGTGGCGTTGCTTGGCGCGAACGGCGCAGGCAAGACCACAACGCTCATGACGATTTCTGGTCTGGTGTCCATGCATGGCGGCACGGTCAGTTTTGAAGGACAACCGCTCCATGGGTGTTCGCCCGTCGAGATTGTCCAGCGAGGCATCAGTCATGTGCCTGAGGCGAGGCGGATTCTCCCGCGTCTGACCGTGATAGAAAATCTGGAACTCGGGGCGTATCTGCGTCGAGATCGAACGGCGATCACGCAGGATGTGCAGCGGATGTACGAGCTCTTTCCAATTCTCTCGAAGCGGCAGCGTCAGCTTGCAGGCACATTGTCTGGCGGCGAGCAGCAGATGCTGGCGATTGCGCGTGGACTCATGGCGCGACCGAAGTTATTGCTGCTCGATGAGCCATCGCTTGGGCTTGCGCCGAAACTCGTCGTGACCATTTTTAAGACCATCAAGGCGATTCAACAGCAAGGCGTCACGGTCTTGCTCGTTGAGCAAAACGCGCACCTCGCACTGCAGATCGCGCACCGCGGTTACGTCCTGGAAGCTGGCCGCATCGTGCTGACCGACACCGCCAGCGCGCTCGCCAACAATCCCCGCGTCAAAGCCGCGTATCTCGGCGGCTAGTGCTGTGTTCTCACCGAGGCGTGGCTGCTCAACCCCGTCATTGGGCCACCCCCAACGCGTTGCTTCGTCCTGTGAAATGCGAAGCATGTCCTGGACTTAACCCCGGACATCGCGGTGCGATTTCTCGGGGCAACGCGACGCAGGGGGGTGGGCCGCATGGTGCAGCAGGAACATGCGGGTGGACGGGATTGTCGCCCCCATCGGGGCGGGATTGCGGGTGCCACGGGCTCTGCCCGTGGGGCTCCACAGGGAGAGTTGCCTTGCTTGTTTGAAGGTCACACGGGCAAACGGAGTCGAACGCGTTGGGAGGGACACGGGATGCGACGAGCACAAGCTGGCGCAGTGGTAGGTATGTTGCTGGGTGTAGTGGCCTTAATGCCAACGAACACGTGGGCATCGTCGATTATAGATTTCAGCCAAGTCGATTACTCTCAGGATGGTTTACTTGCGGTCAGTAATTCGGAATGGGGTGAGTTTCACATCACCTATGATCAGAGTAGCAGCTTGGAGTGGCTTAACGTCGTCGCCAACCCAGGATCCGGAGACCAAAGTTGGATTGTCCAGAACCACCCCCTCCTCCCGTCGGGCCTGACGGGGACCTCGGAGTTTTCCAGCACGAACTACTTTGACCTTGGCGTACCGCGAGGGACGGACATCTCTTCGCTCAATGTGCATATTGAAGTGAGTGCGACGCCCCTCAGCGCCCCCCCGATTGGCGCTGCGCAAACCATCGAGGTTGGCACGTCGCAGAACATCATCAACAACGGCGTGCCCTCTGGGGTGACAACCCTGAACGCACCGAGCGGGATTCCGATCAACTGGAGCGCACCGTTTACCGGGCTGCAAGCCAACGCGCACACTGGAATGCCCAATGTCGTACAGGAAAAGAATTTCTGTGGACCTGGAGCTGCAGCCAACAGTTTGCATTGGCTCAGTTCAACCTATAAGTTCGACGTCGGGGAAACCCTCGAGACAACCCAGGCAGAGTTAGCTGGCAATATGGAAAACGCCAATGACGGGAACTGGGATGATAAAGAAGTGCAAGGGAAGCTGCAGTTTATCATCGAGCATCAGCTGCCGCTTGAAGTGCACTACACGGGCGGGGTGATGCTGCCGACGAAGGGCAACTTCGAAGCTCCTAACGGGAACGGAACGGCCCGGAACGATGGCGCCATTAATTGGGACTGGCTGCAGGATCAGATGAAGAAGGGACAAGACGTTGAACTGATGACCAACACGCACTGGGTCGTGCTTGATGGGTTCCTGAGTTGGGATAATATCCATCTCATTTCGTATCGGGATGACCCATTTCAAAAGGGTGCGGCCACCACAGATGCCCAGAAGGACCTCATCAATGACCGCCATGTCTGGACGTACTTTGCCGATGGGTTCGTCAACATTGGGAATGGTAATGAGAAACTTCAGGCGGCGGTGGCGGAATCCCCCATTGTCCCCGAGCCGTCTTCACTTCTTCTCCTCGGTGCTGGACTCCTAGGGCTGGTCAGCTGGCAGCGCCAGCGAAGAACTAAGAGTACCTAACAAAGGACTCACACGGTTTTGGGTTATGGACTCTTAGCAGTTGCCCAAAATCCTGAGCCGAGCGCGTGTTGTTAGACGCTCAAAGATCTTCGCGACTGCGATTGTAGAAACACAGGGACGGTTCGCAAGCGACACGAGAACCGTCTCTTGTTGTTTCTGAGCGATCGAAACGTCGGCTATCGTGTCTTCAAGATTCTGGACCACCAGTAGAGGGGGAGTCCAAGTGCCAGGAAGATAAAACCGAACAGAGCTTCGGAGGGTTCCTTCACGCACACATCAACGATGAAGCCGATCATCGTGAGGCAAAAGAGGATTGGGGTGATTGGATAGCCCCACGCGCGATACGGGCGAGGAGTTCTTGGCTTGGCGCGTCTGAGGAGGATGACGGAAAACACGGCCATGATGAAGAAGACGGAGATCACGACCGTCGAATACGTCATGATTTGATCGAACGTTTTCGTAAAGACGAGGACGATCGCAATCATAGCATTGGCCCACAGCGCAAGCGCCGGTGTGTGATACGTGGAATGGACGGTGCCGAGTGTTGCAAACAGCGCATGATCCTTCCCAATCGCGTACAGGATCCTTCCCCCAGTGAGAATGTAGCCGTTGAGCGCGCCAAACGCCGAGCAGGCGACCATCCACGCAAGGAAAATCGCTCCAGTCTGGCCGAGCGCTTGTTGCATGACGACCGATGCGACAAGCGGAGTGCTGGGCAATTGGCTGGCGGGGATGAAGAGGAGGTAGCTCCAGTTGACGAGGAGGTACAGGACTGTTGTGAGGAGGACTCCCCCGACGATCGCTGTGGGGACGTTGCGGGTTGGCTCTTGCACTTCTTCGGCGACGTACGCTGCTTCGGTCCAGCCGCCGTACGTCCATAACACGAAGACAAACGCGACCCCGAGCGATTGGACGACAGAAAGATTGATCGAAGGAAGCGACCAGTGTTGCGCCACGGTTTGCTGATGGGCAAGCGCTCGTATCCCAACGGCAATTATTGAGACCAGCGCTCCAATTTTTAAGACGGTGAAGACGTTCTGTACGTACGTTCCCCACCGAATTCCTACGACGTTCACTGCCGTCAGGAGAAGAATGGCACCCGCCGCAACCCAGCGCAGGGTCGCTTCGTCATACGGGATGACCCGACGGAAATATTCTGCGAACACAAATCCCAAGATCGCAATCGTGCCTGTCCGCTCGATGAAAAGCTTCGTCCAGCCAAAAAGAAAGCCCCAGAACCGTCCATAGACTTCACGGACGTACACATAGTCTCCGCCACTTGTCGGAAACATCGCAGCCAGCTCTGCATAACAGAGCGCCCCGCAGAGCGAGATCAAGCCGCCGATGAGCCACAGCGCAAGGATTAACGCCGGCGATTGGACATGACCGGCGATGGAACTGGCGGTGCGGAAGATGCCGACACCCACGATACATCCGATGACAAGCATCGTGGCGTCGTAAAGTCCCAGTGATCGAAGGAGCGTTGGCTGTTTACTCATTGGCTACAGAGACATCAAAGGCGACAAGCGACAAGTTACAAGTAACGAAAGGACAGTAGGAACGCTTGCTTGTCGCTTGTCACGTGTCACTTGTCGCTGCCTTCGAAGTGCCAGTGCCACGGCTCAAACGAGGTATGGAGGGGATTATCGCGTGGATAGGAGAGGACGAACCCGAACGATTTCGCATGTTGTTGCAGCCACTCGTACTCAGGCAACGCCTCAAATTCTTCGGGATGGTCTTCGCCGTTGATGCCTTCTTCATTGATGAAATCAATCGCTTGATGAGGCGGATAGCCGTGCTCGCTGTAGCCGGGCAAGGCGACGAATCGATTCGTCTCGGTGATCGAGTAGTCGTGTTTGGGTGAGTAGAACAAGAATAGATAAAGTTGATAGGCGGGGGAACGATACCCCGATTCAACAAGCAAACGTTTCCCCAAATCTTTTTTCATCGCCTCCATCATCCGCTGATACGCGTCGAAAGTTTGACGGGGGAGATATTGTGGATCCAACGTGGTTGTTACGCCAGTTTTCATCGTGGTCTGAGCGCCGACGGGGACTAAATCCGCTTGGCCGGCCAGCTCACCAAAATAGTGACTCGTCGCGCCCAACGTCTCCGCTTTGATCGCTCGGAAGCCATCCAGAAACGATCGCTGCTCAGCGGAGAGCGATTGATAGAGCTGTTCCCACGTGAGGAGGTTCGCCGTGCCGTCCTGTTTCTTGGCGGTAATCAACGGCTCAAGCGTCTTGAGCACAGATTGCAGCCGCTCGATATCGGGAGTATCAAGCCGATGGACGTCAAGGGCTGAAGCGAACGAGGCCACACAACACAATGCGACGACTGCGATGAGCGGCAGCAGTCGTCGCATCGTTGTAACGGGCCGTGTCACAGGGCGCTTAGAAGCCGTTTCAGAAATGCCTGCGTACACAGAGGCACAGAATTCCACAGAGGCACAGAGAGCATTCCGTCGAGCGTTTTCTGTGTTTCTGTGGCCCTTCTGTGCTTCTGTGGTGTCATCGTATAGGTGAAACTCGTGCTAATGCTTCCGCGGTTGCAACTGCTCGACAAATCCCGCGACCCACTTCCCAGCGAGGTCCTTACAGCCGAGACCAAACGCGAGCGCGCACCCCAGGCTGATCCCGCTGAGCACGATGAGAAAGGCCTCACCGACAAACTGAATGTTCATTTGCCGCAACGCGGCGATCACGGTAAAGACCACCACCGCGGTCTGCACGAGTTGCCCTAAGAGCGCGGCTTGCACAATCCCTGCGTTACTGGCCGCTGTTCGGACCGTAGTTGCCAAAAAGGTCGCAGCAAAAACGCCTGTGATCAGGATGAACAGCGCGGCGATGACATTGGGGAGGAAGGCCACGACCGTCTGAAACAGTTGAGCGGCGACGGTGAGATTCAGTGCGTTCAGCGCGGTCATGACAAATGCCAACATGACGATCCAGTAAATGATCGCGCCGATCAGCTCTGAGAGTTTTCGCCGAATGCCGCCTCTCGAGAGCATGGAGGCGAGCTGGACTTGCTCAGCGATCTTATCGAGGGCGACCATTTTGAGCGCATTGGTGACGAGTCGCTCAAGGAGCTTGGCAATGATCCCGCCGAGTAGGAGGATGAGCAAAGCGCCGAGGATGGCGGGGACAAACGTGAGCAGTTGATTCACAGCAGCTTGAAGCGGTTCGACGACGAATTTCTGGACCAGGTTCATCCCGGTTTCCATCCGTCCCACCTCCTTGTGTTGTGAATTATGAGACTTTAAATGTAGTGTAGTAGTCTTTGTAAGACTTTACAAGGAATTTTCTTCGTTGGTCGACGGGACGATTAGAGAACTGGCGATCCGGCTTGGCAGGCGTTCCTAGTGGAGTTCAGGACGTGGTGTGAGTCGGAGGAGGTCATGAAGTTGTTGGAGTATGCCGCGCGTACTTTTGAAACTTCGCTTTCACGGAGGAGCGGGTAAAGTACCAGAGAAACAGGCCATACCAACCGATGATCAAAGCCGATCTCAACCAGATGTATAAATCACGGCGTAACTCGTAGCTAAATTCCTTAACTGAAAAATTTGTGACCAGGTAACCAAGAAACGGAATGTCATGGGTAACAATCGGAACAGTCCATCCAAGTTCCCACAGGACAGATATTCCAGCACAAATCAGCGCCAATAAACGGCTCCAACCCAATTGGAACAACACACCGAATCCAGCAATAAGCCAGGCCTCGCTTGCGGCTAGAACGGCCAGACCCACAAGTTGATTTTCGTGAAGGAGCCGTTGATATCCAGCTTCATCCAACACGCGTTCGGCTTTCATATTCTCGATGGCTCTGTGGGTTTTTCGGGTACTGTGAAATGCATCTCCCAGCATCATCGCGCCCGAAAGAAGACACAGGACACCAGCAATCATCACGCCCAATGAGCGATTTTTCACAGAGGACTCCTCACCATACGAAACTTGACTTTCGTACTGGCCCGTATCGCCATAATAAAAATAGCGCCCAAGAATCCCTGGGCGCCGTTTGGTTCCCTCTCGCATACCGCGAAGGAGGCTTCATACAATGAATTGTATCAGATAATGTTAAGGATGAAAAGGGAGGCAACGGGACGATTGTAGGACTCACGAGGCAGTTTGGAACCAGTTTGTCGTGGAGTTCATAGAATGGCGTGAGTCGGCGGAGGCGCGAAATCTCAGCGAACAACTCCGAACAACTCATGGTAAGCGGACTTGAAGGGATCAACGCATGCCCTTGAACAGCAGAAGGCCAGCCACCCCTGCGACCAAGATAATAAGTGGTTCAGGCACCTTCTTCGTCCTGAGCAGCACTCCAAGTGTCACGAGCGCAATCAGGGCGGTTGGCAGATCAACGATAGCGCGTTTCGCAAGCACCACACAGGCTCCTGCAATCGCCCCCGTCGCAGCAGCCGTCACGCCCTTCACAAACGCATTGAGCCAGGGATCGTTGGCGTGCTTCTTAAACCAGGGGCTGGGAATAACCACGAACAAATACACAGGCAGAAACACTCCAATGGCTGCCAGGGTGGCTCCCCACACTCCGCGAACAAGGTAGCCGATAAATGCCACCGTAATCACCACTGGTCCAGGCGTAATCATGGCAACCGCCACTGCGTCCATGAACTGTCGTTCGGTCAGCCAGTGGTACTCCTTCACTACCCCGCCGTAGAGGAATGGCACAATTGCCAAGCCACTTCCGAAGACCATCGCTCCTGCTTTCCCAAAGAAACTCAACAGCCGCAACGCAGTGGGAGGAACTTGCTGTGTCGCCGCCACAGCGCCGCTCTGGCTCCCAACGACTGATATAAGTGACAGCATGGGGAGACCCCAACCTCGTTTCCAAGGCATCGCCTTCACTATCATGTAGAGGAGCCCCGCCCCAATAAACAACCACGCGATTTCGGATTGTGTCACCGCCGTCACAAGGGCCAGCGTGAGAAAAATCATCCACAGTCCTACGTCTTTCTCCAGCGTCAGCTTGATAAGTTTATGAGCCGCTCTGACAATAATCCCAATAACCGCTGCCCCGATACCGTAGAACAACGCCTGCATCCAAGCCAATCCCCCGAAGCGCACATAGAGCCAGGAGATGCCTAATACCATGATGAATGAAGGAAGGATGAAGGCGAGCGATACCAGCGTAGCCCCCAACACTCTCGCTCTGACGTAACCAAGATAGATGGCAAGCTGGGCGGCCAATGGGCCAGGAGCCAATTGCGCCAACGCCAGGCCGTCGAGATAATCTTGCTTAGAAATCCAGCGACGCTTCTCTACCAGATCACGCTGCATATATCCCGCTAGCGCAATTGGCCCACCGAAGCCGAAGGTCCCGAGGTACAGGAAGTAGCTGAGGAACTCACGAAGGGTGCAGGGAACGGTGGCAGAATCGCTCTGAGGCATATTGCCGGATTACTTTCTCTGCTGCTCCAGCGCTGCTCTCAGGCCTTGGGCGAGCTGCGTCGTTGAGCTAGTCCCCCAATAATGGAGGAAAATGATCCGAGGAGATTCTCCTGTCATGTGCTGGTGGATGGCCACGATGTTGATGCCGGCCTGTCGCAGCGCTTTCAGGACTGGTTG
>Ga0209515_10007560_pt1 | contig 13050 bp, 13 predicted proteins | sample Subgroupgradi54m_FD_187454 | JGI IMG/M metagenome (GOLD analysis project Ga0209515, IMG submission 187454) | Subsurface groundwater microbial communities from S. Glens Falls, New York, USA - GMW60B uncontaminated upgradient, 5.4 m (SPAdes)... ...
TCCTCTCTACCCATCGCCCCTCATCCCGACCCTGCTCCTTCTTCCAGAACGGTGCGCGACCCTTCAGTTCTTCTATGAGATAACGACAGGCCTCAAACGCTGCGCTGCGGTGCGCCGCCCATACACCGATGAGAACAATCGGATCGTTCGGCGCCAACGCGCCGACACGATGAACGATTAACGTATCGAGCACGTCCCAACGCCGGCACGCTTCTTCGCTGATACGCTGCAAGTACTTCTCGGTCATGCCGGGATAATGCTCGAGCGTCATCGCCGTCACCGTTTTATCTTCATTGATATCGCGCATGGTGCCGATAAAGCTCACCGTGGCGCCATATTTTCCCGCGTGCGTCATTTGCGCCTGATGGCGAATGAGCTCGGCGTGCGGATCAAAGGCGTGCTGGCGTATCTCGATGATCACGTTAGCCTCCGGTGACCGGTGGGAAAAATGCCACCTCATCCCCGTCCCCGACGGCGCTGTCGAGCCGGCTGTACTCCATATTCACCGCCACCAGCGTATTGCCGGGCAAGGCACGGCCGCCTGAAACCCGCGCCCAGACATCGGCCACGGTCCGCGCTTCCTGCGCCGGGATCGCGTCCTCGCCCCGGCCCATGCGTTCACGCAGGCTGGCAAAATATTTTATCTGTATGGACATCACATCGATTCCTGAGAGGATGTCGTATCATATATCCAGCAACGGGAGCCCGCGACAGCCGGGTTCGATACAATTTCCACACTGCGTAGTCGCGCTGAAACTGACCGTGAACGCTTTCGACCCGCCGCATCATCCAGTACCCGATCGGCTCTCCGATGAGCTACCACGTCGGCTTGTCGACCGGTTCAATCGCCACGTGACATACCTACGACTCTCGGTAACCGATCGCTGCGATTTCCGCTGCGTCTATTGCATGACCGAAGATGCGACGTTCCTGCCGCGACGGGAAGTGCTGAGCCTGGAAGAACTGCTGAGCGTCGCGCGCGCGTTCGTGGCGCTTGGCGTCACGAAAATCCGTCTTACCGGCGGCGAACCCCTGGTACGCAAAAACGTCATCTGGCTGGCGCGGGAAATCGGCCGGTTGCCCGGCCTACGGGAACTGGCGCTTACCACCAACGGTTCGCAGCTCGGACATCTGGCAACCGAGTTACGAGCCGCTGGCGTTCAGCGCCTCAATGTCAGTCTCGATAGCCTCGATCCGGAACGCTTCCGGCGCATCACCCGCGTCGGCGAGCTGGACAAGGTCCTGCACGGAATCGAGGCCGCCCGCGCGGCGGGGTTTGCGAGAATAAAAATCAATGCCGTCGTCCTGAAACATCACAACCACGATGAAGTGGCCGCCTTGGCGCAGTTTGTGATCGATCGCGGTATGGATGTGAGCTTCATCGAAGAAATGCCGCTCGGTGTAATCGGCGATCACGATCGGGCAGCGGAATACTATTCGAGCGATCAGATATACGCCGATCTCACGCGGCAATTCACGCTGATACCGACCACCGAAACAACCGGCGGGCCATCGCGCTACTTCCGGATTTCCGGAACCGAGACGCGCGTTGGCTTCATCTCGCCGCACAGCCACAACTTCTGCGAGTCGTGCAACCGGGTGCGCGTCACGACCGAAGGCCGGTTACTGCTTTGCCTGGGGCAGGAACATTCAGTGGATCTGCGCGCCATCCTGCGCAGCCGACCCGGTGACAACATGGCACTGCAACACGCAATTGTCGACGCCATGGCAATCAAACCGAAGGGCCACGACTTCAATCTGTCGCGTGCGCCCGTGATTCTGCGGCACATGAACGTCACGGGCGGGTAATCGGTGGCCTCGTCCTTTAGCGTTGACGCCGCGGCCGCACACCGCGATCCCCTGATCACACTTGAGCGCAAACATGTCACGGGCTTAATTCTTGCGGGCGGACGAGGTCGCCGCATGGGTGGCCTGGATAAGGGGTTAGTGACCCTTAACGGGCGTCCGTTGATCGAACATGCCATCGAACGTCTGCGCCCACAGGTAGGCGAACTTATTATCAGCGCCAATAGAAACCACGAGCAGTACCGGCAACATGGACATCGGGTTGTTGCTGACGAATCCAGCGACTACCCGGGCCCGTTGGCCGGCGTGCTAAGCGGGCTGCGCGGGTCAACCACGGAGTACGTCGTTATTACGCCCTGCGATGCGCCATTTGTGACGCAGCAGCTGGTGGCACGATTGAGCGCCGCATTGCTGACGGGCAACACTGACGTCGCGGCGAGTCACGATGGCGAACGCATTCAACAGGCGTTTCTGCTGGTACGAACATCTGTCACGGCGGATCTGATGGCGTTCTTGCAAACGGGCCAACGATCGATTGCGCACTGGCTGCGGCGCCATCAAGTCGCGTTGGCAGATTTTGGAGATTGCGGCGAATCATTCACTAACGTGAACGACGTGCTGGAGCGCGACAAAGCTGAAACCCGCTTACAGCAATCCGAGGTCTTACGTTGAGCCGCTATGCGTTGCCGGTACTCGGGTTTGCCGCCCACAGCGGCGTCGGGAAAACGACTCTACTCTGCAAGCTGTTGCCGCTCCTGCGTGCGCGCGGTTTGCGCATCGGCATGATCAAGCGCGCGCATCACGATTTCGACATCGACATCCCCGGGAAAGACAGCTACGAGCTACGCAAGGCAGGCGCGACCCAGATACTCGTCGCCTCGCAACAACGTCAGGCGCTTATCACCGAGACCAACGATGGCCCCGATCCGCAGCTGAATGATCTGTTGCAACGCCTCGATCACCACAACCTGGACGTTGTGCTGGTAGAGGGATTCAAGAAAGAGGGTTTTCCCAAAATCGAACTACACCGCCCGAGTCTGGGCGCCGCTCTGCTAAGCACTACCGATCACTCCATTATTGCGATCGCGACAGACGAACCGCTCTCCGCTCATCCTCCGGTTCCGATACTGGATCTAAACGATGCCGCGGGAATCGTCTCGTTCATCGTTCAAACCTTTCGCCTCGACGCAAGCGAGGCGACGTAACGGTCCGGGAATGCTGGTCAGCTCATGTACAGCCCGCCGTTGACCGGTATATTCGCGCCCGTCACATAGCTGCAACGCGTGTCGGCCAGAAAGCCCGCCACGAAGGCGATTTCTTCCGGGTTGGCAAAACGACCGACAGGAATTTGCGCCACGATACCCTCGCGAATTTTCTCGGGCACGGTAAGTACCATCGGCGTGTTCACATAACCCGGTGATACCGTATTCACGGTAACGCCGCTACCGGCCACTTCCTGCGCCAATGCCATGGTGAAGCCGTGCAGACCGGCCTTCGCCGCAGAGTAGTTGGTTTGACCGAACTGGCCTTTCTGTCCATTGACCGACCCCAAATTGATAATGCGCCCGAAACGGCGCTCCACCATTCCATCGATCACGTGTCGCGTCACGTTGAAGGCACTGTTGAGGTTGGTATTGATTACCGAATACCAGTATTCCTTCTCCATCTTGCGCAACGTTTTGTCGCGCGTAATCCCGGCGCAGTTAACAAGAACGTCGACTACGCCGACTGCGCGTACCATTTCGCCGCTTGATTCAAAGGAGGAGACATCGCCTGCAACGATATCGACGTCGTAACTCCCGGCACGCTGTGTCGTGAGCCATGCCTGAGCGGCATCTTTCTGAGAGGGGAGAAAACCGGCAACGACATGACAGCCCTGCTGGGCCATTTGCTGGCAAATGGCGGTACCGATACCACCGGTACCGCCGGTCACTAATGCTATTTTCTTCTGCACAGCACCCCCGCACGATCATCCGGGAAAACGCCCCGACGACTCGCTACTCACGGGCCGCCGCTTGCCGAACTGTCTTCTTGGTCTCTTCAGTGGTTGTACGCGCCGCTTGCTCGACGGCCTGCGCCACCTGCTTGCCGGCGTCGCTCACCACTTCTGCGGCACGGCGGTAGTTCTGAAGCAGCTGCTGGCCATAGTCCTGGGCGATCTGGGCCTGGCCGGTCAACACGTCCTGGTACCCTATCGCCTTGGTAGCCAGGTCCACATTTCGGGTAGCGGCGTTGATCCACTGGCTGGCCATTTCGGCCTGCTGTTCGAGCAAGCGCTCGCCCGCCTTTACGTTGATTTCAGCGATCTGTTTGGTGGTCTCGAGCAGTGTCTCGCCCATACGGTTGAATACTTCGGAATACTGGTGTTCTGCCATGACGTCATCTCCTTAAAAAGTGATCTTGAACAACATTCCATTTGCTGCAGTGCAGCAATGCTGCGGTGCAACAATAATCACCGAGGAGAAGGAAGTCAAGCGCCGCTCGCGCCAGATGGGGAAACCTACTTTGACGACTTTTCCGTCTTATTTGGCGGATTATTTGGCGTTTTTCCGAGTCCTGCGGCCTTCAGGAAGTTCTCCTGCATACCCTGCCAGAACTCGAGATTCTGCTGCGCGATCCCCGACAGCGTCTTGCCGCTCAGCGCATCCTGCATCTGGTCACGTACCCGCTGTTGCTGCTCCAGAAACAGTCGCATGCTCTGATCAAAGTAGCTGGAAAAGACCTCTTGCGCGGTGTCATGCGAAATGCGGATGAACCGCGTCAGCATGTCCGTGGTGAACGTCGCTTTTTTGCCGGATTCAAGATCGGTGATGACCTGGATCAGGATATTGCGGGTAATGTCCTCTTCCGTCTGCGCATCGATGATTTTGAGGTCGACACCTTCGAGCACCAAATCCCGCACATCATCGATCGTGATGTAACGGCTTTGCTCCGTATCGTAGAGCCGGCGGTTCGGGTACTTTTTGATAACTCTTGGGTCCATGGCGACGCTTTACCTCGCGTTACTGCGAATTATGCTGCAATGCACAAACATAATAATAACACGGATTTTTTAGGTAGCGAGTAGGTCGAAACGCACTGTAGCCAGAATCTCGGGGCGCCCTCCTCGGGACTCCAGGATAACCCCGCGAAGTTCATGGAAGATTTCATGAATGACTATGACGCCATCAGAAATAATTGGCTGACGGAGACCCAAAAACACTGGGATATCTGGATCGATTTCGGTAAACGGGCGATGACGGGCACGACCGCGACGCGGTCATCGGCTTCGGACTTATCGACGGACGCGCTTTTCAACGGGTGGCCATCGATGTTTGCAATGACGCCGCCCGCCGCCGCGCAAGAATTTTTCCTGCGGCTGCTCGGCTTTAGCCAGTCCTACTTTCGTATGGCAGACCAGTTCCTCGGCGGTGCAGCGCACTACCGCGACCTTCCAATGGGACAGTGGTTCGAAGGCATGGCCACACCGTTCCAGTCGCGCGACCGGCTCGCCGTGTGGGATCTCCCGCTCGATACCTGGCGCCGCACGATGTCGTCAATGCTGCCGCTACCGGGTGATTTTCTCCAAGCCGCGCAAACCGAAGACATGGCGCGCGTTCCACCGCAGCTTCGGGAACACATCGACCGTTTCCTGGCCATTCCCGCCGTCGGCTATTCCCGTGAAGCGCTGGAGCAATATCAAAAACTCACGCGCCTGATGGTCGATTACCTGAGAGCGCTGACGGACTATAACTTCGCGCTCATGCATGTGGGCGCACGCTCCACCGAGCGCTTCACAAAAAAGATCGCCGAACAGGACGCGCCCATCGATTCGCTGCGCAAGATTTACGATTTGTGGGTAGATGCCTTCGAAGAAGGCTATGCCGAGTTCGCCATGTCGAGCGAGCACGCGGTGCTCTTCGGGCGCATGGTGAATGCGCTCATTGCAGTCAAACACCAGGGCTCCCTGTTGGTGGACGAAACGCTAGAGGCAATGAATATGCCGACGCGGCGCGAGATCAACACCATGCACCTGCGCGTCCACGAGGCACGACGGGCGAATTACACGCTGCGCGCCGAACTGGAACTGATCCGCGATCGTCTTGACACATATGACCACGCGCTGAACGAACGCGAAGCCGCCGGCACCAACCGTTAACGAGGCAACCCCATGCTCAACGTGCAGATTCCTCCGCAGCAGGCACTTCAGGAAATGTTTAATTACTCGCGCAAGCTGCGCCACGGTCTGCGCAATTTGCTCGAGGTCGGCGAGATCCCCACCGGGGCCACGCCGAAGGAAACCATTTGTCGCGAAGACAAGGTGACGTTGTATCGATTCATTCCACCGACCGAGACGACACAAACGCGTGTGCCTTTGTTGATCGTGTATGCCCTGGTCAATCGTCCGTACATGACCGATCTACAGGAAAACCGCTCCATGGTGCGCGGCTTGCTCGAGGCCGGGCTGGACGTGTATCTCATCGATTGGGGTTACGTGGATCGTGCGGACCGTTACATCGATCTCGACGACTACATCAACTACTACCTTGATCACTGCGTCAACGTGGTTCGCCGCCGACACAGACTCGACAAGATCAACCTGCTGGGTATCTGCCAGGGCGGCACCTTCAGTCTTTGTTACGCCGCGCTGCACCCGGAAAAAATCCGCAATCTCGTCACCATGGTAACGCCGGTGGATTTTCAGACCCCGCAGGACATGCTGTCGAACTGGGTTCGCTACGTGGATATTGACGCTGCGGTGGATGCCTTTGGCAACATCCCGGGCGAACTGCTGAACTCGACCTTCCTCATGCTCAAACCCTATCGGCTTATGGGGCAGAAGTACCTCGACATGGTGACGCAGCTCGACGATCCAAAACAGATCGCGAATTTTCTGCGCATGGAAAAATGGATCTTTGACAGCCCCGATCAGGCCGGTGAGGCGTTTCGCCAATTCGCCAAAGATTTTTATCAACAGAACAAACTCGTCAAAGGCGGCTTGGCCATTGGCGGTCGCGAAGTAAACCTCAAGGCGATCACCATGCCGGTACTGAATATCTACGCCACCGAAGATCACCTGGTGCCCACGGCCGCCTCAACGGCGCTCAAGGCATACGTCGGCGCCACTGACTACACTGAGGTGGCGTTCGCCGGCGGTCACATCGGTATCTACGTCAGCGGCCGTGCACAAAAGGAAGTACCGCCGGCAATCGGTGCCTGGCTCAACGCACGCGCCGAACCGGAAGAAGCATCTGCTGAACGCCGACACACGACGCAGGTGCGCCGCCACACGCCGAAACCTGCCTGAGTGCCGGATTCAGCGAAGCGGCTCGAGCAGAAAGTCGCGCACGATCCCGATCTGATCGTCGGTCATCAACCACGGCGCATGACCGATGCCGGCTAACTCCACAACCTGCGTCTTCGGTCCGCGCCGCTGCATGCGTTCGCTGGTCGAGCGTAAAAGCAGATCGGATTCTGTGCCGCGCAACGTGAGCGTCGGACACCTTACGCGATCCCACGTCGGCCAAAGATCCACACCCGCCAGAAAATCGGATCCGAAATCGATACCGCGACGCGCATGGCGCATGGTGCCCATGATGTCAGGGTCATACGCAAGCACATAGGTGCCATCGTCAAGTTCATGCGCGCCGTGGCGCACGACGTGCTCCCACTGCTCATCATGCAGCGGTCCAAATGAATCGCAGACGTCTCGCAAGTGCTCTGCGACTTGTGTCAGGTTTCTAAACGGCGCATGTCGTCGGTGAAGATGCCGCAGCCGCGCCAACCCAAGCCACGGTACCAGCGGACCGACATCGTTCAGGACTAACCGGCGGATCAACGTATTCGACTTGGCCGCGAGCATCATCCCGATAAGTCCGCCCATGGAGGTACCGACCCAATCCACCTGCGGCGTTCCATTGCGCATTTCATCTTCCTGACCCGGCGCCGCCGATGGCACCAACACACGCGCCAGCAGCGCCGCGGCGTCAGACAGATACAGTGAAAAATCGTAATCATCCTTATGCGTCAGCCAGTCGCTGGCACCGCGCCCGACCACGTCCATGCACACGACGCGATACTTATCCGCCAGCTTCGCCGCGAGGGTGTCGAAGTCCCGGCTGTTGCGCGTGAAGCCATGCACGCACATCACCACATTCGGATTCGTCGGATCGCCCCATTCGGTATAAGCGAGCCGGTGAAATCCGTGTGGACCGAGGCTTAGAAAGGAATTTAAACGAGGCTGTTCGTTAACGGCAGTAAACGGCAACGCTCGAGGAACCGGTACGACCACGGGAAAATGGTCTGGCATTTCGCGTGGCCGGGACAACGGTCTGCGCCCCCTTCCGAAGCGGTCTCCGATCAATGTGGCACAGGTTCGAAGCACTTCCACTAACTGACTTAAACGCTGACTGAACTGCAACACTTGCGCTTGCGCGATACCCACCGGGCGCCGCAAGGCGCCGGCAAGTTCGATGTAAGGAAGCATCTACACCTCTCCTATCGGACCCGATCATGTGCGGTCTGTATCGAACTACCGACCCCGCGGCATCACCAGAAGCCGTGCACCAACTCCACTCGCCGTGATCAGCGATGGTGCTTAGTGTAGTTGAGAATTTGAAAATTTCCTGAGCGCCTGTCACAACTGTCACAATTTAAAAACCCGCTTATTGACAATCAATCTCGTTGTAACGCCGTAGCGACATTGAGAAGTTAATGAACTTCCGATTCAGAATTGTTTTCGTGATATCGCCTGGCCGTTCTGATCAGCACGTCGTAGCGTTAACGGTGGTCGCGGCGTACAACGTGGTTTCACGATTTTTTTGAACGTACTCTAAATTGAGCCGGACCATTAACCGACATCGGCCGGACGCCGCAGCATTCGGGCCGACCGTCAGCACGCACGTTCAGTGCATGTGCTGACCGCCGTTGATATCAATGTTGGCACCGGTGACGAATCCGGCATGGTCGGACACCAGGTACATGATCAGGCCCGCGACTTCCTCAGGATTCCCGAGTCGTCCAACGGGAATCTGCGGCAGAATTTTTCCTTCCAGTACATCCTTCGGCACCGCCTTGACCATCTTGGTGGCGAGATATCCCGGCGACACGGTGTTCACCGTTACGCCCTTTCTCGCCACTTCGAGCGCGAGCGCTTTAGTAAACCCGTGCACGCCCGCTTTGGCTGCCGAATAATTCGTCTGCCCGATTGCGCCCTTGCCACCATTGACGGAAGAAATATTGATGATCCTTCCCCAACCGCGCTGCAGCATGCCATCGAGTATCGGTTTGGTCATGTTGAACAGGCTGCACAGATCGGTGTTGATCACCAGATCCCAGCTCATCTTGTCCATCTTCTTGAACGTCATGTCGCGCGTAATGCCGGCGTTATTGATCAGGATATCGATCGGACCCAGCTTCTGCTGCGCCTCCATGACGGCTTTCTCGCAACACTCATAGTCGACGATGTCGCAAAACACACCCACGACGTCGTGGCCAGTTTCCTTCATGTGCGCCAACCACTCCTCGGCCTTGTTGTTGCTCGGCGAAAAGGTGGTTGCCACACGATACCCTGCCTCCGCCATTGTGGTGCAAATACTTTCTCCCAACCCGCCCATCCCACCGGTAATCAATGCCACGCGTTCCATGATCTAATGCTCCTTGAACTCTGCCTCATCGAAATAAAATCCCTTTGTTAACGTTCGACGGCAATCGCCACGCCCATGCCGCCGCCGACACACAAACCCGCCAATCCGCGCCTGGCATCGCGCCGCACCATCTCGTGAATCAGCGTTACCAGAATGCGCGCGCCGGAAGCGCCGATGGGATGTCCCAGCGCAATGGCGCCGCCGTTGACGTTGATCCGATCGGTGTCCCAACCCATCTCCTTGTTTACGGCAATAGCCTGGGCCGCAAACGCCTCGTTGATCTCGATCAGGTCGAGATCGTTGACCGTCCACCCGGCCTTCTCCAGACACAGCCGCGAGGCCGGCACCGGGCCCATGCCCATCACGGACGGATCCACGCCAGCCGAGAAATAGGCTTTTATTTTTACCAGTGGCTCGAGCCCAAGCTGCTCGGCTTTTTTTGAGGACATCATGATCACCGCCGCCGCGCCGTCGTTGATCCCGGAGGCGTTACCCGCCGTCACCGTGCCGTCCTTGGCAAACGCGGGTTTCAATCCGGCGAGCGACTCGACGAGTGTGCCCACGCGAATGAACTCGTCGGCCTCGAATACGATCGAGCCCTTCTTCTGCGGTATTTCAAACGGAAGTATTTCGTCTTTGAATTTTCCGGCCTTCGTCGCGGCCTCGGCCCGTTGCTGTGATCCCGCCGCGAATTCATCCTGCTGCTGGCGCAACACCTTATATTTTTTGGCGACGTTCTCGGCCGTGATGCCCATGTGATACTGGTTGAACACATCCCACAGGCCATCGACGATCATGGTATCGACCATCTTGATGTCGCCCATTCGTTGGCCATCGCGCGAATTCGGCCACACGTGCGGTGAGGCGCTCATATTTTCCTGACCGCCGGCAATCACGATGTCGGCGTCGCCGCACTTGATCGCTTGCGCTGCCAGATGCGTCGCCTTGAGCCCGGACCCGCAGACTTTGCCGATCGTCATCGCCGGGATCGTTTCATCCAGCCCGGCTCGAATAGACGCCTGACGCGCGGGATTCTGGCCGCAGCCGGCAGTCAACACCTGCCCCATGATGACTTCGCTGACCTGATCGGCGCCGATGCCAGATTTCGCGAGCAGACCTTTAATCACATGAGCACCCAGATCGGCCGCGGGAATCCGCGCGAGACTGCCGCCGAATTTTCCTACCGCGGTGCGCGCCGCGGCGACGATAACGACATCACTCATCACAACACCTCCATGTGCATGACCGTTTAGCAACGGGCCAGTGGTTCACGTCTACCCCTCGCTTAAGCAACTTGCGTGACGAAGCGTCCGGGCGCCGGCTCGATGCGCGGATACTCGCCGCTGCCTAACTCCGAGCGCGCGGCCACTTGTGCACCGGCGTGCGGTGTCAACCATGCACTCCAATGCGGCCACCAGCTTCCAGGATGATGCTGCGCCTTGGCGAACCAGGTGTCGGCATCCGTGTCCGGCCCGTCATTGGTCCAGTAGTGGCGCTTGTTCTTCGACGCCGGATTGACGACGCCGGCGATGTGGCCACTCGCACCAAGCACAAACGACAGTTCGCCCGCCAACAACTTCATGCTCCCGAAGGCCGTGCGCCACGGTACGATGTGGTCATCCTGCGAGGCATACGCGTACACTGGACAATCAATCTTCGATACATCAATCGGCACGCCACACAACGTAACCTTTCCGGGCACGCGCAAATTATTTTCCAGATACGTATTGCGCACGTACCAGCAGAACATCGGCCCCGGCAAGTTGGTGTTGTCGGCGTTCCAGAACAGCAGGTCGAATGCGCTTAGCGGCTTGCCCATCAAATAATTGTTCACGACGTTGGACCAGATCAGTTCGTTCGCGCGCAGCGCCGAAAACACAAAGCCCAGCTCCTTGCCATGCATCAGGCCGCCACCACCGATGGCGATTTCGCGCGCGAGCATGGTCTGATCGGTGAGCAACATACCGATCTCGCCGGTATCAAAGAAATCGAACATCGTCGTGAGCAGCGTGGCACTAGCCACTTTTTCCTCGCCGCGCGCCTTCATCACCGCCAACGCGGTACCGAGCAGAGTGCCGCCGATGCAGAAACCGAGCGCATTGACCTTATCGGCGCCGCTTACGCCAAGCGCGACATCGACTGCTTTCATCACACCGGAGTTGAGATAGTCCTCCCACGTGAGATGCCCTAACTCGGACGTGATATTCCGCCATGACACCAGAAACACCGTGTGCCCCTGCTCCACGGCGTAGCGCACAAACGAATTCTGAGCCTGCAGATCGAGGATGTAGTACTTGTTGATGCACGGAGGCACAATCAGAAAAGGGCGTTCAAAAACCGTGCTCGAGCGCGGCGCATACTGAAGCACCTGAATGAGCTCGTTCTCAAAAACCACCGCGCCCTCGGTGACGGCGAGATTCTCGCCCACCTTGAATGCCTGTTCATCGGTAGTGGAAATACGGCCTTTGGCAACGTCGCGAAAGAAAAATGCCATGCCGTCGCTCACGCTGTGCCCACCCGATTCAATCGCCAATCGGATCGCCTCGGGGTTGGTGGCAAAGTAGTTCGCCGGACTCATCGCATCGACAAATTGCCGCACCGCAAAGCGCAGCTGTCCGCGTGTTTTCTCATCCACACGCACGTTCGCGATCGAATCGAACAGAAAGTCGGAATAAGCGAGGTAGGTGCGTCGGATCAAATCAAAACGCGGATCGCTACGCCAGGACTCGTCGGCAAAGCGTTTATCCTCACGCGTAGGTGCGCGCGACTCTTCCGACGTCGCAAATGCGTTAGACCAAAACGCCGTCATCTGCGCCATCACATTCTGCTGCAGTTCGGCGAAATGTCTGGCCGCTGCCATGACATCGGCAATCGGTGTGTGGTTCGTTCCCGTTACCGACTCCGATTGAACGAACGGCCCCCCGCCCTCGAGGTTCATCGCGGGCGGGCTTTCCGCAGCGCGGCTCGAAAGCGGCTGCACGCGCTCATTCGATAAATCGGTCATGAATCAACATCTCCCTGAAAGCAATATCTACTACGTAACGTGTGACAAGCCGACAACAAAAGCGTTTCGACAATTCACCTTAATTTTCGCAATTGCACAGGAGCGGTCCAATCACTAACAACAAACAGACGCCGCGCCTCGTCATTGAAGTGCGTTCAGTCTTTTGATTTAAGCTGGATGCGCCGCCGTCTGAATTTCGCGTTTCACCGGACATTTGAACATCGGTGAAACACCCGATTTCATGACCCGACATGCTGCAGCAGCACCGCGGAAAATCTCGACGTGGTTTACTGCCCGGCAATCAGAGTACGCAAAACTGAATCGTAGTGGATACCGGCAAAAGCGGATTAGCAGCGATGCAAAACTTAATTAGTGGTCGAAGTGAGGTATTCTCGGACAGCATGTCCATGCCCGATGGCAAAAACAAAAAAGCGGCTGGAAGCTAACGCTTCCAGCCGCTGTTACTATATCTATGTACTGCTTGCGTGTATGGCGCGCCCGGAGAGATTCGAACTCCCGACCACCTGGTTCGTAGGCGCACTAGGAAATGGAAGAGTGTTTTTCTATCAACACTTTGCATCGTCTGCCCTCTTCCGTTCCCTACTACGATTCTCG
>Ga0209515_10007562_pt1 | contig 13048 bp, 11 predicted proteins | sample Subgroupgradi54m_FD_187454 | JGI IMG/M metagenome (GOLD analysis project Ga0209515, IMG submission 187454) | Subsurface groundwater microbial communities from S. Glens Falls, New York, USA - GMW60B uncontaminated upgradient, 5.4 m (SPAdes)... ...
TCATGCTGGCTAAAATGTGCGAATTCCTGGACGCGGAGAATAAAGACCTGAACGTATTCATCGTCGGTCCCGGGTGGACAAAGACAAAGATCCATCATACGATCTTGTCTGACAAGCGCACCGTCAAAGCCAAGGTCCTGGAAACCCGGGATTTTTTAAAGAACAAGAACGGAACATCCCTGGATGACATTGATGAGTGCGTTGACTGGCTATGCGCGCAGGGTAAGCCCGTCGCCGGCGGCCGCAATTTTTCCGTGGTCTACGATCCATGGCGTAAGGATAAGAGAGAGAAATTAAAAAAAGCGTTGAAGAGCGATCCTAACATGTATAAATTGAGGCGCAGCAAGAACGAGTTCAGATAAAATTGTCATTCCAGCGCAAGCGGGAATCTAGTATAATATTTTCGTTTTACCCCGCATTCCCCGTGCGGTTCATACAAACTCCCCTAATCAGAAGTTGTTGCGTCCGTTTCTTTCTACAATCTTTAATTCACAAGGAGGTATTCCATGCTACAAAAAGAAAAGAAGGGGAGTCTTGTGTCGATTGAGATCATTCGGCGCAAGATTTATTTAATTCGAGGAAGCAAAGTCATGTTCGATCAAGATTTGGCGCAGATGTATGGCGTGCTCACAAAGAATCTTAATAAAGCAGTCAGCCGTAATCTTGATCGTTTCCCGGAAGATTTTATGTTCCAACTGACAAAGGAAGAGATTGATAACTTGAGGTTCCAATTTGGAACCTCAAGTTGGGGTGGGCGGCGGCATTTGCCTTACGTCTTTACTCAAGAAGGTGTTGCCATGCTTTCGAGTGTCTTAAATAGCGAGCGTGCCGTACAGGTCAACATTCAGATCATGCGGGTATTTGTAAAACTAAGAGAATTAATACTTTCCCATAAGGACTTGGCCCGTAAGATCGAGGATTTGGAGAGAAAATTTGGCGACCATGATGCCAAGATCATCCATCTATTTAACGAGATCCGCCGGTTGATGGCCACCTCCGAACCGCTGGATAATTACAAGAGGACAAAGGTGGGTTTTGTTGTGGATGGTCATGAGAAATAATTCCATCGCCCAATGGCCCGTTGACGACCGTCCGCGGGAAAAATTGCTCAAGCATGGCGAAAAGGCCCTAAGCAATGCCGAACTCTTAGCCATCCTGCTGCGTACCGGCATCAAAGGCCAAAGCGCCGTTGACCTGGCGCGCCGCATTCTGGAGCGTTTCGGCTCTTTTCGCGCCATGAGCTATGCCGATGGCCGCTGTTGGCAGGAATTCAAGGGTTTGGGACAGGCCAAGACCGCCCAGATCAAGGCCGCCATTGAGATCGGCCGGCGCTTGCGCGAAGAAGAGATCAAAGAAGACCGCCCGCAGATCAAAAGCGCCAAGGACGCCGCTGACCTGCTGATGCCCCGCATGCGCGACTTGAAGGTGGAGGTTTTCAAAGTCATTTTGCTCAATGCCCAAAATCGTGTGATCGAGGTCCTGAACATCACGGAAGGCACCGTCAACGGCGCTCACCCCATCATCAGAGAGATCATGCACAAAGCCCTCCAGCATTATGCCGTTGCCATCATCTGCGCGCATAACCATCCATCGGGGGAAATTACGCCCAGTTCCGAGGATATTGCCTTCACCAAGGAGCTTCAGGGAGCTTGTAGAATTATGAAGATAAATCTGTTCGACCATGTTATTATTGGAGGGAATTATCACTACAGTTTTAAGGGTATGGACCTGATCATTCCTCTAAATGAACCTAATTAACCCTTTCTAAACAAGATACATTAAAATGTCTTTAGGCGAAGCTGATACTAGAGCCAAACTGATAGACCCTGCGATACATACTCGCGGTTGGACGGAAGACCTTATTCGCCGTGAAGAAACCGCAGGCACTATCGAAATTACGGACGGCAGGCCGCGTCGGCAATCCAAAGGCCGTGTAGATTATGTTTTGCGTGTGAAAGTCAATCCAGAAGCACAGCCCGTCGCAATGGCTTTAATTGAGGCTAAAGCTGAACACCTCCCGCCGACGCATGGATTGGAACAGGCAAAAAGTTATGCGGTTTGCAAGCGGCTCAATGTATCATTTGTATATTCAAGTAATGGGCATTTATTTGTCGAGTTTGACCGCAAAACGGGTAAGACCTCCGCGCCGAAACCTTTATCTCAATTCCCTACACCCCAAGAACTGCGAAAACGCTATGAAGGAGTTGTCGGATTCAATCTGGAAGACCCTGTGGCACGGCCGCTTCTCGTACGTTATAGCGGCGGCGAAGCGACACGACGTTATTATCAGGACGCGGCCATTCGCGCGACATTTGAAAAAATTGCACGTTGTGAAAAGACAGGCAAACCTAAACGTGCGTTGCTTTCTCTGGCGACAGGGGCAGGCAAAACATTTATTGCCGTTCAGCTACTAAAGCGCATTGGAGATGCGGGACATTTGAAACGCGCTCTTTTTGTCTGCGACCGCGATGAACTTCGTCTGCAAGGCCTGACGGCGTTTCAAAATGTATTCGGATCGGATGCCGCGCCTGCGTTCCAAAAAGCCGATGGCTCAAACAACGCAAAGAATGCCCGCATTCACATTGCCACGTACCAGACACTCGATGTTGCCACAGACGATGCGGATGCCAACTTTTTAACAAAAAATTACCCGCCTGATTATTTCAGCCACATCATTATTGACGAATGTCATCGCTCCGCGTGGGGCAAATGGTCGCAGGTCCTCACCCGCAACCCAAACGCAGTGCAAATTGGTTTAACCGCCACGCCGCGGCAGTTAAAGATCACGGGAAAAACCAAAGAGGCGTTGGCCGATGCCGCCATTACAGCCGACAATCTCAAACACTTTGGCGAGCCAGTTTATGAATATGAAATGGGGCAGGGTATTGAGGACGGCTATCTTGCCGCGTGTGAAATTGAATGCTATGACCTTTTCCATGACAACAAATCTATCAATGAACGAGAAAGCGGAGTTACCCGCGATGACTTGAAAGGCAAGCGTTTAACGGATGCCAACACAGGTCAGCCGATGGTCAAGGAACAAGCCCGCGACAAATATGAAGCTCCTTCCATTGAAGATAAATTGCTTATGCCCGAACGTGTCGCCGTAATGACGCGAAGTCTTTTTGAGCGTTTGTTAGTTACGGGTGGACCCGAGCAGAAAACTATTATTTTTTGCGCCCGCGACCGTCATGCCGATGCAGTAGCCATTGTCATGAACAATTTATACGCGGATTGGTGCGCTAAAAACGGTCAATCCCGGCTTGAAGCGTATGCGTTCAAATGTACGGATGAATCCGGAGGTTCGGCTTACATTGCCGACTTGAAAGATGGCGCAAGGCATCATTTTATCGCCACGACTGTTGATCTGCTTACCACAGGCGTTGACGTGCCCAGTATCCGCAATGTTGTTTTTTTCAAATATGTGCGCTCGCCGCTGGCCTTTTACCAAATGATCGGACGGGGAACACGCTTGCATCCCCCATCGGGTAAGCTCATGTTCAGGGTGTTTGATTACACCGATGCCACGCGCCTGTTTGGCGAAAAATTTATAACAAGGCCCCCTGCAAGCGGTGGCGGTGGAGGCGGCGAAATTCCCGAACCAACTTTACAGGTCGAGGGCTTCGACGTTCGTGTGACCGAGGCAGGCCGTTATATCATCGCTCAAGTCGATGGCAAGGCAATGCCTGTTACAGTCGAAGAATACAAAGAGCGTCTTGCCGTAAAACTTGTGAAGGAAGCCCCGACATTGGACGCATTCCGTTCCACATGGGTTATTCCTCCAAAGCGGCAAGAATTGCTTGGTAAATTGCCCGAAGCCGGACGCTCTGCCCGACTTGTCCGGGAACTTGAAGAAATGCAGGCCTATGATCTTTTTGACGTGTTGGCCGAGCTTGGCTATGGCCTCGCACCCAAAAATAGGATCGAGAGAGCGGAAGCATTCTCGTATAAACATGCGGTGTGGCTATCGGGATTGCCTACATCGGCCGCAATGACTTTAAAAGCACTTGTAGGGCAATTTGCGCGCAGCGGCACGGACGGTTTGGAAAATCCAAAAGTTTTTGACGTTCCCGAAATTGTCAGGGCAGGAGGATTGTCTGCGCTTCAAGCATTGGGCAGGCCGTCCGACATTCTTTTGAAAACCAAGGAACGGATGTTCGCGGCATGAAAACAGAAGCGTTGGAAATAGAGCAAACTATAAAAAAAGTTCCTGACGGGTGGCGGTTGGTTCAATTGGGAGATATTTGTGACTTTCTTGACTCCAAAAGAATCCCAATAAATAACACGGAACGCATGAAAAGAATTGCTGGCAAGGAAGAACGAGAGTTGTATCCGTACTATGGAGCAAATGGGCAGGTAGGGTGGATTGACGACTACATTTTTGATGAGCCACTCATTCTTCTTGCCGAGGATGGTGGCAATTTTGGTTCAAGCGATAGACCAATCGCCTATGCTGTTTCTGGTAAGTATTGGGTCAACAATCATGCACATGTATTACGACCTCATAAAGGGGTGGATTTCGATTTTTTGTTACATGCAATAAGAATAAGGCCAGACGTTGCAAAATTGGTGTCAGGTTCGACACGCGCAAAATTAAATCAGGAAGTTGCATCTCAAATATCTGTCCCGCTCCCTTCGCTTGAGAAACAAAAACAAATCGCTCGTATTTTGAATATACAACTTAACGAAATAGGTCGCGCCCGTGCTGCAACAGAGGCACAACTGGTAGCGATTAATCGACTACCTGACGCTTTGCTGCGCAAGGCATTTAACGGAGATTTGTGATTATGGTAAGAGGTTCAAAGACAGTCGCAATGAATGGAAACGGCAAGAAGTTTGTCTCGCAGCAGTCCGTCAACGGAGCCGTTAAAACGATCTGCGACATCATGCGGCGTTCCAATTGCGCCGGTGCATTGCAATATGTCCCCGAACTGACCTGGATACTTTTTTTGCGCATACTGGACGAGAGAGAGGCGCAGGAAGCCGAAGCAGCCGAGGCCGTGAGTTCTGATTTCAGGCCGTCACTTAAGGTCCCTTACCGTTGGTGTGATTGGGCGGCCCCCAATGGAAGGAAGCGTGCGGAACTCCAAAACGGGTCCTTGGGGTCGTTTTTTGGGTTCGTTAACAATGAGCTCATTCCGTATCTTAAGAAATTAAAAGAAAAACCGAATGCCACATCACGTCAAAAAGTCATCAGTGAGATTTTTTCAGGCGTTGAGCGTACGCGCATTGACACGGAGCGTAATCTTTTGGACGTGTTGGACAAGGTTGATGAAATCAGCCATGCCAACATCGACAAGACACATGTATTTTCATTATCACAGGTTTATGAGGGCTTGCTTCTCAAGATGGGTGAAAAAGGCAACGATGGAGGACAATTTTTTACACCGCGTGAAATTATCCGGGCCATGGTGCGCGTCATTAACCCAAAGATCGGTGAAACTATTTATGACCCTGGCTGCGGCACAGGCGGCTTTTTGGCGCAATCGTTTGAGCACATGGCGGGGCCGAATAATTCCAACATCAAATCTCCGGATCAACTCGAAGAATTAAAAACGAACACATTTTACGGCAGAGAAAAAGACAATGCCATTTACCCAATTGCTTTGGCAAATCTTGTGTTGCACGGCATTGATGAGCCGCACCTGTGGCACGGCAATACATTGACCGGCGCGGAAACCTACGGCGGATTGTTTGAAGGTGCGCCGGCACTCTATGACATTATTTTAATGAATCCACCCTTCGGCGGTAAGGAAGGCAAAGACGCGCAGACAAAATTTGCCTATAAAACAGGTGCAACGCAGGTTCTTTTCTTGCAGCATGTGGTTGACAGTTTAGAAAAGAAAGGACGTTGCGGCATCGTTCTCGATGAAGGCGTGTTGTTTCGTACAAATGAAACTGCTTTTGTGCAGACGAAAAGAAAGCTACTCGACGAATGCGATCTTTGGTGCATTGTAAGTTTGCCGGGTGGAGTGTTTACGGCAGCGGGGGCAGGCGTCAAAACGAACCTGCTTTTTTTCACGAAGGGCAAACCGACCGAGAAGATTTGGTATTACGATTTGAGCGACATCAAGGTTGGAAAGAAAACTCCCTTTACGATAGACAGGTTTGAGGAATTTTTCAAATTGTTGCCGAGCCGGGGCAATAGTGAAAGAAGTTGGACGGTTACCCGCAAAGAAATCGAGATCAAAAATTACGATCTTAAGGCCGTTAATCCTAACAGAAGGCACGAAGAAGACAGCCGGACACCCAATGAACTCCTCGATATTATCGAGGCCAAAGGGCGTGAAGTTTCGGAGGCGATCGCTAAACTACGTACATTTTCAGTGACGAAATGACCGGCTTAAAAGCATCATTTTTGTTCATATTTTATTTTTTTTTAGGAAACGCTTTATTGTTCATTGTTGTCCTAGGCTCTTTGTTTTGTATTTTAAAAGACAAAAATCGAAAAATGTTAAAAGATAATTTGTCGCTTGCAATTTTTATTGTATTCCTGGCTTTAATTTTGATATTTTTCGGTAACATTACTGAGATTGATATGTTTGGCTTTAAAGCCAAACTCAAAGAGGCTGATGACATAGTAGAAGAAGTCAAAAAGCTCGAAAAATCTGTAAAAGAATCGTTCAAAGAATATAGCAATATCCTACAGCTTTATGAAGAATCTGTTTCTAATGGCGGTCGAGAGGATAGTTACAACAAACTTCTTAAATATCGGCAATCAAATATGCTTATAGATGTTGTGCAAGCAAAGATTAATGATATAAAAGCACAGATTTCAATCCAGACGAATTTTCTTAAATCTTGGACCCTTGAGTGGGTACCTTACAGCACAGGTCTTGTTAATGAAAAATTACATACTGATTGGCTCCTGGGTTTTCTCGTTCATTCGGACCCCAAATATGTTCAAATTCAGTGGGAAATTCGTGGTCGAGCTGCCCAGCTTTTAGCAAATCGAAAGGAATGGCCGGTTCCAGATAAATTAATAGAGGTACTGAAATCAGAAAATCGACTAGTTGTTAAAGTTTTAGCATTAGAAAGTTTTGAGAATTTAATGTCTGATTTTGGTTATGTAAAGAAAGATATGTTTGATTTTCAAGGCGCTATAACTTGGTGGGAAAATAAAGATAATAGGGAACGAGTGAAAGCAAAATTTTCGGCTCCACCTTTAAGGCCTTTAGTACCCTAGTATTCAGGGTTCCAACTGTATGGATTCCCGCTTTCGCGGGAATGACAAGATAGAAAGGTGTTATGGCCAAGAAATTGACACAACAGCAGGCGTACCGGTTGGGCACGGACCATCAGTTCATTGATCCTGTCTCATTGGGCCCGTGGACGTCCTACAGTTTATTGAACGACCCCAAACATATGGGATTCGTGCTGGCCCGCTATAAATTCTGCGCCAAAATGTTCGACGGTATGGACCGCGTCATCGAGGTGGGCTGCGGCGACGCTTTTGGAACACCCATCGTTGCCCAGCATGTCCATAAGGTCCTGGCGATCGAGCCCGACGGCAGGCATATCGCGGGCAATAAAAAACGTCTGGCCAAGATCAAAAACATCGATTTTCGCCAGGGCACCATACAGGACCTTAAATTGCCCAGGGCCTCTTTTTGCGGTTCATACTCCATTGACGTGATTGAACATCTGGACCGTCGCTTGAATGGTCCTTTTGTTGCCAGCCAGGCGGGTATCCTTAAAAAAGACGGGGTCTGCATCATCGGCACCCCCAATATCACGGCCAATGAGCATGCTTCGAAGCGCAGCCGCGTTCAGCACATCAATTTGCACAGCCAGAGATCGCTCAAAGAGCTCATGGAAAAATATTTTAAGCGCGTGTTCATGTTCGGCATGAATGATGAGGTTTTGCATACCGGATACCCGGCGATGTGCCATTATATTTTCGGCATGGGCGTCGGATTAAAATAATGAAATTATCGGATTTCATCGCGCAGTTTTTATATGAGCAGGGGATCAAGCATATTTTTGTGGTCTCCGGCGGGGCCATCATCCATTGTGTTGACTCCGTGGCGCGCCATCCCGAGATGTCCTATGTCTGTGTTGCCCATGAACAGGCCGCCGGTGCTGCCGCGGACGCGTATTCACGCATAGGTCCTGCTTTGGGCACAGCCATGGTCACCTCCGGGCCGGGTGCCACCAATCTCACCACTAGCATCTGCAATGCGTATTTTGATTCCATCCCGGTGTTGTTCATCTGCGGACAGGTCACGACCCCGCGCCTGCGGCCCAATGAAAATTTACGCCAGAAAGGGTTTCAGGAAACGGACATTGTTTCTTTGTTTAAATCCATCACCAAATACGTTGCGCGCGTCATGGACCCGTACGACATTCAGTATGAAATGCAAAAAGCCATTTATCTGGCCAAAGAGGGCAGGCCGGGGCCTGTGGCTCTGGACATTCCCGACGATCTGCAAAGGATGGACATTGATGTCAGCCGTTTAAGGATATTCATACCCGTGGTAGCGCAGCCCAAAGATATCAAGGGCCAGACGGAAACATTATTATCCTGGATCAGATCTGCCAAACGGCCTGTTCTCATTTACGGGGCAGGGGTCCGCATTGCCGGTACCATGGATGCGGCTTTGGATTTCGCGCGGTGTTTCCGTATCCCCGTGCTTTTGACCTGGGGCGGCAAAGACCTGATGGCGTTCGATGATCCTTTGAATATGGGTGGGCTTGGCGTCGTGGGCCCCAGGGCCGGCAATTTTGCCGCGCAGAACGCGGATCTGATCATTGCCATCGGCACCCGCTTGTCGCAGATGATCACTGGCGGTAAAACGACATTATTCGCGCCCAGGGCCAAAAAGGTCATGGTGGACATTGATCCCAATGAGTTGAGCAAATTTACCAAGAACGATTTTTCTTTGGATATGACCGTTGAGACCGGCCTTGACCATTTTTTTGAGCATATGCGCGCCCATGCGCCTGACCGCGATCACTTTAAAGGATGGAGGGAACAGATCAAGGCGTGGGCAAAAAAGTATCCCGTTTGTCCAGCGGGTAAATATGAACGGACAAAGCATGTCGACGGTCATGTTTTTGTGAAGGCCCTTTCCAAGGCCGCGCTCGACAATGATGCGTTCATCACTGATACCGGGGCCAATATTTCCTGGACCTTACAAGCCATTGAAATGAAAAAAGGCCAGCGTATGTTTTCCGCGTGGAACCATACGCCGATGGGTTACGCATTGTCGGCGAGTATCGGAGCCGCGTTCGCCTGCCCCCGCCGGATCTTGTGCCTCACCGGTGACGGGGGATTGATGTTGAACATCGAGGAAATGGCTGCCATCCGGCGTTATCACTTGAACGTTAAGGTATTCATTTTCAACAATGGCGGCCATGCCATACAGAAACAGACCATTGATACGTGGCTGAATTCCCATTATGCCGCGGTCAATGGGGCCACGGGTCTGAGTTTCCCGGATTTTGTCAAGACCGCCGAGGCTTTCGGCTTGCCGGCTTTCCGTATCCGCGACCACGGTGAGTTGGACAAAACCATGGCCCAGGTGCTCGCCGTTGAAGGGCCTGTGGTGTGCGACGTGATGATAGACCCTGACCAGACCATCGAGCCCATGCTCAAATTCGGTTCCGGTCTCGAAGATCTAAATCCTAAATTACCTCCTGATGAAATAGCCAAAATTATGATGGTATCGAATGATGGATGAGGACACATGAGCAGCGTCACCATCATCATCCCCGCTTACAAAGAGCAAGGCAATATTGAAGCCGCCATTGACAGTGTGGTATCCGCGGCCCAGGGCGCGGGCACGGATTATGAGATCATTGTCGTGGACGACGGCAGTCCGGACCGGACCGGAGAGTTCGCGCGTTTGAGGGCTGAAAGCGATCCTGGCATACGGGTGGCCTTCAACGCGACCAATGAGGGCTTCGGTTATTCGTTCGCCCGCGGGGTCAAGATGGCGTCCAAAGATTATGTGACTGTTTTTCCGGGTGACAATGACTTGGCGGCGGGTTCTCTCAAGGACCTGATCGCTTCCCGCGGTTCCGCGGACCTGGTCATTTCGTATATGCAAAAGACCAATCGCCGTTCTCTGTTCCGCCGGATGGTGTCACGATCGTTCGTTTGGATGATGAACATGCTTTTTGGCCTGTGTTTGCAATACTACAATGGAGCGTTCATTTGTAAAACCGAGTTGTTGCGGTCCATCCCCATCAAGTCCACCGGCCTGGCGGCCCTGGCTGAATGCCTGGTACGGCTTTTGAAAAAAGGGACCCCCTACCGGACAATTTATTTTGAACATGCCGGACGCCGGCATGAGCACTCCAAGGCCTTTCATTTTAAGAGCATCAAGGCCGTGGCTAAAACCATCGGCATCCTTATCAAAGATGTTTATTTCTCGCCTTGGAACTCCGCATGAACCATCTCATGATCGCTTTTGTTTTTTTTGTTTTGTCCGTCATCATTCATGTTGGCTATTGCCGGAAAGTGTCTTTCGTTGGCCTACAGGCCAAGACCTTCATCCTGACCGCTTTGGCCAATGGGATCGTTATGATCATTTGTTTTTTGTTCCTGACGCCTTCTCCTATGGACCTGCCGTACACGGCCGTGTTTTTATACGTCCTGGCCATCCCCGTGTATTTGATATTTTACGTGAGTATTTTTCTGATGAGCCCGTCAAAAAATATACTCCGGATCGTTCAAACCGCAGAAGGGGCGACGTATGATATGATCTTGGGGACATTGGAGCAGGAAAATTTTATTCCCTTGCGTTTGGGTGAATTGCAGGACAGCGGCTGCGTGGGGCGTTCGGGAGAAAAATTCGTCCTGACCCCGTCGGGCCGGAATATCGTGCGGGTTTTAAAAATATATCAGAAGGTTTTGGGGCAGGGCCCCGGGGGATAGGATGTCCGGTTTGGACCAGATCATCGTCGCGTGCGGCATGGGCGCGTTCATTGTTTTTGTCCTGGCGCACATCACGGTCCTGCGCCGTAGGCCGGTTGTGAGTATTTTGGACGCTGTTCAAAAAACTTTTTATTTCGGGATCTGGGCCCTGACCGCGGCTGTTTCGGTTTTGCCCGGGTTGAACGTGGTGGATCAATGCCTGGTTTTTATTTTTTCTCTGTGCGTGTACGGTCTGGCAAGTTTTGTTTATGTGCTTTGTATTTTCGGCCCTTACGCCACGTCCATACGCCTGCGTCTGATGAGCGAATTGGACGCGCCGCAAGGGAAAACCATGGCCGAGATCAGCCGGACATACGACAGCCGGGTCATTTGTGATGCACGGCTCAAACGGCTTTTGGCATCAGGGGACATCGGTTTCGACGGCCACAGGTATCACATCGCCAGGACCAATAATGCTTTTTTTATCATTGATGCCGGGGCCAGGACATTGCATGCTATAATGCAAAAATAATTATGACCTACGATCAGTTCATTTCCGCTATAGAGGATTTTCCCCATTACGCCAAAGACATCACGCCGGAGTCTTATTTCGGTTTCCCCCTGCAGCCGATTCTTGATGCCGAAAAGAAATTGGTTGAAGAGGGGCATGGGTCTGTGGCATATTTCTCCATGGAATACGGTCTGGCGCCCAGCATTTACAATTCTTTCCAATTGAGCGGTCCCATGAGCGCAAAGAACCAGTTTTTTAAGCATGAGGTTTTCTCCAATTACTGGCTCTCCGATTACGTTTTTAAGATCGATATCAACAAGATGCTGGATATCCCCATTTACAGCGGGGGTTTGGGTGTTCTGGCCGGGGACACGGTCAAAACCATGGCGGATTTAGGCGTTGCGTCCGTGGCCTTCGGGGTCTTATGGAACAAAGGGTATTTCAAACAGAATTTCTGGTATAAACACGGCCAGGTGCCCGAGGAACTTTCCTGGGACCCGCACACCTATCCGGGGCTTATTCCTTTAAAGCATCGCGTGATCATGTCCACCAAGAACGGTGACCTTCATTTGCGGCTGTGGAAATATTATGTGTTTGGTTATGACAAAAAGCATGTTTGTCCGCTGGTCCTGCTGGACTCCAATGTTCCCCAGAACAGCGAGCATTTCCGTAAACTCACCGACCAACTTTACCGCAGTGATCACGTGTCGTGGCGTATTTTTCAGCGTTCCATCTTGGGTATCGGCGGCATGAAAGCCATCGGGAAGCTGGATTTGAAGATCAGCTGTTATCATCTCAATGAAGGCCACGCGGCGTTCGCCATTCTCGAGAAATATATCGGTCTTGAAGATAAAAACCGCATGGACGAAGAAAAAAAGAAGTTCGTTTATACCTGTCATACGCCGGTGGCTGCCGGGCACGACCGTTTCGGCATCCGCGACATTGAAGAGATCTTTCTCAACGAGTACGTGCAGGCCGCCAAGAAATTCGGCAAGGAAAGTCCGGATTCCCAGGACATCAGTTTGACCCATATCTGTCTGGACAATTGCCGTCGGGTCAATGCCGTGGCGCAAAAACACGCAGAGATCATGCGTCTGCAGTTTCCCGCTTACGCGAAACGCATTGATGCCGTCACCAACGGCGTGCATGTGCACACCTGGATTTCGGAACATTTTGCCGCGCTTTTTGACCGCTATCCTGACGTTTTTGGCGACTGGAGGCGGGAGCCGAAGAATTTGGAACATGTGTCCCAATTGGCCCGTGACGATCATTTCCGCAAAGATATCTTTGAAGCGCACCAGGCCAATAAGCGCAACTTCCTTGCCGTGGTCAAGCCGTGGAAACTCGACGAGAATGTCTTGACCATCGGCTGGGCGCGGCGCATCACAGGATATAAACGGCCTTCATTATTGTTCCATCGCATTGATGAAGTCCTGGATCTGGCACGCCATATAGGGCCTCTGCAGATCGTGCTGGCCGGTAAAGCACACCCCAACGACAATATCGGTGCCGCCCATATCCAGGATATTTTAAGCCACATCGACAAGCTCAACGCCCAGTATGACCTGATCAAGGTTTTGATCCTGGAGAATTACGATACGTATTTCGGTAAACTTCTGACCAATTCCGTGGATGTGTGGCTCAACAATCCTCTGCCGCCTTTCGAGGCTTGCGGC
>Ga0209515_10007565_pt1 | contig 13046 bp, 10 predicted proteins | sample Subgroupgradi54m_FD_187454 | JGI IMG/M metagenome (GOLD analysis project Ga0209515, IMG submission 187454) | Subsurface groundwater microbial communities from S. Glens Falls, New York, USA - GMW60B uncontaminated upgradient, 5.4 m (SPAdes)... ...
ACTTGGCGACACTGCGATCATTTTCGCCGATCACAAGCGTTACATATCCCCAATCCCCGCCTGAAGAGTTTACGAGAGGGGCTACTTGGTCGATGTCATTACTGTCTGCAATATGGATGCCATATTTATTATTGGGGACAGATGAGGGATCATAGATTGCCTGAACTTTTGACGGAAGACTTGAAAACAAGAGTAGAAGGATAACTAAGATGATCATGATGAAGCGTTTACACTGAAAAATTTTAAAAAAGTTGCCCTACGTCACTTTGTTCCTCAGGGCATTGAAATTTCTAACTTCGCCGTTAAAAAAACGGCTCGCTAACAAATTTCAATGCGCCCCCAGGCGGAATCGAACTGCCATCGCCTCCTTAGAAGGGAGATGCTCTATCCGTTGAGCTATGGGGGCCTTCTTGTAATTATACCGCGAATTACCTTAGCTGTTAAGAGCTAGGAGAAATGGAAGCTTTAAGTGTTTGACTCCAGTTTTCTAAAATAGCGAGAAATGCCTGTTTCGATTCGAGTGAGCTAAGCGCGTGATCTGCCTTCGGTATTACCTGTTTAATTTTAGGCGAAGCCTGGATTGCTGCATCCCAATATTTATCAGTTATATCGGGAGGGTATGCTTCGTCGTTTTCTGATAAAACAACCCATAAAGAGCCTCGAAAGTTATGTAAAGGAACTTTAATTTTAGGATCATCCTCTTCACTTGCTAGAGCTGGAGCTCTTAACAAAAGATGATCAACGTGGCGAAAACTCGTAAGCAATACTGCCAAAAATGCTCCATAGCTAGTGCCACATACCGCGATTTCTCTGTCTTCTGTACTTTGGGCATGCAACCAGTCATATGCAGCTACCACATCAGCAAAGTAATCTCTTTGTTTGTCTCCTGGGGGACTAAGGTTAAACGTGAGGCTATGTATTCCGTTTTCCGTTACAGTTTGTGCCCGATCAACGTAGCCATTGCGGGAGCTGCCCAACCCGTGAATAAATAAAGTATCAACTCGTTTTGTACCGAGAACTTCTTTGTCCGGAGAAAAATACGTTCCAGCCAAAACTCTGTCCCTATCCGAGGTAAATGTTTGAACAGGAACCCCTACTTCGTGAGAAACTACCATACGTTTTTGTCATCCCTGGTTCGCCTTGCTCATTTTGACTATCAGAGTGAAGTAATGAGCCAATCTATCAACAAGCTCGAACTTACTTCCTCAAAAATGCCTAAGTGAATGATATATCAAATCCTACCGTGGCGGCAAGGGAAAGGGGTAAAGGGGAAAAGGAATTGCCGCCGCGCACCTAATGATGTAACGCTCCCGCCGCTTCGCGGCGGTCGCGTACCGTCGCAATGTTACTAAATCTGTAGGCCTCGCTCCGCTCGGCCAGCTCCGCTATCTTACTCTCGCCCCGCTTCGCGGGGCTCGCACGCCGCAACTCAAAGAAAGGGGAAAAAGGAAAGGGGAAAAGAAAACAGAAAAACAATCCCGAAGAAAAGTAATCTAGATTCCGTAGCACCCACCCACCCAAAACAAAGTTGAGGGCAGCACCCCCGCTTTGGCGAGAGGCCGCCCTAGGGGGCGGCTTGCCTACGTTTCTTTTCCTCTAAAATCTCTTTCACTCTCTTCCGTAGTCTTTTCTGGTTTACCATCTCCTGCCACGCGGGGGTGTCCGCTTCCCCCTCCCGCGTAAGAACGCGGTTCTCCCCCTTCCGGTGCTGGCCGGTCGCACCGAACGAAGACGTCGGTACTCCGCCAGCACTCGGTGGGGGAGCCCCCGCCGCCAAAATTTTATTCCCAGTCCAGCGTCCGTACGGCTTGCGCGCCCGCGTAAGGAGAGCGCTTCGCGCTAAGACTTTTTTGTAGCGCCCTACGCACCTACCTCGGTTGTCTTTGAGCCCCGCCTCGACGGCGGGGCTTCTTTCGCTCGTACTACCCGAGGCAGAAGACGGCGGGGGGCGGATGAGGGTAAGAACCAATCGGCCAGTTTGTATAGTAAATGGCCGATCTCGTCCCGAGCGAAGTCGAGGGATTCCATTCTCGGCCGATTCCGTGCATACTGACATTATATGGCCGATGATCCTACCCAGTCAGTGGCCGATTCGCCAGTTTCTGATCCTAACATTATACCGCCTCCCGAATCGGCCAGTTCTGACCCCAATCGGCCAGTTTCTACCATTTTGGCCGATTCACCGACCGAGCCCAAAACACCGTTGGCCGATCCAGGCTCAGATTATACTGCTCCGGTTCAGGCCGATCTGTCCGGCGTAGTTTCAGCGCAGACGGATTCACCAATTGCCACGGAATCGGCCAGTGTTGCTCCTTCTCCAAGTACTCCTCCGGCCGACGTGTCCACCGAAGCCTCGGCGAAGGTGGGTCCGCCGCCGATTCCGGCCGAATCACCCAGGCAGCCAGCGGCCGATCCAGTCTCCGTAGCTCCGGAGCCAGTAGAGCCTTCTTTTCCTTCTATTCCTCCTGATCCTTCTGTTCCTTCTTTACCTCCCGAGGTTGCCAGCGGAGGCAGTATCCAGGACTCCCTCCCATCCGATCTGCCGTCCCAGGTGCAACCAAGTGAGTCAAATGTTGCTTCTGATGCACCGGTCTCTCAAGAACCAAAAACTACACCGCAATCGGCCGAAATCAAACCAGAGCCTCCGGAAGGCACCCAGAATGCCCCATTGGCCGATTCGGGAACTCCGATTTTTCCAAAAACCTCATTTGGCGATCTTACCGAGAGGCCGTCAGCCGAGGAGCCTACTATTAATATAGTGCCCATCGAGCCGCCTAAGCCGGTGCAAGCTCCTTTACCCCGCGACCCGTCTCAGACGGGGACGTGGGGCATATCACCCCAACCCCCAACAGAAACAGTCATAGAAGCCAAAGCGGACTTTTCTGTAAAGCGTCAGCAGGCACTCCAAACCAGAAGAAAGAAGCGCGAGGATCATCTTGCCAAAATTCTCACTCTTGTTTCTCAAAAAGGCAAAATCCGTAACAGCGATATTGTTGCTCTTCTTCGAGTTTCCCAAAGCACAGCGACCAACTATTTGCACTCACTCATCAAAGATGGAAAGATAAAGAAAGAAGGAAAAGCAAAAGCAACAATTTATTCTTTGTAGAAGGGAGGTGGATTTCTATGGATTTAGCACTCTTACAAGCACTAGCCGGTGGTATGGGAGGATTTATTCGGGCACTAGTCGGGATTACCAAGTCTCAAACTTTTAATCCCGATACGTTTCAATTTCAGTGGAAAAGCTTTCTGGTCACCATCGTGGTTTCCGTTATTGTCGGGCAGATGTCGGGACTCATTCTCAATGCCGATTGGCGGATGTCACTATTGGCCGGATATGCAGGAAGTGACTTTCTGGAAAGTCTCTACAAGATTAAGTTCGCTCAGTTTTTTAAGTCATGAAAATCAAACAGAAAGCTAACACAAATAAGTTGGTACTCGTACCGGCAGCATTGCTGGTTGCTTTGTTGTCCTTTCTTGGCGGGACGCAGTACGAAAAACAGGTAAAAGATATACTCGAACAACCCAATGTTTCAACAACAACCGTTCAGAACCTTCCAACAAAGGAAAAAGTCAAACGGGTGATTGATGGAGATACTATTGAGCTAGCCAACGGCCAAATTGTCCGGTATGTGGGAGTTAATGCCCCTGATTCCGGTCAGCCGTTTGAAGAAGAAGCAACCGAAGCAAACCAGAAGCTCGTTCAAGGAAAAACCGTTACATTTGAATATGATGCCTACACTTCGGATCGGTTTGGGAGAGTGTTGGCGTATGTGATTGCTGACGGAAAGAATATAGCCGTCGAAATTGCGCGACAAGGATTCGCGAAAGTGACTATTTATGAGGATAGGCGAAAGCTGAAATACCAGGACGAGTTGATGAAGGCACAGGATGAGGCAAAAAGTAAAAGAAGGAATATCTGGTTAAAAAATTAAAATTTCCTCTTGGATCAATTTAAATATTCTCGACGAGGGCAATAATAAGCAGTATAATTTTATAAGTATGACTGATCAAAAAACTGAAACTCCTGTAAGCACCAACGATGCGTTTGATGTATCGAAAATAATTACTCAACTGAAGATATGGGGGGAACGTCTTTTGGATTTAACAAAAGGAAACCCCCTTTTAGGGATTAATCGATCAAGAGTGAGTAAACTTCTAGTTAAAATTTCTGATACGGCTTCATTATTTAAAATGTTGGTTATTGATGAAGCAGCGATAAAAATGCCATTAATATTAATAAAGAAAAGAAAAAAGAAACAGGATGGAGCACAACTAAAGATTGAAGAATTAGAAGATCCAGAAATTGAACCAGATTGCGTAGTTTACCCGGGTGATGTTGATTTTGATGCAGAACCAAAAACTTTACATAGATTACTTAAAAGAATTTACGATAATGGTCGATCAACGGTCGAAGAACGTGGCGTTACTACGCTGCATTTAACTTTTGGAGTTTTGAATTGGGAAGATCCAATTTTAGGTGAATCCTCTTCACCCTTGCTATTAGTTCCATGCCAATTGGAAAGCTTTGGTCCAAATTCCCATATGCGACTCAAGATGCTTGATGAAGAGCTTCAGGTCAACCCTGCATTAGAGTTTTACCTACGAAAAAAACATCATATCGATTTGCCGAAATTTTCTGAGGATAAAGAACTTACCATTGAATCACTCAAGCTATTTTTTTCTCAAGTGCAAGATTGTGTTATTGAGCAGCGATGGAATGTTGAGGATAAATCTTGGCTTAGCACATTCACATTCGAATCTTTAGTTATTTACAATGATTTACTAACAATGGGCGAAATTGCTCAAGTGAACCCCCTTATAGCAGCGTTAGCTAATGCGCGTACCCTATCGGAAGGATCAGAGGCTTTGGGCGATGAGTTAGATAATTTAGATGTACCAACAACAGTGCCAATTCCAGTCATGCCTGCAGATGCAAGTCAACTGGAGGCTTTGACTTTTGCACAGTCTGGCAAGCATCTTGTGATTAAAGGTCCTCCAGGTACTGGCAAGAGTCAAACGATCTCGAATCTTATAGCAGATGCTCTCGGCAAAGGAAAAAAAGTTCTTTTTGTCAGCGCCAAGATGGCAGCATTGAATGTGGTTCATGATAGGCTTTCAAAGCTTGGCTTGGGAAGATTTTGTCTCGAAGCGCATAGTACAAAGGCAGGGAAGTTAAAGATAATAGAAGAGCTCAAGCGTACCTTAGAATTGCCTTTTAATGGCAGTGGTACGTTGCTTGAAGAGCAAATAGAAGAGTTAAAAAAAACTAAAACACAATTGAACAATTATGTAAAGGAAATTCATCTACAAAGAGAGCCTCTAGGAAAAACAGTTTATCAAGCTAACGGTAAATTAGAGAAACTACACAACTTTCCTCTTTTAGAGTTCGATTTGCCCTGGTCTGATGTGACCGATGTAAATCGAGAACAATTTAGTGAAAAAATTGAGGCACTCGAAAACTTGGCGGTTCACTCGAATACTTTCGATAAAAAAGCCACTCATCCATGGCGAAGTTTTATAGTTAAGACTGAGCAATCGTTATCGTCAGAATTAATTAAGAAAAACTTACAAATAATAGAAAATAATTTTTCCGATCTTAAGGATTCTTTGGAAAAATTAACTGACCTGTTAATTCCCGTAGAATCGGAGTTTAAATTAACTGAACTGAGAGCTTTATCCGAAACACTGAATTCCTTAGTAAAAACAGAGGGACTACCAAAGGGTTGGATAATAAAAACAGAAGAAGAATTAAAAGATTTAGAAGATTTATTTGAATCAGCAGTGTCTAAGTCTGAGGAGTATCAAACTCTTAAAAAGGAACACAAAAAAGTAACATCTCTATCTGCAAAGGAATTGTTAAATTTATTAAGTCCAATTAAAGAACAATTTGCATCATGGATGCGCGTTATTAATCCTAAATTCTGGAAATGGAAATCTTCTATACGTCCGAAATTTATCCTAAATGTTGACACTTCCTATCCTGCATTATGTTCATACGTAAAGATGGCTACGGATTTGGAGAAAATAGACGCTTGGTTTGACTCGAATAGTAAAACACTTACAAAATACGTAAGCGATCCCAATACAAATTTAAAATTACTGAGAGATGAGATAGTCCATTTCAGAACAGCGCGTGAACTACAGTCAGCGATTTCGCAAAATATTCTTAAAAAGCCTAAAAAGGAAATCTTAAATATCAGTCTTGAGTGTCATAATAGCATTTCAAGAATATTAGAAATAATTAAAAATGAGGATTTTGAATCTGCTATCGTGTTAATAGAATCAAATTGGTTGAATGGGTTCGTTGATGAAAAAAATATCGAAGCTTCGCTACTTTCTTCGGTTAGCGCCAGGTGTATAGAAGTTCTGGCGTCTATACAGAAAATGCATGAATGGATTGTGTTACAGTCACTGATTCTGAAGTGTGAAAGTGTAGGTTTAACGAATTTTTTGTTAGCGTCGGAAAAAATTGGAGTTAAAGATGCTCCAAAAATTTTTGAAAAAAGATTTTATTCACAATGGATTGAAATTTTTCTCAATACTAATCCTGAGTTGTTACAATTTACAGGTTCTCTTCGTGAAGAAAAGATCAATCAGTTTAAGGATTTAGATAGAAAATTGCGTGTTTCTATGCTAAAGCGTATTCAATATAAGGCGTCTGAGCCAGCAAGAAGTGTAGTTGGGGCTCAAAATAACTTAGGTAATGGAGGAGAAGTTGGGATTTTGAGAAAAGAGCTGCAAAAAAGAAAGCGTATAAAACCATTGCGCAGATTGTTTAATGAAATACCGCATGTCCTACAAGCTCTCAAGCCTTGCATGTTAATGAGCCCGGTGTCCGTTTCGACATTTTTGAAGCCAGGAAGTGTTGATTTTGATCTTGTTGTTTTCGATGAAGCGTCTCAATTGCCCACACCAGAAGCAATCCCCGCTATTCTACGTGGAAAACAAATAGTTGTGGCAGGAGATGAAAATCAATTACCACCAACGTCTTTTTGGCGTGCATCAAGTATATTTGAAGAAGAAAATGAATTAGATTCGTTTGAAGAGTTCGAGCCGTTGGAATCTTTGTTAAATGATTGTATTGCAATCAAACCAGTATTTCATGAAAGCCCAATTGTTTGGCACTACAGAAGTAAGGACGAACGCTTAATTCAATTCTCCAACCGATTTTTTTATAACAATTCTCTTATTACATTTCCTGCGTCCACGACGAGTACTGAAGGTAGGGGTGTTCATTTAGTTTATACAGAAGATGGAACCTGGGATCGAGGGCGCAGCAGAACCAATAAAATTGAGGCTAAACGAGTAGCTGAAATCGTAGTGGAACAATTTAAAAAATATCCTGATCGTTCACTAGGGGTTGCTTCAATGAATGCTAGTCAGAAAGAGGCTATTGAGAATGCGCTTGATGAATTAATTTCTAATAAACCTGAATTACAAAGTTTTCTAGATACAAATCGCGCAGAACCGTTCTTTGTTAAATCATTAGAAAACGTTCAGGGTGATGAAAGAGACACAATTATAATTTGCATAGGATATGCCAAAACACCCACCGGTGCTCTGAGTCTTAATTTCGGGCCCTTAAATAGCGAAGGTGGTTGGCGCAGATTAAACGTATTGGTTACTAGAGCTAAGTGGCAAACATTTTTAGTTACAAGCTTACGTAGTCATGAATTAAGCGCGATTAATCCATTAAATAAAGGTGCAATTATGCTTCGAAATTATATTCAATATGTTGAGCAGGGTGGAAAACTTCCGACTGATCCGGTAACTGCGACCAATGATGAAACCAACGATTTTGAAGATTCTATCGCAACGTCTCTTCGAGATAGAGGCCTTATTGTTGATGAACAAGTGGGGGCTAGTGAGTATCGTATTGATCTTGCGATTCGAGATCCCAGAGACAAAAATCGATATATTATGGCCGTGGAATGCGATGGAGCTACATATCATCACACAAAAACTGCACGTGATCGGGATATGCTCCGTCAAGAAGTCTTGGAATCTCAGGGTTGGAAAATATATCGTGTATGGTCTACAGACTGGTTCAGAGACCGTGAAAAAGCGCTTGAGGGCATACTGTCAGGGCTAGAAGTTGCAAAGCGAGCGTCTTTAAGAGAATCTGTACAAGCCATGCCAATAATTCATGATGCAAATAATACAGAGTGTTCATTGACTGATGATCCAACTATAGAGAAACCCCCGTCAGTTCATGGGAGAAAGTATAAGTCAGGTATCCCTTACCAAAAATATTCTTTATCTAATAATAGGAAAAAGAATTCAAGAGAATTATTGAATAAGAATTGCATTGTTCAATTAGCGGAGGTGATTGCTAGTATCGTTCAATATGAGTCTCCAATACAAATAGATATAATCATTGAACGGCTTAAAGAGATATATGGGATAAGTCGAGCCGGAGCTAATATACAAAAAAACGTAACCCATGCAGTAGAAAGATCTGTGCAGTGGTCAAATTTAATAAAACGAGCTAGATTTATATATAGAAACGGAGATAAGATTGATGATTTTAGAATTCCGGCACAAGGAGTTGTGAGGGGTCTTGAACAAATTGCGCCAGAAGAAATTGAAAACGCAATATTGTATTTGGTTGAGGATCAGTTCGGTTTTGCACGAGAGCATATCGCTAAAGCAATTTTAGAGGTTTTCGGTATTGGTAAGAATCGTGCTGAACGTACTAAAATTATAGAGTCAGGTGTTGACAGGCTCCTCGATGAAGGAAGATTAAATTTGAATGGTTACACCCTATATCTTAGCTAAATTTAGTCAGGTACCTCATATAAAGTTATGAATGTAACCGCATCAAAATTATACGACTACTTTCAATGCCAACATCGGGTTTGGCGAGATATTTACGGTCCTCAAAACGAAAAAAATCCTGAACCCAACCCATTTGTACAGTTATTGTGGGATAAAGGCGTATTACGCGAGAAAGAAGTAATAAAGGGATTAGGAACACTTCTCGATTTAAGTTCCCCAAATAAAGAAGAACAGTTTAGAAAAACTATTGAGTCCATGAAGGCTGGCACGCCTCTTATCTATCATGGATATATCAGATGGGAAAATCTCGCTGGAGAACCTGATTTATTACGAAGAAATGATGACGGTACGTATTTACCAATTGATATTAAAAGTGGACGTGGGCTGGAGGGAACCGACGAAGACGAAGGTGAGCCTGGGAAACCTAAAAAACACTACGCCGCACAGCTTGCGCTGTATTCAGAGATTCTCATTGCACTGGGTTTCGCCAATAAGCATGTAGGAGAAATTTTTGATATCGATAGTAAAGAAATTGTCTATGACCTGGATGCGGCTATGGGTGTGAGAAATAAGCAAACCTGGTGGCAAATGTATCAAGATGCCAAAAATGAAACAGCGTTACTTGTTGAGAATAAACGAAGGAATGATCCTGCTTTAATAGGCGTATGCAAGCTTTGTCCATGGTACGACAGCTGCAAAAAATGGTGCGTCGATCGAGAAGATTTATCTACCGAGTTTTTCCTTGGCAGATCGAAGCGGGATACACTTCAGCACGATCTCGGTATTTCGACTGTTGGTGAATTAGAGCGAATAGATATTTCGTCACTTCTTGAGCAAAAGGCAAAAGATAAGGAATTTTTGCCTGGCTTAGCTGCTTCTTCCCTTGGGACGTTAAAAAAACGTGCACAGGTCCTACATTCAACAAAAGAACCCATCGTTTATTTACCGATCTCATTTCCTTCGACTCCTTATGAATTATATTTTGATATTGAAGATGATCCTACGCAGGGGTTTGTTTATTTACATGGCGTGTATGAGCGGTTTCAGGGAAAAGAACGATTTCTGCCGTTTGTGGCAAAAGAAAATACGCCGGGCGCGGAGAAGCAAGCATGGAAAGAATTCTGGCAGTACATTCATTCACTACCCAAAGAAGGTTATAGTACATATTATTACTCAAAGCATGAACGCACCACATATAGACGTATGCAACAACAATATCCCGATGTTGTGTCGGTAGAAGAAGTAGAGCATTTTTTTGATCCAATTCACGCGGTTGACTTATATTACGATTGTATTCTCAAGAATACTGATTGGCCGCTTTTCAGCTACTCACTCAAGGAAATCGCTCAATATTTAGGGTTTAATTGGCGAGATAAAACTCCCTCTGGAGCACTGTCCATTCAATGGTTTAACGAATATCTTGAGAATAAAGATCCAGCGAAACTTCAACGAATTATTGAATATAACGAAGATGACTGCAAAGCAACTATGGTGATTAAGGACTATTTAATTCAATCAATAAAGGAGTAAAATATATTAATTTTATAACCGGAGTATATTGATAATATCAGTGTTCTTATTGAAGTTGAAAATTAACCTAAGAATTATGACGAACATTATAAAATCCAACACATCACTAGATGAACCGTTAGAAAAGCGTAAGCTTCAACAAGCTATTACCGAAAAAGAAAAGTTGTTGATTGAGCTTGTTGAAGAAATAGAGCGTCTGAAAATTGATTTATCCGTTATTAAACAAGAATACGATATAAAAATCGGACGACTCTATCTGAAATTAGATGAAACCGACCTAGAAATTTTGAAATTTAAAAAGATTGAGGATTTGATCAACAAAGGTTTTTCTTTTGAAAAAGCGCAAAAAGCTGTAGAAGATACTCTTAAAAAGAGGCGTGAACAAATTGATGAAGAATATAAAAAATTTAACGAAGAAGAAAAAGATATTGTGAAGCGAAAAACTATTTCCAAAGAGCAACAAGAGGAAATTAAAAAGTTATTTCGCAAGCTTGCTCATAAGTTTCATCCCGACTTAGCCGGAGGTGACGATTCGATGATGAAAAAGGTCAATAAGGCCTATGCTGATGGCGACTTAGAAACTTTGCGCGCAATCGATCAAGGAGGCTTTGGGAATATTGATATAGAAACTATCAAGGAACTAAAAAATAAATTAGCAAGATTAGAAAAATCAATTGAAAAAGCTATTTATGAACAAGAACAATTAAAACGCTCGGAGTGGTTTATTTTGAAAGAGAGTATTGATAATGCGAAAAAACAAAAGCGCGATATATTGAGCGAACTTGCAGAGAAAGTGGTAGAAGATATTGCCAAAAAAGAAAATCAACTTGATGAACTAAAGAAAAAATATGGGCAAGGATAAACAAATTCAAAAAATTCCCAAATATTCGATTGATAATATAAGTGTAAAATCTGACCTTGCTACGCGCGGCTTGCGAGAACTTGGGCTACTGAAAGACGAAAAGCATTTTACTATTATTTATGTCTGCCAATTTTGTGGTCGCCTTATCAATTATTCCTCAACGCCCTGTATTTTTTGCGGTGATTATCCGAAAACCAGGCGAGAAGTCCTTATCGCTCAAGCCCTTTCAAGTAATAGTTTAGAAATGGCTCATCTCCTTGCGGTGTCTAAAGCTGTTAAGAATAAAGAAGATTTAGAAATAGTCATCGCAAATTTGCGACAATTGGCTGAGGATGTTTTGGAAAATGAAGATCAATACCCGATTTACAGGATGCTTTTCCGTTTGATGGAAGACCTAATCGGAAATAAGGATTATCAAGTGCTAAAAGGAAATGAATTCAAAAAACATTCACAGATTGCCTGTAAACGGTGTGGGTACAAAATTTATATAGCTTTAGAACCGTGTCTTAGGTGTAAAAATGAAACACTTTCAAAAAATGAAAAGTGGATTGTTGCATTAAATAGTTTTCTACAATTCGTAGAAGATCATTTAACTTGGGGAGAAAATGAAAAGCCACTGGAAGAATTAATTTTTATATCTGTATATATTATCAACCGCTTGATAGAAAAGGACGAATTGCCAGAAAAAGACTTAAAGAATATTTGGAAAAGTAATCTTCGAGAAGCATATGCTTTTGGCGGAGAGGGAGTTAAAGGCGGTATTCAAATTGATGATGGCAAGATTTCAGTTTTTGTCGAGTCGGACAAAAAGCAAACAGATAAGGAAAATTTGATAACTAATCTATTATGTTTAAATGTCATTTATTTACTCAAGTCGTAATAATATGGAAGGAAATTTAGCCCAACGGATTAAATAGCTTCAAACCTCTTCATGGTAGGGAGGCAAAAAGGTGTAAATTCGAAACAAGGCAAAAAACCTACCTCAAATAATTTATGATCCTCAATAAAACAATACTGATTTTGGAAGATGATCTGCTAACGCTCTCAAAAATACTGGAACGGTTATCAAAGATTGAGCAGGATCAGCCGTATGATTTCTCGGTGATTACGTTGACCAATTATCTGCAGGTGGCGCAGTTCATTAACAAAAATCCCGCTATCGATGTCGATATGATTCTTCTGGACCGGGACTGCAAGTTGGGCGGGTCATTCCATGTCGTAGACATTGAGCGCTTGGGCGCAGAAAAAGTGATCGCCATTTCCTCCGTGCCGGATTACAATAAACAAGCGCAAGCTCGTGGCGTTTCGCGGGTCGTACTCAAAGACTACCGCAATCTCGACGCGTTTGCCGACCGGCTCGCCGAAGAAGTGGAAGAATTAATCAAGCACTTGCCGATGCGTGAAGACAATATCGTTCGTCCGACGTAAAAAGGAACAGACAAAAGAATGAAAAAATCACAAAATGAAAGCGTCATGACCTACCGTGCGTTTTTAATTGATCTTTTGTGTAGACGCTATATCCTTCATATTAGGACAAGACCATATTTCTCAATAGCGCTACATAGAAAACACGTAAAACTTATCGAAAAATTATTTTGGATAAAGCGATACAGCTGATTTTTATTAATATTCGAATAATTAGCTCTTGGACTCGCCCTTGACTCACATCAAACAAGCGTAGCCTAAGCAAGGCTACCAGAGGGGTCTATTTGTTCAACTTAATGACAACCATTACTGTATTTGCTAAGCTTAATAGCAATAAACGGTTGCTAACTTCGTGAAAACTCGGATTTCCACCAGCCCCATAGTTTCTTTAGATCGTTGTCTGTCTTGACCCTCGTAAATGCCAGATACCAAGAGAGAAATGCGGTTTGTC
>Ga0209515_10007566_pt1 | contig 13046 bp, 12 predicted proteins | sample Subgroupgradi54m_FD_187454 | JGI IMG/M metagenome (GOLD analysis project Ga0209515, IMG submission 187454) | Subsurface groundwater microbial communities from S. Glens Falls, New York, USA - GMW60B uncontaminated upgradient, 5.4 m (SPAdes)... ...
GCGTCGGGGGCGTTGGTCGACGTCGCTCCTCTACCCGTAGGACAGGCGGGCGACCCTGGCGATGCGTCGGTTGTTCATGATCGGCTTCGCGGCCGTGGTCTGCCACGGACTGTGCGATGGCATGGTGGGTGTCACGCCGTATGTCTTCGCCGCCGGAGACTTGCGCGTCGTGATCTTCGACAGTCGCACGGGCAAGGAGGTGCTCATGGAGAAGGTGCAGAAGAGCGATGCCGAGTGGAAACAGCAGCTCACCCCGGAGCAGTACCACGTGACTCGGCAGAAGGGGACGGAGCGGGCGTTTACCGGTCAGTACCACAACCACCACGAGCCAGGGCTCTACCGGTGCATTGGCTGCGGGATCGACCTCTACAGCTCGGAGGCGAAGTTCGACTCGGGGACCGGCTGGCCCAGCTTCTGGGCGCCGGTGTCCCAGCGCAACGTCCGCACCGAGACCGACACGAGTTTCTTCACGCGCCGCACCGAGGTGCTCTGCGCGCGCTGCGGCGCCCACCTCGGGCACGTGTTTGACGACGGTCCGCCTCCGACCGGCCAGCGCCACTGCATCAACTCCGCCGCGCTGCAATTTCAGCGGCGGTAGTGCCTTCATTTGACCCTACACCACAGAGGCCACAGAAACTCCACAGAAGCACAGAGCAGAGCTCGTCGAGGTATTCTCTGTGGCTCTGTGGCCATTCTGTGGTTCTGTGGTGTCCATGGCCAGTTTAAGGCAGGGAGACTGACGACGGTGCCGCCGGTGTGTTACAATACTCCGGACCCCACTCCATGGAACAGACCTTAGCCTCCATTGCCACTCGCGTGAACGGCCGGCTCATCGGCGACGGCGGAATCCTCATCCGCGGCATCAACAGCCTGGACGCGGTCCAGACCGGTGAGCTCACCTTCGCGGAGAGCCCGGCGCGGCTTGCCGACGCGCTGGCGACCCACGCCTCGGCGGTCATCGTCTCCTCGGACGTCATGGAGCTGAAGGGGCGTCCCGGTATTAGCGTGCAGGATCCGAAGCTGGCCTTTGCGCTGATCCTGGACCTGTTCCATCCCGCGGTCATTGCTGAGCGCAGCGTCCACCCCACCGCGGTCCTCGGAGAGGACGTGCAGATGGGGGAGGGGGTTTCCATCCGACCCCACGCGGTGATCGGAGACCGTGTGGGCATCGGGCGCGGGACCACCATTGAATCCGGCGTCCATGTGGGTGACGGGGTCACGATCGGCGACCAGTGCCTGATCGGGCCGAACGTCGTCGTCTACCGCGAGACGCACATCGGCCACCGCGTGCGGATCCACGGCGGCTCGGTGATCGGTGGCGATGGGTTCGGGTACGTCTTCCACGAGGGGCGCTACGTCAAGGTGCCGCAGGTGGGTAACGTCATCATCGAGGATGACGTGGAGCTCGGCTGCAACGTGTGCGTCGACCGGGCCACCATCGGCTCCACCATCATCCGGCGCGGCACGAAGATCGATAACCTCGTCCAGATCGCCCACAACGACCAGATCGGGGAGCACGTGATCATGACGGGCCAGGTGGGGCTCTCCGGGAGCGTGAGCGTGGGCAACTACGTGGTGTTCGGCGGCAAGGCCGGCGTGGTCGACCATGTGACGATTGGGGAGCGCGCCCAGATCGGGGCGGCCAGCGTCGTGACGAAGTCGGTCGCGCCGGGCAGCGCCGTCTGGGGCTTTCCCGCTCGCCCCCTCCGCCACGTGAAGCAGCAGCTCGCCTCGCTGGGACGGCTGCCCTTGTTGCTCAAGCGCGTGGCGGCACTCCTCGCGCGGACCGAACGTTTGGAAGATCGGCTGAACCTCCTCGAAGGACGGCAGACGGCCCCTCAGCGACACGCGGTGGACGCCATCGAGCAGCGGTGAGTCGCTCCCCTCGGCACGCGCGTCGGCATCACGGCTTCCCTCGTAGCATCTTCCGTATCTCACCGGCGTCGTTCCATCTCAGAGCGGTGGGCCTAGCCAGGACGATTCGATGAGTGGGTTTCAGGGCGCGCGCGTCGTGCTCTTCGAGAGCCGTCTGGCGCAGGCGATGGCGAAGAGCGTGGCGTCCCACGGCGGTGTGCCGGTGAACGCGCCGTCGATGCGGGAGGTCCCGCTTGAGCACAATCACGATGCGCTCGCCTTCGCGCAGACACTGTTGGCCGGCGAGGTCGACATCATGATCTGCATGACCGGCGTGGGCACGCGGTTTCTCCTCGAGGTCCTCGCCACACGGCATCCCATCGAGCGGATCATCCAGGCGCTGAGCCGCCTGACGGTGGTGGCGCGCGGGCCGAAACCCATCCGGGTCCTCAACGAGTACAAGATTCCCATCACCATCTCCGTCCCGGAGCCCAACACCTGGCAGGAGCTCGTGCAGGCGCTGGATGACGACAGCCGCAGCCTCACGCTGGACGGCCGCACGGTGGCGATCCAAGAGTACGGGATCTCGAACGAGCGGCTCATCGACGCGCTCAAGCAGCGCAGGGCGAAGGTCATCCAAGTGCCGGTCTATCGCTGGGCGCTGCCGGAGGACACGCGGCCGCTGCGGGAGGCCATCCAGCAGGTGATCGACGGGACGGTGCAGGTCGCGCTGTTCACCAACGCGGCGCAGATCGCCCACGCGATCCGCGTCGCGGCCGAACAGGGGTCGGAGCGGCCGTTTCGCGAGGCGCTCAAGCGGGTCGTCGTCGCCTCGGTCGGCCCCTTAACAAGTGAATCACTCGGGCACTACGGCATCGCCGTGGACTTCGAGCCGAGCCACCCGAAGATGGGACCGCTCATTGACGAGCTATCCAACACGGTTGGCGCGCTGCTCCACGCGAAAGCGGCCCCCTCCCGCGTCCACGCGCGGCCCACGCATCCCGAAGGACCAGACGCCAAGCAGCTCCGGCAGCAGTCCGTGTTCCTGAAAGCCTGCCGGCGAGAACCGGTGCCCTTCACCCCGGTGTGGCTGATGCGCCAGGCGGGCCGGTACATGAAGGAGTACCGAGACATCCGCAATGCGGTGCCGTTCCTGGAGCTGTGCAAGCGCAAAGAGCTCGTGGCCGAGCTCACCGTCATGGCGGTAGAGAAGATCAAGGCGGATGCGGCCATCATCTTCTCCGATCTGTTGGTCGTCGTCGAACCGCTGGGCTTGCAGCTCGACTACACCGCGGAGGAAGGTCCGGTGATCACCGGGTCGGTCGCGACGGGCCGCGACATCGACCGGCTCCACGAGCTGGAACCGGCGGAGTCGCTCGCGTTCGTGTTCGAAGGAGTCCGCCTCACCCGCGCCACGCTCGATCCCGCCATCCCGCTCATCGGATTCTCCGGCGCGCCCTTCACGCTGGCCTCGTACCTCATCGAGGGGGGCACGTCGCGCTCCTTCTTCAACACGAAGCGGCTCATGTACGCGGACGCCGGGGCGTGGCACGCCCTCATGGAGAAGATCAGCCGCGGGCTCGTCAAGTATCTCAACGGCCAAATCGCCGCCGGCGTGGATGCGGTGCAGCTCTTCGATAGCTGGGTAGGCTGTCTCGGTCCGCAGGAGTACCGAGAATTTGTGCTGCCTCACACGCGGGCGGTGATCCAAGGATTGACCCCCACGATTCCGGTGATTCATTTTGGGACTGGCACCGCCGCGTTCCTCGCGGACATGCGGGAGGCCGGCGGGGATGTCATCGGGGTGGACTTCCGGGTTGAGCTCGATCAGGCGTGGAAGACGATCGGCTACGAGGTCGGCATCCAGGGGAACTTGGATCCGGCGGTGCTGTGCAGCACGCGGGAGGAAATCCGCAAGCGGGTGGCGCGGATCCTCGCGCAGGCCGACGGTCGGCCGGGGCACATCTTCAATCTCGGGCACGGTGTGCTCCCCACGACACCGGTGGAGCACGTCATCGGCATGATCGAGGACGTTCACGAGCTGAGCCGACGGTCATGAAACGGGTGGTCATCATCGGGGGCGGGATCTCGGGACTCGCCGTCGCTCACCGCCTCACGGAATTGAGCCACGAACGGCAGGTGCCGCTCGACATCACCGTTCTGGAATCCCAGAGCCGGTTCGGAGGTGTCATTGAGACGGTCGAACGCGAGGGCTTCATCTTGGAAGGTGGGCCGGACGCGTTCCTGGCGCAGACACCGTGGGCGCGTGACCTGTGCCGTCGCGTGGGACTTGAGCACGAACTCATCGAGACCCAGCGCGAGTCCCGCCGCAGCTTCATCGTCCAGCGTGGGAAACTCCTGCCGGTGCCAGAGGGGTTCTACCTCATCGCGCCGTCCAGCCTCTCGGCGGTGTTCCAACTGCCCTTCCTGAGCTGGCGAGGACGGATCCGGATGGCGTGTGAGCCGTTCGTGCCGGTCCGCGCCGAGGAGCAGGATGAGAGCGTCGGGAGTTTCATCTCTCGACGGTTTGGCCAGGAGACGCTCACACGGATCGGCCAGCCGATGATTGCCGGCATCTACACCGCGGACCCGGATCGGCTCAGCCTCCAGGCGACGATGCCGACGTTCCATGAGATGGAGCGCCAACACGGCAGCGTCATCCGCGCGCTCCGCGCGCGCGCGCGGGCCTCGAACGGCCGGTCTGTTTCGACGAGTCCCGCCCAGCAGGGCGGAACGAGCGGTCCGCGCTACGGCCTGTTCCTGTCGCTGCGGCGGGGGATGGGCTCGCTGGTGGAGGCGCTCCTGCGACAGATGCACGGGGTCGCACTCCACCACTCCTCGCCGGTGACGCGGATCGCGTCATCCGGATGCGCCTGGACGGTCACACTCCACGATGGACGGACGCTGCGCGCAGATCGGCTGTGTCTTGCCCTCCCCGCGGACAAGGCAGCCTCGCTCCTGGAGCCGTGCGCGCGCGACCTCGCCCGGCAGCTGGCCGAGATTCCCTACGAGTCAGTGGCGACGGTCAACTTGGGCTTCCGACAAGCGGACGCGCCACAGGCGCTGGCGGGGTTTGGGTTCGTGATCCCGGCGAGCGAAGGGCGCCGGCTCGTGGGCTGCACCTGTTCCAGCGTGAAGTTCTCCGGTCGCGCCCCGCAGGGGATGGTGTTGGTGCGAGCCTTCGTCGGCGGCGCCCTGCACCGGGAGCTGTTCCACCTCGATGACGCGGCGATGACCCAGATGGTGCGCGAGGAGCTGCGGGATCTGCTGGGCATCCGCGCCGATCCGGTGACGCTCGCCGTCCATCGCTATCCCCACGCGATGCCGCAGTACCATGTGGGGCACCTCGCGCGGGTCGCGGCGATCGAGGAGACGGTGCGCCGGTATCCCGGCCTGCACCTCGCCGGCAACGGCTTTCGCGGCCTCGGGTTGCCGGACTGCATCCGCCAAGCGGAGCAGACGGCAGCGGACATGATCGCCAGCGCGACCCCCGTGTGATGACCGGACTTTTGCAACATGGCCCGTCCGGCATGATTTCACAGATTGAAAAGATGATTACACAGATCGATCTCGACGAGGAATCTGTGGAATCCATTGATAATCTGTGTAATCAATCCGAATTTGCAAAACCTCTGTTATGATCGATCATCTTCTCGTGATCGGGTTCGGTGGCCCGCCGCGCCCAGAAGATGTGCAGCCGTTCCTCAAGATCGTGACGGAGGGGCTTCGCATTCCTCCCGCGCGGCTCGCGGAGGTGGAGCACCACTACCAGGTGACAGGCGGGAGCTCCCCCTATTACGAGTACACCGTCCGGCTCGTGGAGAAGCTGCGCGCGCGCCTGCGCGACGATGGGGCGATGCTCCCGGTCTTCCTCGGGATGAGGAACTGGCATCCGTTCCTCCATGAAACGATGCGCGAGATCGCCGCCCAGCGCCTGACGTGCGGCCTCGGGATCATCTTAGCACCGCACCGGTGCGAGGCGAGCTACGAGAAGTATCGCCAGAATGTGGAAGACGCCAAAGTCCAGGCGACGGCCACACAGCTACGCTACGCGTACCTGCGTTCGTGGCACGACCACCCGCTGTTCATCCAGGCGCAGGCAGACGAAGTGCGCACGGTGCTAGAGCGCATCCCCGCGAGCGAGCGGGATGCGGCGCACCTCGTCTTCAGCGCCCACTCGATCCCGGTGGAGATGGCGCAACACTCGCAGTACGAAGCGGAGTATCGCCTCTCCTGCGAGCTCGTGGCACAGCGCCTTCGCCACACGGCTTGGAGTCTCGCGTACCAATCCCGCAGCGGCAACCCGAAGCAGCCGTGGTTGGAACCCGACGTGGAGTCCGTGCTCACCCGGCTCCAGGCGCAAGGGGTGCGGCGTGCGCTCCTGGTCCCGATTGGGTTTCTCTCGGACCACACCGAGGTGCTCTACGATCTCGATGTCGACGCGAAGCGCGCAGCGCAGCGGCTCGGGCTGGAGTACCTGCGCGCCTCCACCGTGATGGACCATCCCGCATTCGTGGCCATGTTCAGCCGGCTCATTCAGGAGCATCGTGCAGCAGTCACCGCAGGAGGGAAGACGCATGTCGGGAGCGGATGAGGTTGTGGGGATTCTCATTGCGTGCGCGGCGCTCATTGGAGGATTACTCCTCCTCGGCTGGGCATTCGGCGATTTTCGCACGCGCCAGTAAGGCACAAGGTGTCTGACACGGTAGTGTCCTCATTTGGCAGGGCCTGCCGCTGCGCCACCCCATCCGTTCTCGCCGTCCGCCAACGCTCGCCACAGAACTTGGCGAGTCCGCCCTGCAATGTGGCGGAAACTTTGGCGGATCGTCGGCTGCGAGCGGATGGGGGCCCCGGCTCCGCGTCACCCGCCAAATGAGGACAGCACTCTGACACCTTGTGCTTGACAAGGGAGCCATGAGCCGGTATAGTTATACCAACTGGTAGGTATGATGGTAAGAATCGCATTGGAACATTCGCCTACGAAAGAGCGGCTCCTCGACGCGGCCGAACGGTTGATGCTGGCCAAGGGGTTTGCGGCAACTACCCTCGATGAGATTTGCGAGAAGTCGAAACTCACGAAGGGGAGTTTCTTCCACTACTTCGAGAGCAAGGACCAGCTTGGGAAGGAGCTTCTGGAGCGTTTCTGTGCAACAGGTGAGAAGCTCCATGAAAGCTTCTGCTGCCCCCTGGAGCAGGATCCATTGAAGCGGGTCTTCGGCTATATCGACGCGGCGGCGAAGTTTGGGCAAGATCCGAAGATGAGGGGCTGCCTGCTTGGGCTCTTCTCCCAGGAACTGGCGGAGACGAATCCTGGGATCCGCGATGCCTGCGCAAAGGGGTTTGAGGGTTGGAAAAAGCAGTTTGGGCAGGAGCTCGCGAAGGCCAAAGCCGCTCATGCCACAAGGATGGCGTTCCATCCTGAAGAGCTCGCGGAGCATTTCATCGCGATCATGGAGGGTGCCTTGATCCTGAGCAAGGCCAAGCAAGATCCCGCGGTGATCGGGCGCAGCATGCGGCACTTTAAGCAATATGTGGAATCTTTCTTTAAGAAGTAAGCAGGGGAGTCGTCGGGCCTATTTTTTTGGCTCAATATAAAACCAACTAGTCGGTTTATTACACGAAAGGAGGAGACGATGGAAGATGTGATCGCGGCGTAGAGCTGAGTGACCAGTGACCAGAGGCTATCCCAACACCCTCTGGGTTTCAAGGCGGGTGACGCGGTGCCAGGGCCCCTACCCACCCGGAGCCGACGATCCGCCAAAGTTCGTTGGCGGAGCGCGGCGAGGATGGGTGGGGTGGCACCGCGGCAGGACCCGCCGGAGGGGTGTTGGGATGGAGTGTAGTGATGAGTGAACAATCAAAAGGAGCACTGATCATGGCAACGGAATGTGGGACGCAGAGTGGATCGTGCAGTGAGAGTGCATCAGAGGCTCAGGGGTCGTTCCGGTGTCCGTGCGGAAGCGACTGTTGCGGAGGCGATCCCATCGAGTGCGCGACCGGGATGTGGACCTGCGGATTTTTCCAGGCGATGAAGGAGGTTCAGGTCGACCTCCTCAAGGCCAAGATCCAGAAAGCCTGGGGTGCGAAGATGGACAAAGCCGCTGATGCGGTGATCGAAGCGATGGGCGCGCAATGGCAGTCGATGCTCGCGCAGGCGCAGGCAAAATCGGGACTCCGGGAGCGGCTCCGGAACCTCTGGGAGGAAGGCCGCAAGTAATTCTCCCGTCACTGGAGGACGACAGGCGGGCCCCAGATGCTTCGCTCTGCGAAGCAGAGCATCTGGGGTCCCGCTTTGTGCAAACGGATGGACGTGGGATAATGGAGACTCCAATGAACACGCTCGATGAGGCTCAACTCCTCGATAGCTATTCGCGGGCGGTGATCGAGGCCACGGAGAAGGTCTCTCCCGCGGTGGTCAACTTAGAAGTCCGTCAGCGGACGGCCCGGACGCCCGGGGCATCGCCGCGTCTGCCTCGAGCGCGACAGGGGAACGGGTCCGGGGTGCTCTTCACCTCGGATGGGTTTCTCCTGACCAACAGCCATGTCGCGCACCGGGCTGAGCGGATCGAGGCGATGCTACCGGACGGCAACCAGTATGACGCGATCCTCATCGGGGATGATCCGGAGACCGACCTCGCGGTCCTCAAGATCGATGCCCCGATGTTGGTGCCGGCGGCCACGTTGGGCGATTCGGTTTCGCTGCGCGTGGGGCAGCTCGTGATCGCCATCGGCAACCCGTACGGCTTCCAGTGCACCGTGACCGCCGGGGTGGTCAGCGCCCTGGGCCGATCGCTGCGGTCGACCTCCGGCCGGCTCATCGAGGACGTCATCCAAACCGACGCGGCCCTCAACCCGGGCAATTCCGGCGGCCCCTTGGTGACCTCGCTCGGCGACGTCATTGGGATTAACACCGCCGCCATCCTCCAGGCCCAGGGGTTGTGTTTTGCGATCCCGGTCAACACCGCCAAGTTTGTCGCCGAGCGGCTGATGCGTGACGGGAAAATTCGACGCGGCTACCTGGGGATCGGCGGACAAACCACGCCGCTGCATCCGCGGATCACGCGGTTCTACCACTTACCGGTCGAACGGGCCGTTTGCGTGGTCTCGGTGGAGATTGGGAGCCCTGCGGCTCGGGCGGGTGTGCGCGAAGGGGATGTGATCGTCGAATTCGCCGGGCAGCCGGTGGCGGGCATCGACGATCTGCACCGGCTCCTGACCGAGCAGCAGGTGGGTGTGCCGACCTCGCTGCTCATCATCCGAGGAGTCGAGCAGGAGCGGCTGACGATTGTGCCGGAGGAGTCCCGTGCTCCTGAGGAGTCTCGCGAGAACCCCTAACGGATCATGGCGCAGCGGACGCTCTTGATCGTGGACGACGAGCCGAAGATCCGCGCGATGCTGGCCGACTGCCTCGGACAGGAGGGGCTGTCGATTGACACCGCGGGAAGCGGCGAGGAGGCACTCGCCAAAATCGCGCAGGCCCCGCCGGACGTGGTCATCCTCGATGTCAAGATGAAAGGCATGAGCGGGCTCGACGTCCTCAAGCAGGTCCGGACATCGCAGCCCCGCCTCGCGGCGCTGATCATCACCGGATTCGATGACGAGCGCCTCGAAGAAGAAGCCAGCCGGCTCGGCGTGCTCGGCGTCATCCGCAAGCCGCTGATGCTTGCCGAGGTCCGCCAGGCCCTCCGCCAGGCGCTCGCGCAGCTCCCGCCCGTGTGAGCCCGTGTGAGCGACTCCCTTGCAGGATCGTTCGACGATCAGGTATGGTTGAATGAGTTGCCTTGGAAAGGGGGGAGCTGGATGCTCAAGAAACGGCATCTACGTCGTCGAGTCCTCAAGAGACGACACCGCCGGGCTCGGCGGTAAGCCTCGAGCTTGTCTGAGTTATGCGCGCCCCGCCATCGCTGGCGGGGCGCGATCGTTTTCGGTAGAATGTTCTCGACATGGTCCTGCGAGTCGAATCCCCGCCTCAGGAACCGACGTTGACGCTGGCCGGCCACGTGGAGGAGCTGCGCCGTCGGCTCGCCATCAGCCTGGGCGCCGTCCTCGTGGCGGTCGGGATCAGCGTGACCCAGGTGGAGCGTCTCATCACGTGGCTCAAGCGGCCTGCCGAGCCCCTCCTGCCGCACTTCGCGTTCTTCAGCCCGACCGAGCCGCTCCTGGCGTACACGAAGGTCGTCCTCCTCTCCGGGCTCATCCTCGCGATGCCGATCATCCTCTCCCAGCTGTGGGCGTTCATGCGCCCCGGGCTTATGCCGCGCGAGCGCGCGTACGGCCTGACGTTCATCTGGTGGGGCAGCGTCCAGTTCCTCGCCGGGGTGGCGTGCGCGTACTACGGGCTGCTGCCGATTTCGCTGCGGGTGCTGCTGAGGATCGGGCGGGATTCGCTCGAGCCGGTGATCTCGATCGATCAGTACCTGGGGTTCGTGACGTCGATCGCGTTCTGGTGCGGCGTCGTGTTCGAGCTGCCCGTCGTCGTGTGGCTCCTCGCGAAGGTGGGGATCGTGACCGCCGAGTGGCTGCGACAGAGCCGGCCGTACGCCACACTCTTCCTCGTCATTGTGGCCGCGATCATCACCCCGACGACGGACATCCTCAACCTCCTCCTGATGACGATCCCGATGCTGGGGCTCTACGAGATCTCGATCCTCCTGGCGCGCGCCGCGCGCCCTCCCCGTTCGCGCTAGGCCTCGCGCGGATCAGCAATACCCCCCAGGCCACCGCAGCGCCCACGCACCAACGCCATCCCGCTCGACGCGGTCCCACCATGAGCTGCAGCGGCCCGATCGTCGTCGCCAAGAGCGCGAACGTCCCGATCACCCACTGGACGAGCGCGTGGCGCCACGGCGCGTCTGATCGCGAGGCGATCGCCACGTCGCGCCACCACCCAGGCGGCTGCACCAGCGCGTAGAATCGCTTGAGCGTGCCGCGATCCGTTGGGGCAGTTGCGAGCGTCGCCGGCACCCACACCAGCGCAGTCCCCATGACCATGAAGAGCAGCTCCGGCAGCAAGCCGGCAGGCCAGCCGAGCCATTGCATGGCAACGGGGCGCATGAGCAGGACCGGAAGGCTTGCAGCCATCGCTGCGATCTCGCTCCACGGATTGATTCGCCACCAGAACCAGCGCAGGAGGTAGACCGGTCCGATGCCGGCGGTGAGGTTGAGAATCCAGGTGAACGAGGCTCCGATGCTTTGGTTGGAAAACGCGACCCCCATGGCGCCCAGCGCGAGGACGAATGGCAGGATGCGCGCGACGCGGAGATAGTGACGTTGCGATGCGCGCCGATTGATAAACCGCTTGTAGCCGTCGTTGAGGAGGTACGAGGCGCCCCAGTTGAGCTGCGTGCTGAGTGTTGAGAGAAACGCCGCGAAGAAGGACGCGACGAGGATGCCGCGCACGCCGACCGGCAGCAGCATGGTGATCAACCGGGGATAGGCGCGCTCATGGTCGATAAACAGCGAGCCCCCGACGCGACTCTCCAACGCGGCATCGGGGATGAGCACGAGGGAGGCGAGCGCGGTGATGATCCACGGCCAGGAGCGCAGGCAGTAGTGGGCGATGTTGAACCACAGGACGGAGAGCGTCGCGTGGCGCTCGTCCTTGCACGAGACGAGCCGCTGGACGACGACCCCGCCGCCGTCGGTGTTCTTCCACGCCCACCACTGGACGAGGATGAGGCCGAGGAACCACCCGAACGGCGAGCTCAGGAGGTTTTGGTTTGGATCTGTTGGGCCGGGTGGGATGACGGCGAGAAACGGCGTGCCGGCCAGCCGAGCGGCCAACGCGTCGAGGCCTCCGACGGCGTGGACCGCGTAGATCGCGAGGATCACCGCCCCCACCATCGCCCAGACGAATTGAAACGCGTCGGTCAAGACGACCCCCCACAGCCCTGAGAGCGAGGTGTAGACGGTGCCGAGCAGCACGGACGCGACCACCGCGTCCTCTCGGGTGAAGCCGGTCGTCTCTTGCAGCACCTTCGTCATCCCCGTGATTGGCCAGACCCCCATGATGTAGCAGTTGTAGAGCAACCCCCAGTAGATCGCCTTGAACCCGCGCAGGAACGCCGCGGCCCGTCCGCTGTAGCGCAGCTCCACCAGTTCCACCTCGGTCATCACGTTCGCCCGCTTCCACAGCTTCGCGAAGACGAAGACCGTCAGCATGGTGCTGATCCCAAGGGCCCACACCTCCCACACCCCCCAAATTCCCCGCCGGCGCACCATGCCAGTGACGAGGAGCGGGGTGTCAGAGGAAAACGCGGTGGCGGCAATCGAGGTGCCGGCCAGCCACCAGCCCAGCGAGCGATTGGAGACGAAGTACGCCTCCAAGTTCTTGCCGCCGACGCGGCTGAGGACGATGCCAAGCCCGATGCTGATGCCGCAGAAGCCCCACACGATCGCCCAGTCGATCCAGTGCATCAGATGAGAGATGAATGATGAAGGATGAACGCGCTCTGTCGAAACGCTCGCCAGTGGGCCACGGGTGACCCGGCGACGGGTCCCCTGCGCCGCCCGCAGAACCAGGGCGATAGTCCCTGGGCGAGGACGGCGCAGGGTGGCGCCGGGGCAGGCCCCGTGGCCCCGACAGCCATCGCATGGGGTGTTCGACAGAGCAGGATGAATGATGAAAGGAGTCGCAGCGTCATTGTGGTGAAGCTGGGGTGATCGTTCCGAGGATGCAGGCGCTCTGCGCGCCGGTCGTCTGCGGCAAGTGGTTGGCCCGTCCCTGGATCGCGCGAAGGGCGAGGAACGCAAAGGCGACCGGCTCCTTCGCTTGAGTCGGGATGCCGTAGCGCTCGATCGTCCGCACCGGCACGGGAGCCAGCAGCCTGGCGAGATGGGTCATGAGCGTGCCGTTGCGCACGCCACCCCCGCTGACGACGACTTCGCGCAAGCGATGAGGGACGAAGCGCCGGTAGCTCTGTGCGATTGAGTACGCGGTGAAGTAGGTGACGGTGGCGAGGACATCGCGGGGTGCCGTCGTGAGGCGACGACCGAAGACCTGACGCAGCCACTCCTCGTTGAAGAGCTCACGGCCGGTGGACTTGGGCGGCGCCCGTCGGAAATACGGATGGCGCCAGAGCTGCATGATCGCGCGATGGTCGATCCGGCCGCGGAGTGCCAGGTGTCCGTGGCGATCGTAGCGCAGCCGCCCCCGGCTTGCCCGTTGAGCGGCGAGGTCGATAAGGCAGTTG
>Ga0209515_10007567_pt1 | contig 13045 bp, 9 predicted proteins | sample Subgroupgradi54m_FD_187454 | JGI IMG/M metagenome (GOLD analysis project Ga0209515, IMG submission 187454) | Subsurface groundwater microbial communities from S. Glens Falls, New York, USA - GMW60B uncontaminated upgradient, 5.4 m (SPAdes)... ...
GCCCGCCCGGCGAGCAGCTCCTGCCGGCCCTGCTCCTCGATGAACTCGAGCAGGGTGCGCTGCGCGCGCGCGCTGGCCTCGGCGGCACGCGCGCCCGCTTCCACCGCCTCGGCGCGCTGCTCGCGGGCCTGGTTGCGCTGCTCGAGCGCGTCGGCGCGCTCGCTGGCGATGCGCGCCATGCCGACGATGCCGATGACCAGGATCATGAGCGCGGCCAGCGCGGCCACCGCGATGGCGGCGCGGTGGCGACGCACGAAGCGCCGCACGTGCTCGTACATCGAGTACTGGTGCACGCCGACCAGCTGGCCGGTCTGGAAGCGACGCAGGTCCTCGGCCAGCTCCTTGGCGGTCGGATAGCGCTGGTCCGGATCGCGCGCCATCGCCTTGTCGAGGATGGCGCGCAGGTCGGCGGGGGTGGCCGAGGCCAGCTCCTCGAGCGGACGCGGCGGGCCCAGCTGCACCTGCTCGACCACGTCCCAGCTGTTGGCGCCCAGGTAGGGCGGCACGCCCGCGAGCACGTGGTAGAGCACGGCACCGACCGCGTAGACGTCGGCGCGCTCGTCGACCTCGGCGCCGCGCGCCTGCTCGGGCGGCATGTATGCGGGCGTGCCCATGACGTCGCCGGCGACGGTCAGCGAGGAGTTGCCGCCCGAGCGGCCCGAGCCCGAGCCCGGACCGGATCGGGGAGGTTTTTCCCCGCTGCCGCCGCTGCCGCCGCTGCCGCCGCTGCCCGAGCCCGCGTCGATGGGCCGCCCCGGCAAGGTCGCCGGCAGCGTCTCGGCCAGGTTCGACGCTTCCGCTGCCACGCGCGGCGTCGTCACCACCTCCGCCTCGGCCTCGGCCTCGCCCAGGTCCTTGGCCAGGCCCCAGTCGATGAGCACGGTCTCGCCGAAGCGCCCGATGAGCACGTTCTGCGGCTTGACGTCGCGGTGCACGATGCCGCGGTCGTGTGCGAAGGCGAGCGCCTCGGCCAGCGCGATCACGCTGGGCAGGAGCGCCAGCCGGCCTTCCAGCTCGACCTCCGCGGCGATCACCTGATCGAAGGGCCGGCCCGACACCAGCTTCATGGCGTAGAACGGCTCCTCGCCCAGCCGGCCCGCCTCGTAGACCGGCACGATGGCCGGGTGCTGCAGCTTGGCGGTGATGCGTACCTCGCGCTCGAAGCGCCCGCGCAGCGTGGCCGAGTCGTCGCGCAGGAGCTTGAGCGCGACCTGGCGGTCGAGGCGCCGGTCGCGCGCGATCACGATGCGCCCCATGCCGCCGCGCGCCAGCTCGCCCTCGAGCCGGTAGTGCTGCGGGTCGACCTCGGTCAGGCCCTCGTAGGCGGCGGCGTCGTTCACGATCGCCGGGCCCGACGCCAGGGTGTCGGCAGTGGCGTCCTGCCCCGACGGTCCGCTACCCGAGCCGCGTGTCATCCGCGCCGATCTTACACCCCGGGCCGGCGACTGCTATCCTCGCGGACCTTCATCGAGGAGAGTCCGTAGATCGATGGTCAAGGCCCCCAAGTGCATCGTCCTGGATTTCGACGGCACCTTCACCGATGTCGAGGTCGAAGGCGCACCCTTCGTGCGCACCTACCGCGCCGCGCTCTCGGATCTGATCGGCCGTGACGTGGACGCCGACTGGGAGCGCGCCGCCGCCGAGATCGCCGCCCGGCCCGGCCGCCACGGCTGGATCCACGGCGGCAAGATCGTCGCGCCCGGCAACGCCGACCCGTACGTGCGCTGCACCGCCGTCGCGCAGCTCATCTGCGACGCCGAGAACCGCCTGCGCGATCCCGAGGTGCGCACCGCCATCGTGCAGGCGTTCTACCAGCTGGCCTACCGCCATACCGTGACCGCGTTCCGGCCCGAGGCGCGCCAGACGCTCGAGCGCATCGCTGCGAGCGGCCTGCCCACCTACGTGGTGACCAACTCGTCGACGCAGGTGGTGACGCAGAAGCTGCGCGAGCTCGACCCTGCCAGCCTCGAGCGCCTGCAGGTCCTGGGCGACGCGCAGAAGTACGTCGTCGCCGAGGCCACTGACCTGGACACGCGCTTCGACGACGTGCCGGGCGAGCGCCATCTCGACGGGCTCGAGCGGCCCATCTACCCGCGGCGCGGCCGCTACTTCGACGCCCTGGCGCGCATCTGGCGCGAGACCGGCGCCGATCCCGACGAGACCCTGGTCTGCGGCGACATCTTCGAGCTCGACCTGGCCCTGCCCATCGAGCTGGGCCTGCAGGTGCACCTGGTCACCGGCGCGACCACCGCCACCTACGAGCGCGCGGCCATGGCCCGGCTGGGCGAGCGCGCCTCGTCGGGCGAGCGCGTCTCCGACGTTCTGGCGCGCCTTTGAAATGGGTCCACGGCGCCAGCCGTTGTACAACCGTGAGCATGTCCCGACTGGTACGTTTCGTCCTCTGTACAGCCCTGCTCGCCGCCTGCGGTGAGAAGGACCAGGGCGCCGAACCTGCGAAGCCTGCGTCCGACGCGCCCGCGCCTGCGCCCGCCGCCGCCACACCCGACGCCGCGCCCGCCAAAGCCGCACCCGACGCCGCGGCGGCCGCTCCGTCGGCGCCCGCGCCCGTGCCGCAAGAGGCCGAGAGCAAGGGCGAGTTCGACAAGCAGGGGCAGGAGCTCTATCGCGTCGCCGCCTGCGGGGGCAGCTCGTCCCTGCCCGAGCACGTGCCGGTCAAGCTGGCCGAGGCGCACTGCTCCGCGTTCGAGAAGATCGTCGCCGAGTACAAGGCCAAGTGGCTCGACAAGGCGATGCCCTTCCTGGCCTCCATCGTGCCGGCCGACCTGCCCGATCGCGTGCTCTACCCCTTCGGCGGCTCCGACCTGATCACTGCCCTGGCCACCTTCCCCGAGGCCAGGGAGATCACCATCATCTCGCTGGAGAAGTCGGGCGACGTGCGCGCCATCGAGAAGCTCAAGACCGAGGACCTGAGCAAGTCGCTCAAGGAGAACCGCGACCACCTGACCTTCCTCCTGCGCTCGGCCTTCCACAAGACCGTCGATCTCAAGGCCATGAGCGAGAACGGCCTGCCCGGCGAGCTGGTCGACGACATGGTCGCGCTCAAGGTGCACGACCGCGAGCCGGTCACGGTGCGCTACTACAAGATCAAGGAAGACGGCAGCCTGGAGTACGTCACCGACCGCTTCGCCAACGTCGAGATCACCTTCCGCAAGCCGGGCGGCGCGCTGCAGACCTACCGGCACGTCAGCGCCGACCTCTCCGACGGCGGCCTCAAGCACAACCCCGGGCTGCTGGCGTACATGAAGGCGCGCGCGCCCTTCGCGGCCATGACCAAGGCGTCGTCGTTCCTGCTGTGGGAGTCGTACTTCTCGACCATCCGCAACTTCCTGCTCGAGAACATGGTGTTCATGATCTCCGACGCGACCGCGCCCCTGCCCGAGCACGCCAGGAAGGCCGGCTTCGAGCAGATTCCCTACGGCGACTTCAGCGGCCCCGAGCCGGCGTTCCCCAACCTCAAGAAGAAGGAGCAGATGATCGAGCTGTGGGCCAGGAGCGAGAAGCGCCCCTGCCCCATCCGCTACGGCTACTCCGACGCCAAGCGCCGGCCGCACCTGCTCATCACGCGCAAGAAGAAGTAGCGGACGACAGTCGCCGCCAATTGCCATGGCCCGCGGCGCGGGACGGCCGCAAGATGGGCGGGGAGGCCACCATGGCACCAGCGGGTTGCGAGAACGGGCGCCTGCTTCACGGCGCGGGAATGCTCTTCTTGTGCGCGTGCGGCCTGCAAGCCAAGGAGCCGGACGGGCTGCCCGCCTATCCGCACAGCGCGATGCTCGACTGGTCGCGGCCAATGCCGTTCGCCCCCGTGACTCGCGCCGTCGGCCCCGCCGCCGCTGACACGATCGCGGTGAGCGACGGCGCCAGCCTGAGCCTACGCTCGGTCGCCGACGGCCACATGCTCTGGCAGCGGGCTCTGCCCGGGCGGGTCCTCGCGCCACCCCTGGTCACCGACGACATGGTCGTCGTCGCGGCCGCCGTCGCCTCCGACGCGGACGTGGGCGGTACGCTGACCGTCACGGGCACCGGCATGCTGGCCGATTCAGAGTCGGTGCTGGTGGCGTACACGCGCGCCGACGCCAGCTTCTTGTGGGGCTGGCGCTTCGCCGGTATGAACCGCGGCGCTGCGCTGGCGCTCGATTCGACCGGCGACGTGCGTGTCGTGTTCGAGGTGAGGAGCATCGTGCTCGACGGCCAGGTCTTTTTCGAGACCGACCGCATGTCGTCCTGCCTGGCGGCCAGGCTCGACGCCAGCACCGGCTCAATCGGCCAGATCACACGCGTCGGCCTGCCCGACGGCACTACCGACTCTTACCACTGCCGCCAGATGCACGTCGACGCGTCGGGGAATCTGCAGGTGCTCGTGCAGTGGTATCCGGTCTACTCGTTCCTGTACGGCTGGGCACCCCACGACGTGCTGCACTCACTGTCGTCCGGCGGTTCGGGCAACTGGTCCCTCGACGTCGGTGGCAGCGCGCTCGGCGTGGCCTTCGAAAACGGCGAGACCCTGCTCAGCATCGACCGCGGCCTCGACCTCATGAACGACTACCTAGACGCCGTGGACATCGTCGCCGTGGACGCGCAAGGCATGGTGCACCCGCAGCTGCATCTGCAAGGACATCTGCAAGTGTCGACGCTCGCCCGTGACGCACAGGGCGGGCTCTTCGTGGGCGGGCACGCGTTCACCTACACACGCGTCGTGATCGAGGGTGACCGCGAGTACCGCGTCTTCGAGGCGCTGCCCGACGCTGGCGGAGGACCGCTGGAATGGCCGACCGCCGCGGGTCTGGATCAGGCGGCCTTCCTGGCTCACTTCAGCGCGACCGGCGCTCACCAATGGTCACAGGTCTTCGGTGGAGGAGGTGCCGAGCTCGCCGAGCTCACTCTCGATGGCACGGGCATCGTCGTGCAGGGCACGCTGCTGGGACCGTTCGACATCGGGGAGCAACACGTCGAGTCCGACCCGATGGTGCCACTGCTCCTGCGCCTCACGCCGCCTCGGTAGCTACCCGCTCGCGGGTTACTTCTTCTCGCCCGCGCCCGTGGCCGCGCCCGCCTTGCCCACGATCTGGAACTCGATGCGGCGGTTGGCCGCGCGTCCGCTCGCCGTGCCGTTGTCCTCGAGCGGCTGGTCGGGCCCGCGGCCCTCGGCATCCAGGCGATCCTCGGCGATGCCGTGCGCGACCAGGTACGCCTTGACCGCCTCGGCGCGCGCGTGCGACAGGGCCACGTTGCGCTCGCGTCCGCCGCGATCGTCGGTGTGGCCGACGATGATCACGTGCAGGCCGGGGTTGTCCTCGAGCAGCTTGACCACCCGGTCGAGCACGGCGAACGACTTCTTGCTCACCTTGGTGCCGGCACTGGGGAAGCTGATGCCTTCGATGGTGCCGGTGAACTCGGCGACCGCCGCGGGCGGCTGGTCGGGGCAGCCGTCGTCGTCCTGGTAGCCGTTGACCGACTCCTTCTCCTTGGGGCACTTGTCGAGGCTGCCCAGCACGCCGTCGTGGTCGGAGTCGACGTCCTCGTCGGCCTCGGGGCAGCCGTCGGCGTCGTCCTGGCCGTCGAGGTCCTCGGCGCGGCCGGGGCACTCGTCCTTGTCGTCGGGGATGCCGTCACCGTCGCCGTCGTCGAGCAGCGGGGGCGGCTTCTCGTCCTCGCGCAGCGGCCGGGGTGCCGACTTGCCGCCCAGGTCGACGTAGATGGAGAACAGCACCTCGCCGTGTCCGGCGGCGAACGAGCCGTCGTACGCCGGTCCGAGCAGGAAGTGCGCGTCCAGGCGCGCGCCGTAGCTGTCGGCCAGCCAGTAGCGCGCGCCCACGCCGGCGTGGACGAGAAAGATGGTGCCGTCCTCGATCACCTTGTCGTTGTCGGAGAGCTGCGCCTCGCCGCCCACGCCCAGCGCCACCAGCGGCTGCAGGCGCTCCTTGGGGTCGAGGATCCAGTACACGCCCTGCACCCGGTAGCCGACGATGAACAGGTTGGCCGACGAGCGCACCGTCTCGGTGGGCATGAGCGCCAGCTCGCCTTCCAGGCTGAAGGCGTGGTTCAGGCGGTAGCCCAGGCGCGCGCCGAAGGGCACCGCGTTCTTGCTCTCCGAGCCCGGCACCGGCTGGCCCGAGCGCCCCAGCGCCGAGTCGCTGCTGAAGGAGCGCACGCCGAAGAAGCCGCCCAGCTCCCAGCGGCCATGCTCGGCCGGCGCAGGCGCGGGCGCCGCCGCCGCCCCCGGCTTCGCCTTCGGCTCCTCGCCGTGCGCGACACCGCCTGCGGCGATCGCCACAACCGCGCCCAGCAAGATCCGTCTCATGCCGCCTCCGCCTCGACCGCGTAGGCCGCGACCGGCCGCGGCACGCCCTTGAGCTCGAGATCACCGACGGAGTGCGCGCGCGGCCGTGGGTCGAGCTGCTCGTAGACCTCGCGCGAGACCAGGATGAGCCCGGGCGGGCACGCGCCCTCCAGCCGCGACGCGATGTTCACCCCCATGCCCAGCACGGTGTAGTCGGTGCGGTGGCGACCGCCGAACGAGCCCACCGCGACCGCGTCCTGGTGGATGCCGATGCGCAGGACCAGCTCGCGTCCGCCCGGCACGAGATCGTGCACCGCACGCTGCCAGGCGCGCGCCATGGCCAGGGCGCGCCGCGCCTGCTCGCACGGCGACATCTCCTCGGGCGCGCCCATGATGGCCATGACCGCGTCGCCGATGAACTTGTCGATGGTCGCGTGGTTCTCGAACGCGATGGTCGAGGTCACGTCATAGAAGCGCGCCATGACGCGCGCCAGATCCTCCGCCGACAGCGAGTCGGACAGCGGCGTGAACGACACGATGTCGGCGAACACCACCGTGAGCACGCGCCGCTCGGGCGGCCCGTCGAGCAGGTGGGTGCCCGCGAGCACGCTCTCGACGTAGCGCGGCGGCAGGTGCCGGCACAGCACCTCCTCGACGGCGAAGCGGTGCAGTCGCTCGATGTGCGTGCGCGCCACGAACTCGCGCAGACGCAGGCGGCGGTTGAAGCTGACCCACATCGCCGTGATGGTGCCGGAGAAGATCAGGTAGGTCAGCGCGGGCGCGAAGCCGTGCATGTCGAGCGGCTCGGGCCCCTCGGCCAGCACCATGCCGATCCAGGCCAGGATCGACAGGGTCACGCTGGTGACGACCTCGAAGATGCTCATCGACAGGAGCGCGGTGGCGAGCGCGAAGATGCACGGGATGCCCATCACCTGCAGCGACGAGAAGCCGCCCGAGTGTGCCGCCGCTCCCGCGGTGAAGGTCGAGCCGGTGATCGAAGCCAGCACGGTGATCACACCCATGATCCGACGCGAGGGCTGCCCGCGCGCGACCCACCACACGCCGGCCAGGCAGACGATCATCATCAGGCTGTAGAGCGGACCCTTGGGGAACTCGGGCGTGAGGTACGCCGCCACCTCGGAGAGCGCGACCAGCACCATGGCCAGGGGCGCGATCTGCCGCCAGCGCCGCGCCAGCAGCTCCGCCTCGTGCACCTTGTAGCGTACCTCGTCGTCTGGCCCGATCGAAGGTCGGGCGAGAGTGGCCACGGGGCCGCTCGGCTTCCCCATCGCCGACCAGTTTACATCACCGCCGTGGCTGCACGGGATCGACGATGCGCGACATGGCATCGGTGTGACGGATGCCCACCGTACGCATCCAGGCCTGCGCCGGCTCGAGCAGCGCCTGGCCCTCGTCACCGCCGATGAGCGCGCCCTGGCGCGCGCGCGCCACCGCCGCGATCAGGCCCAGGTGCAGCGACTCGGCACCTTCGGCCACCTGGGCATAGGCGAGCAAGGCGTCCTCGCGCCGACCCGCGCGTGCCGCCAGCCCGGCCGAGAGCATCTGGCCCCACACCTGCGCGTAAGGTGCGCTCTCGCGCCCGAGGGCGCGCATGGCCCGGCCGGCGCCCTCGAGGTCACCCTCGGCGAGGGCGAGGCGACCCTCGATCCAGGTGAGCTCGCTGCGCACGGTCTGCACGCGCACCAGCAGCGAGCGATGCATGGCCGAGAAGCGCTCGGCCAGCGCCCGGCGCGTGCCTCCTGTGCGGCCCTCGTACAGGTCGATCTCCACGTGTGCGCGCAGCTCGTACCAGTGCTGCAGGTGCAGGAAGCCGGTGTCGGGCGGGCTCCAGCGCTTCTCCTCCAGCTCGCGCCGGGCGCGCGCCACGTCGTCGACGGCCAGCCAGACCGAGTTGGAGGTGCGCGACAGGGTGGTCTCGACGTAGCGATCGCCGCGCCGGGCGGCGTCGCGCAGGTAGTCGGCGAGCAGCTCGCCCAGCTCGCGGAACTGACCCACGTGGCGGATGGCGTGCAGCATGAACGTGCGCGTGCCGTTCAGCTCCCAGGTGGCGTGCACGGCGCGCTCGCGGAAGAGCAGCTCGGCCTCGCGGTACGACGCGATGCTGTCGTGGAAGTGACCGGTCAGGTAGTCGACGTTGCCGCGCGCCGCCAGCGCGATGGCGCGCAGGTAAGGATCGTTGACCGCGTCGGCGATGCGGCGCACCTCGTTCATGAGCTCGAGCGCGCGCGGACGCGCCTGGCTGCCGCGCGTGGCCACGAAGCTGGCCTCGAGGCTCATGAAGCGGGCCACGTGGCCGCGCTCGCCCGCGGCCAGGGCGATGCGCAGACCGCGCGCGGCGAAGGCCTGCGCGCGCGCGTTGTCGACCACGGCCAGGCCGATGCCGACCGCCTTGTGGAACTCGAGCTGCTCGAGGTCGCGCGCGCTGATGAAGCTGGCGTCGCGCTCGGTCCAGCGCAGGCCGCGCAGGCGCAGCATCAGACGCGCGCGCAGCACGGTCAGGATGGCCTGGCGCGGCGTGGCGGGGAAGCGCAGGCCGACCTCGGCGAACACGGTGCGGATCTGCTCCAGGCCGCGCTCGACGTCACCGCCGATGAGCAGGAGCTCGGCGGAGTGGCGGCGGAACTCCAGGCGTGCGGCCGCGCTCGCGCCCTCGGCCAGCTCGCTGTAGATGGCGGCGGCCTCGCGGCAGCGGCCGGCGTTGACCAGCGCCTCGGCCAGCTGGGTGAGCAGGCGGCGCCGCTCCTCGTCGCGGTACTCGCCATGGGCGAGCGCCAGCCTGTACAGCTCGCTGGCCTGGTCGAAGGCCAGGGCCTGCGCGGCCTGCTCGGCGGCGCGCGCGGCGTGGCGGGCGGCCTGCGGATGGTCGCCCGCGGCCAGGAGGTGCTGGACCAGCTGGTGGATGTCGGCGAGCGCCGGGTCGGCAGCCAGGAGCGCGCTGGCCAGGCGCGCGTGCTGCGCGCGCGCCTCGGCGGGGGCGAGCTGCGCCAGCACCGCGGCGCGGATGCAGTCGTGGTAGGGCTCGATGGCCTCGCGCCCCTTGCTGGTGGTCGTGCGCGCGAACATGGCGGTGCGCAGGATGGCCATCTGCCGGGCGGCCTCGCCCGGCTCGAGGCCGGAGGCCGCGATCGCCACGTTGAGCGGCAAGGGCGCGCCCGCCACCGCGACGGTCTCGAGCAGCTGGCGCGTGGCCGGCTCGAGGCGCGCCAGGCGCGCGCCCAGCACCTCGTCCAGGCGCACGGGCGGCGCACCCGCGCCGGTGCGCGCGCTGCCCAGGTCGAACAGGTAGTGCACCAGCTCGGACAGGAACATGGGGTGGCCATGGGCCTCGCGCCACAGCGGCGCGGCGTCGACGACGGGCAGCTCGAGGCGCGCGGACCACAGCTGCACCAGCTGCGCGCCCTCCTCGGCCTCGAGGCCGGACAGCTCGAGCGTGTGCACGTCCAGGTCGGCCAGCGCGGCGTCGAGCGCGGGCGCGCCCGGCCGCGCGGTCACGATGGTCAGCAGGGCGGGCGCGCCCGGCATACGCAAGAGCTCGCGCAGCAGTGCCAGGCTGTCGGCGTCGGCCCACTGGCCGTCGTCGATGGACAGGATGACCGGGCCGCGATCGGCCAGCCGGCCGAGCACGGTCCTGACCGCGGCGAAGGCGCGCAGGCGCTGCTCCTGCGGGTTGGGCAGCTCGCGCGCGGGCAGGAGCGCGCGCCGCACCGCGGGCAGCCGGGCCAGCGCGGGGAAGATGCGCGCGCACAGCGGCCCGTCGTAGCCGAGCAGGAGCGCGGCATCGATGTCGTCGAGCCGGCGCAGGCTGCGCGCGAGGTCCTCGGCGACGCCGTCGAAGGCCTTGTAGGGCACCGCCTCGCGCTCGTAGCAGCGACCCGAGAGCGTCACCAGCTCGGCGACGTCGCCCTTGCGCTGCTCGATGAAGTGGCGCACCAGCGCGCTCTTGCCCATGCCCGAGTCGCCGCGCACGACCAGGTTGCGCGACTCGCCCCGCCGGCAGGCCTCGAAGGCGTCGGCGAGCACGGCCAGCTCGCGCGCGCGGCCCACGAAGGGCGCGAACGACGAGCCGCGTGACGTGCCCGCGGCCAGCTCGCCCGCGGCCAGGCCGAGCACACGCAGCACGTCGCGTCCGCTCGGGCGGGCGGCGCGGTCGAAGCGCAGGAGCGAGCGGCACAGCGCGTCGAGGTCCTCGGGCACGCGCGCCAGCGCCGAGGGCGGCTCGGGGTCGCGCGCCTGCTTGTCCATGAGCACCTGGAAGGCGGGGCCGCTGTAGGGCAGCCGGCCGGTCAGCGCCTGGTACAGGACCACGCCGACCGCGTACCAGTCGGCCTCGGGCCCGACGCGTCCGGAGGTCGCCTGCTCGGGCGCCATGTAGGCGGTGGTGCCGACGATGTGCGCGGGCAGCGACTCGTCGCCGCCCGGGTCGACGTCGGAGACCAGACCGAAGTCGAGCACGACCAGGCGTCCCGACGGCGAGACGCGCATGTTGGCGGGCTTGATGTCGCGGTGGATCTTGCCCGCCGCGTGCAGCGCGCACAGCGCCGAGGCCAGCTGCCCGAGCGTGCCGCGCAGCCGCTCCTCGTCGAGCTCGCCGGTGGCGGGCGCGTCGCCGACCAGGCCGGCGCGCGTCTCGGAGGTCGCGCCCGCGTCGCCTTCGGGCGGCGCCATGCCCGGGCGCACGTAGGTCAGGAAGTCGGTGCCGTCGACCAGCTCCATGGTGAAGAACCAGTGGCCGGCGTCCTCGAACAGCTCGCCCAGTGACACCAGGTTGGGATGGCGCACGTGCTGCAGCGAGCGGAACTCGTTCTTGAACAGCCCGAGCGAGCGGGGCGTCAGCTGGCGCAGCGTCTTGAGCGCCACGCGCGCGTTGTGCTCGGCGTCGAGGGCCTCGTAGACGACGCCCATGCCGCCCTCGCCCAGCCGGCGCAGCAGCCGGAAACGCTGGTTCCCCGGGAAGGCGTCGGTGATGGAAGGTGACACGATGCGCCGGGGCGATTTTATCCTGCCCCGGCGCGGTTTGGATAGCGGCGCTAGGCGAAGAGGTCTCGATGATCCTCGAGCAGCATGGCCAGGAAGACGCGCAGGTCGGGTGCGATGGGCCGACCCGCGCGGTCCGGCTCGCCCACGGCAACGATGGCGGACGTCCCGAGGTGCAGGGCGTATTCGCGCGAGCTGATGAGAAAATCGGCCAGCACCACGACCGCGCCGGCGCCCGCGTCCTCCACCCGCAGCTCGTGCAGCGGCCACAGGCGCACGCGCTGCTGCTCGTAGATCGCACCGTCTGCAGCCGCCGCACCGTCGACGACACCGTAGAGCTCGTGCAGCTCGGCGGGGAGTGCCACGCCCAGGCGCTGCTCGGCGGCCTGGAGCTGCGCGGGCGGGGCGGGCGCGCCCGACGGCAGGCCGGCCTCGCGCCAGGCATGGCGCAGGAGCGTGGCCAGCTCGGTGATGGTCTGCATGGCTTCAGCGCCGCCGGAACGTCGACGCCAGGTTGGCCAGGGAATCGTCGCCGAGCGCGATGATGACCCCGATCGCCAGCACGATGGCGGCGAGCACCCGCCACGACCTGGTCTGCACGGCATACGAGATGCCCAGCGTCGCCCCGATCACGAAGGGCATGGCCCGGCCGATCGCCTGTCCGAACAGCTGCGGGTTGGCCACACGCAGGGCCACGCCGATCATCATGGCCACGAGGAAGGACAGCCAGGCGGCCACGCCGGCGTGCACGGCGGCCCGGCCCCAGGAGAACGTTCGCGCCTCGGCGGTACGGTCGCGGCCAAGACCTTCGAATGCGTCACTCACGGCGTGCCCGCCGGCTTGACGCAGCGGAAGCCGAGGCGGTCGCCCGCGAAGTCGGGGCGCTCGCGCCCGCGCGCGATGAGGGCGTAGACCGGCCGGATGCGTTCACCCACGCGCACGACGCGCGTGTGGCCGGTGGCTGGGCCGCGCGGATCCTGGCCGGCATCGGCGGGCCAGCGGCCGAACCAGTCGCCGTTCCACTCCTGCACCGTTCCGCCCAGGTCGCGCACCCCGAACGGGCTGACGTCGAAATCGACGCTGCCGACCTGGGGCATCTCGAGCGCGCAGATCTGGTTCTCCTGCACACACGCGGGCAGCTCGTCGCCCCAGGGGAACTGCGGCTGCCCGCTGCCTTGCGCCGCATAGATCCACTCCGCTTCGCTGGGCAAGCGCCCGCCTTCCCACTCGCAGTAGGCGCTGGCCTGCGAGTAGGTCACGCCCGTGACCGGAAGCATGGCGGCATCACCGGGATCCATCCTGGCGGTGTCGGGGGCGCTGCACTTGTGCGCCTTCACGCAGGCCAGGTACTGGCACTGCGTGACCTCGGTGACGCACATGCGGAACGCCGATAGCGAGGCCCGGGAGGCCTCGAGGAACGTACCGCTCGACCAGCGCATGGTCGCCGTGCCGGCCGGGACGTCGGCCCAGGTTGCCGCAGCGCAGGCTCCGGTCTGCCTGGCGAACACGCCGCGCTCGCGCGGCTTCTTCGTCGGCGCAGGCGCGCTTGTGCTCGTCGATGTCGGCCGCGAGCATGTCTTGGTCAGCTCGCAGTTGCGCTCGAACGCCTCGTGCGCGCGCTTCTGGTCGATCGGGCCAGCGATTCCTCCGTCGAGCATCCAGTACTCCTCGCGACAGGCGGATCCTTCACCCAGCGCGCACGCATGCCTGAAAAGCTGCAGCGCCTGCGCCTCGTCCTGGGCAACGCCC
>Ga0209515_10007568_pt1 | contig 13044 bp, 13 predicted proteins | sample Subgroupgradi54m_FD_187454 | JGI IMG/M metagenome (GOLD analysis project Ga0209515, IMG submission 187454) | Subsurface groundwater microbial communities from S. Glens Falls, New York, USA - GMW60B uncontaminated upgradient, 5.4 m (SPAdes)... ...
CGAAAGGACCTTTATCTCTACATTGATGAATTCCAGAATTTTACCACCGATAGCATCGCGACAATTTTGTCCGAAGCTCGTAAGTATCATCTTGATTTAATTGTTGCCCATCAATTTATTAAGCAATTAAAAGAAAGTATACGCGACGCGGTTTTTGGCAATGTTGGTTCTATTGTCTCGTTTCGCATCGGTCCAGATGATGCTGAATTCATGAAAAATAAATTTGAGCCGGTATTTTCTCCGCATGACTTGATGAACATTGATAACTTTAATTGCTATGTTAACCTGCTCATTAATGGTCAGACCGAGCGCCCGTTCAATATTAAGATAGAAACTGAACGTGTTTTCGGCGCCGGCAATCCCGAAATGACTGAATACTTAAAGCAACTTTCCCGCTTCAAATACGCAAGACCTCGCGAAGAAGTCGAAAACGAAATCAAGGCAAAATTTAGCGCGAATGTTAAAACATAAAATATGAATTTTGTTTCTAAATTTACTAAAAAAGATTTTTATTTCTGTATTGTTACGGGTTTGATAACTGGTTTTTCGGCCTGGAAGGTGCTTTCTTATTTAGGCAGACCCACTGAATTCGGCTATTCTTTGGCTTGGCTGATGGTTGTTGTTCCAATTCTGTGGATTTTAGGCGTGAACCTCGGTTATTTTTTGAGCCGATGGTTTGGATTTTTTGATCAATTTGGTAAATTTGCAGCCATTGGATTTACTAATGCGGCGGTCGATTTCGGTGTCTTGAATCTTTTAATTGCAAATACGGGAATATTTGGTGGCGGATGGTATCCTGTTTTTAAGGCGATATCTTTTCTGTGTGCCATAATTCCTAGTTATTTCTGGAATAAATATTGGGCTTTTAGCGGTGACGGGCCTGCCTCGTCAACAGGTGGATTTCAATTTGCCAAATTTATGAGCGTTGCTATTTTTGCTATATTCATAAATGATGGAACCGCATCCTTAATAGTAAACTACGTTCATCCGCTATGGGGATTAAACCCAGCGGTCTGGGCTAATGTCGGAGCCATAGTTGGTTCGGCAGTTGCTCTCATCTTTAGTTTTGTCGGATTTAAATTAGCCGTCTTCAAAAAATAGCGCTTCGGACAACACTTTATTTTAAAAGTTCACATAACCTCTATGCATGCTACGTAGCGTGCTTTTCTGAAATACTACTGATTTCATAAAAGCACGCTACCTCCGCCGGTTGCTTAAATGACAGGTGGTGATTGGTAATAGAGGTTCAAATTATTCTTAAATAAAGTGTTGACCTTCTCTTCAATAATGCCAAAAACATGGCCTTGTTTTAATATAAAAGTATGTTATAATTAAAAAATAAAGTTGTTTCACAAAAAGAGGTGAGTAATGCGGAATTTTGTTGGGATCTTACGGCTTATGTCCGAATTGCCAGCATGGGCTTTATTCGTTGGTCTTTATGTCGTTTGTGTTGGCGTCTTTCCGGTTGGAAGAATGTACTTTGAGGGAATGCCATACAATCTTTCTTTTGCAAGTAGTGTGGGAGATATTTTCCTCTTTGGCATAATTTTAATTGCATCCGATACTTTAAAGAGCTATGTGAGATCTGATTCAATCGTAGGGTGGAATTTTCAAGCAGTTCTTCTTGTTGTCTGTGTGGCGGTTAGTCTTCTTTCTTGGCGACTGTTGCCCGCGAATATGGTAATGGATCGCTATCACAGTGTCGTCGTGGTTCCGCTATTGTTTTTCATGTTGGTGGTGTCGGCTGTGGTTATTTACAGTCAGGCTGCTTCCTATCAAAAAGTTGTGTCGATTATGTTCTTTTTTGTCTGGCTTACGTTTCTAATTTTGGATAGCAAGTTGGATCTGCTTGATCAACAAAAGTGGCTGACTATCCGAGGTCTTTATCCTCGGTGAGTATTTTTAATGCCTTGCATTTTGTAGTGCGAGGCTTTTTTAATTGATATTCTATTGCTAATTTTCATTTAAAGACCAAAGCAACCGGCGGAGGGGGTGCACCTTTTAAAATTAGCAGTATTTTTAAAAGGTGCACCCCGCAGCATGCATAGAGGTTGTGTGAGCGATTGAAATAAAGTATTCTATAGTCATGTTGTATCGGAAATACAGACCTCAAACATTTACTCAAGTGGTTGGGCAGGAACATGTGGTCAAAACACTGAAAGGAGCGTTAATAACTGGCCGAATAGGCCATGCTTATTTGTTTACCGGACCGCGAGGAACAGGTAAGACGACTTTGGCAAGAATTTTTGCTAAAGCTTTAAACTGTGTAAAATTTGACAATAACAAAATTAATGATAACGAAGGGCACCTTCACACACCTAAAGATGTTCCTTGTAATATCTGTGATGCATGCCAAGCAGTTAACGAAGGCCGTTCAATGGACTTGATAGAAATAGATGCCGCCTCAAACCGGGGAATAGATGAGATAAGAAATTTAAAAGAATCAGCTTTGGTCGCTGCTCCGAGCGGAGGATACAAAGTTTTTGTTATTGATGAGGTGCACATGCTCACCAAAGACGCTTTCAATGCACTACTTAAAATTCTTGAAGAACCGCCAAGTCATGTTGTTTTTGTTCTTGCCACCACTGAACCGCATAAAATTTTGCCGACGGTTCTTTCTCGCGTCCAGAGATTTGATTTCAAACGCTTGACCCCAAGCCAGATTTTCACAAAGCTTAAAGAAGTCGCCAAAGCGGAAAAAATTAACATAGAAGACGATGGCCTAAAAGCAATTTCTATTGCTTCCGATGGCGCGCTTCGCGATGCCGAAGTTTCTCTTTCAAAACTCCGTTCATATTATGGAAAGATTACTCTTGATGAAGTTAATGATGCTCTCGGCCTAATACCATTTAGTTATCACCCTGAATTTATGGGTTATCTTGTTTCTAATGATAAATCATCAGCTCTAAACTTCATTCAAAAAATACATGAATCCGGAGTTGATTTAGAGCATTTTACAAAAGATTTTATAGAATATTTAAGGAAAGTTTTAATGTCTAAGATTAATCCAGCAACCCTGGCCATGATAGGGGAAGAACCGGTTCAAAATTGGCAGATAGAAGGAGCTAAATTGGTCAAAATAATTAATCTCTTCACTCTGGCGAGGAACGAACTTAAAAATTCTCCCGTCCCTCAATTACCCTTGGAATTGGCGGTATTAGAGTTGCTACAATAAGAAAAAGAGAGTATTTTAAGCCAAAGCTCATTGAAAAAGGTGATATATGGCAGAACGAAGCGTTATTAATCTTCAAGATTATGATATATCGCCGGAAAATGGATTTTTACCCCACGAAGACCCAGTCAAGATCATTCCATTTAGGGCATATATTGAATGGGAATTAGTAAAATTTGGCAAAAACCTGCCAGATTTTATTAATGATAATAAAATCAGAACAGAATGTCATGCGTTGCATCTGCTTCCAGAAGATTCAATAAATAAATGGAACAAAAAGCAGATGGAGTATGCAAGGATGGTTTATGCATTTGGTGCCAGTGCCTTTATTCATGGACAGGAATTGCCAGCAGTGTATGTTCCGGAACCTCTCGCCAAACCATTATACTTGCTCTCAAAAGCTCTGAACAAGCCCCCAATACTTTCTTACGATTCTTACGTATTGCATAATTGGAGAAGAAAGGATCCGACAAAACCGATTGAGGTTGATAATTTAGAGATAATTCAGGGATTTTTGGGAACACCCGATGAATCCTGGTTTATCTTAATTCATGTCAATATTGAGAAAGAAGCGGCTGTACTTATCAAAGCAATTGTGGATGCTGTAATGGCAGCGGAAGAGAACAATCTAATCAGGTTAATATTAGCACTCATGGCTATGGGCAATACGCTATTTAAAATGGTAAGAATATTTGAGCGGATGGGAGAACATGCTTTTCCTGAAACATACCACAACACAAGAAAATGGATAATGTCTTATGGAAATGTAGTCTTTGAGAATGTAAAAGAATTGAACAATGAACCGCAATCCGAGAGGGGGCAGACCGGTGCCCAGAGTTCAATCATCCCTTCGGTTGTTGCATGCCTGAACATCATACACAAAGAAACTGGTATGACTAATCATCTTCTGGACATGCAAAAATATATGCCCGAAGGACACCGGAGATTCATTAAAGACATAGAAGCTAGGTCAAAAGTAAGAGAGTTTGTTCTTACTCATTCTGACAGTTTGCTTATTGAAGCCTATAATCATTCCGTATATGGGTTGTATAACTTCAGAAAAACTCATCTTGATCATGCTACTCGGTTTATTCATAATCAAACGACTAATCCTGTCGGCACCGGTGGCACTCCTTTTATGGAGTGGTTATCCCAGTTATTAACAGAAACGCTAGAGCATATTATTTCAACGGAGTGGGCATGAGCACCTTTAGAGATATTTATATTATAAAGTGGCTTTTACAAAATACTGAGAGGTTAGGCGGCAATATTATCTGGCAAAGGAAAGAACATGGTATGCATTTTGCTGATTTTAATGATGGCAAAAATCGAGTCCGTATTGAAATTGGACTCGCAATAAGACCACCTCGAGTATATGTTAAATTTACTTCTCTTGGTTTGGGGGAGGTACAAGCACAAGAGCCTCTCCATGCTCTATTTAGTAAGAAGTATGAATCCAAAGATGACGAGGAGCTTGCTAATGCTATAAAGCGTCTCTTGGCGGTTATAGCAGACCAGCATGCCCAAAGATTATTAAAAGAGATAGATAACGAAGAGGAGCGCAAGCAGGCAATTTATCAGCGTCTTTTAGACGGAGTCTGAACCGCCCTAATTAAAGGACGGTTTTTATTTTATGGGTCAGTTCCTTGGTTTTTTGAGTAAGGTATTTAGTTTTTGTTTTTGTAGTAGCATATATTTCATGGAGTTCGTCCCGGTTGTTGTATATTTCTTTGGCCGAAGTCATAACAATAAGAACCAGAATCGCTATAAAAATAACAAATGAGTTAAGAACTATTTTTTGTGCGGCCATGGCCATCTTTTTCAGCGGCATCCTGATCTTTTGCATGCGGGCATCTTTATAACTTTGCTCATATTTATCAAGCGTGATGTCGAAATCATGTTTTTTAATAAGTTCCAAGCTTACCTTGCCCATGTTTTCAGCTCTCTCGCTGTCACGCAAAACAAGAAGTATCTTATCAGCTGCGGTTTTATAATCCCCATTAGGGAATATGTAGCCGTTTCTGCTTTCTTCTACCAATTCATGAAGAGCCATTCCCTGCGAAGATACTATTGGCAGACCGGAAGCCATAGCCTCCATTACTACTAGTCCTTGGAGCTCTACAGTGCTTGAGGTAACGAAAAGGTCGCAGAAACTGTATATTCTGCGAACATCTTCGTCGGGCAAGCCTCCCAGAAATATTACTTTATCGCCAATCCCAAGTTCTTGAGATAATTTTTCAAGCTCATCTCTTTCTGAGCCCACGCCAATAACAAAAAATTTAACGCCTACTTCTTTGCTGACTAATTGGATAGCTCTTATGGTAACGTCAATGGATTTTTCTTTTTCAAGCCGACCGACGAAGAGAACTTTTTTAAAATCTCCGTTTAGATGGTATTTTTTAGCAACACCGGCAAGTTCTTTTTTAGGAAAGGGCTTGAAGTAGGCCATGTCAATGCCGTTGGATACTACGCGTATTGGCTTTTTGAAACCATTGTTTATCATTATCTGCTTTGATGTTTCTGTGGGTGTAGTGATTATATCTAACTGTTCATAAATGGTGTTGAAATGTTTCCATGCCAGTTTTTCTAGCTTTTCTTCTATGTTAGGTGAAAGTTTGAGGTAATGGGTAAGATTACGAGGATGATAATGGTTTGTGCCAACTAATGGTATTTTGTGTTTGCGGGCATAGTCTATAAGAGACCAGGCGACAAAAAAGTGGTCTTCTACGTGTATGACATCTGGCTTTATTTCTTCAACTATAGGCGCTATGTAATAACGGGCAAATGGAGCAATTCTTAATCCAGAATTAAGAATAGGAAAAGATCCGACCCTATAAACGGTTATCTTGTCTTCAACAGTTTTGTGAACCTTAAAACCCTCTCCCGGAGTTACAACGAAAACTTCATGCCCTCGATTCGCTAAGCCGGTAGCCAGTCGATATGCAGCATAGGCAGAGCCGGCTTTTAAGGGGTAGTAGGCCTCAATTCCTATCAGTATTCTCATTAGGTTATGTGAATTATAGAACTATTTTTCATATTTTTCCATGTATTTATGGTGGAGATAATAAAGTATTCCAAAAGCCATAACAAGCATAATTACAGCAATGGTAAAATCCTTAAGGACTGTATTTATTTTTTGATAAGATCTTCCGACATAATAGCCCAGCAAAACAAAAATAAGAGACTTGGGAAGCGTAGCCCAAAGACTGTAAGAGAAAAATGTTTTAAATCTAACCCGGGCCATACCCGCCGCGATGATAAACGGCAAGCCGATGGCGTGTGTTATCTTGGCCAAGAAAATAGTTTTTCCGGCATGAGCTGAAAAGTGTCGCTCCAATTTAAAGATACGTTCAGTAGTAATACCGAAAAAATGCCCGTAGCGCTCTATAAAATGCTTCCGTCCAAAATATCCGACAAAATACCACAGAGTATCTCCTACAAGGTCGGCGCTTACTACAATCGCAAAAATTATAACAACATTAAAATATCCTAAAGAAGCGAGAAATGAGCTGATGACCGTTACTATTGGTCCTTCAAAAATTGTTACAGCAAAAATTAACGGATAACCGAACTGGATTAAAATATGGATGATGTTGGCAGGACTCATTCTTCAAGTGTAAATTTCTTGGTACCCGCCGGCTACTGCCGCTGGGCACTGCGCTCCCCTTCGGTCGCTTGCTGCGGGGCTTGGATTCGGACCAAGATAGATGCCTTCAAAGGGCACAGTCCTACCGTTAGACGACCCCGCAATTATGTAATTTTAAACTAAAAGTGGTATAATTTCAATTGTCATGGCTAATTATGTTTTAATAAAAATTACTCAATTTATTCGGAAAATTTTTTATACCTTTCTGGATATCAGCGGGATAATGCTTGGGGTTTTTCTCACTTGGTTGGGATATTGGACTCTCTCTGGCCACATTATCGTGGGTTGGCTTGGAATTGCAATTTTAGTTATTGGTATCGGGGCTGTTATTCTTCATACTGGTCATTATTTTTCTTTAAAGCTCACTCGCTGGCTGTTTGGTTCAGGTGACTACTTTCTCCGAAAATAGTGCAAATAGTTGACATAAAAGTGTTTTAGGTATATACTGTATACATAACTAAATCTCTTCGGGTTTTATTAGGGAATTATCCCTAACGGCAAAGTTCTCAACTTTTTCTAAAAACTCACGAGACTATCTGGTCGCATTGTTTCATTGTGACAAATGGAACCATTAATATTGACCAGAATTGGGTCACTCCCAGGTTAGAAAAAGCATGGTTACAAGAAATTTTAGTAATAGGGGATTTAAAACACGATCATCGGGCAGACCGGCATTCAAAAGGGGAGGCAGTTCTTCGCGTTCTGGTGGCGGAAAAAATAAGGGTGAGTATATTAATCCGGCATTATTTATCAACAAAGCGGTTATCACCGAAGAAATGGAACTTTTTGTTCCGGAACATAATTTTCAGGATTTTAATATTGACCAGACCATAAAGAAATCAATCGCATCAAAAGGTTACATTACACCAACTCCGATTCAGGATAGAGCTATTACGCATATTTTGAACGGTTCTGATGTGGTTGGAATTGCCAATACCGGCACTGGTAAGACCGCCGCGTTCTTAATACCATTAATAAATAAAGTTGTCCTGAACCGCAGGGAACAGGTTTTGATTGTCGTTCCAACCCGTGAACTGGCATTACAAATAGAAAGCGAACTGCAGGGTTTTACCAGGGGAATGAGAATATTTTCTGTCTGTTGCGTGGGAGGGGCCAGTATTGGTCGGCAGATTTCACAATTGAGAAGTAATTATAATTTTATAATCGGCACTCCGGGACGCTTGAAGGACCTTATTGAACGAAGATTTATACGCCTTTCTGAATTTAAAACAATTGTTTTAGATGAAGCAGACAGGATGCTTGATATGGGATTCATTAATGATATGCGTTTTGTAATGGCTGGAATGCCCAAAGAACGGCAGACGCTTTTCTTTTCGGCAACGCTTTCGCGCGACATAGATAATCTTATCTATGAATTTCTCCGCCAGCCGGTCCGAATTTCGGTTAAGACAAGAGATACCGCAAAGAATGTGGAGCAGGATGTTATTCGCATAGATGGCAGAGATAAGGTAGAGGTTCTCCATAATCTATTGATGCATTCGGAATTTTCGAAAGTACTTATATTCGGAAGAACTAAGCATGGAGTAGAACGCCTCTCCCAGACGCTTACCAGGCGTGGATTTAAATCCGAATCAATTCATGGCAACAAGAATCAGTCTCAACGTCAAAAATCGCTTAACTTGTTCAAGAATAGTCACATCCAGATATTGGTCGCGACAGATGTTGCTGCCCGAGGTCTAGATATCGCTGATGTCAGCCATGTCATCAATTATGATTTGCCTGCGACATACGATGATTATGTCCACCGCATCGGCCGAACCGGCCGAGCTGACAAGCAAGGCAAAGCCCTTACGTTTTTGGAATAGAAATAGATTCAAAATAAATAACATTTAAAATAAAAAACACCCCAAATGGGGGTGTTTTTTATTGAAGTTTTCTAACTGTTATGGAATACCTACAACGGTAGCGATATTATCCAGCTCCGAAAGTTCTCTATAGATATTGTTAGGGTCAGTATTTGCCGAAACAGCATAGGTTACCCCCGGGGCATATGTAAGACCCCAAGTATCAAATGTCCATGTTTTCGTCTGACATTTTCCGGCTTCGTAAGCACCAGGCACATCAAGATCTTTTGAGTTGCCGTTAACGATTACGCGAACAGGAAAACTTGTCATAGCTAGTGTACCGAGATTGCAGAATGTACCTTGAATACCTGTACTCTTAACCAACACGCTACGAACCGCAAGATGGTAACCATTTACCGCTGGTATCGAAATACCACCTAAGTTGCCATTTAGAGGATATGCCAACTTGCCATTCTTATAGACGCCATTTGGGTCCATAAGGATAACGGCTGTAGTGGTTGAACCAGAATCAAGGGATAGTCCCCACGATTCATAACCAATAGTATTGCTATCGCATGTATCTTTTTTCAATGCCCCAGTAATGTCAAAGTCTCTATTAATCCCATTTAATCTAACACGAACCGGGAAAGTAGGTAGGTCACCGGAACTCTGGTTGCATCCAACAATCGTAATACCCTTAGTATCCATGGACAGGCTTGTTATTAAGAGTTTAACATCTGAAGGAATCGGCACCGTCGTCATTGGTGTGGGTGATGCTTGAGCTACGACTTGCACCTGGCATCCATACAGGGAATTGAGTTTTAATCTAGTTAGTCTACCTGCTGATCCATTGCCTTGGCTTGCTTTTATTGGAGCCAGAATGTCCAGAGAGTATTTTTCCTGAAAACCTTTTACGGCGGCTTTGGTATCGTTATCATATGATCCAAAACTCGACACTGGTATACTGAAGCCTTCTTTTAGTAAGAAACTTTGAAGAAATCTGACATCAGCACTTTTCATACCTACTCTTAAATTTTGATTAAAGTCATAGCACGTCAATGGAGAGGGCATAACCGGAGTGGCCGTCGGAGTTGGAGACGGTGCGGTAAGGGCTATTGGTATAATGACGGCTTGTTGTGGGCCAAAATTGTAATTTCTATAAAAGACAAATGTGAAAACAATAAGCAAAGAAAGAACAATAACTGAAGTATATTTATTCATTAAGTTAAGTAAGTTATTTTAGACTCAAAAATTAAATTTAAATTATTAATAACTAATCGAACTATCGACCTAAGTAGAGAAGCTACTATCACTAATTATAGATTTCTTTAAATAAATTAGCCAATAAAACTGTGGATAAATCTTAAGGAAAAAAACCGAGCATCTCCCGGTTTTTATTGTAACTCTGGCCATTTGAGCCAGTTTTTGTTAAATTTTAAATTCATTAGTAAATTTGAGCAAAAAGATTTAAAATGAAATTGTGAAATTTGTCCTGATAAAATTTATTAAGAACAATATATTATACATTGCTTGGACTACGGCTTTGGCCTCAATGGCTGGGAGTTTATATTTTGGTGAGATTTTGGGTCTTGCTCCATGTGTTCTCTGTTGGTACCAAAGAATTACCATGTACCCCCTGGTTTTGATTATAGGTGTCGGAATTGCCAGAAAAGACAGGAATTTTTACTACTATGCATTACCCCTAAGCGTAGTAGGGGGGACTATTGCTTTTTATCAGAATTTATTGTATTATGGTATTATACCAGAGAGATTATTACCCTGCACTTTTGGTGTATCCTGCATTACTAAATACATACAATTGCTTGGTTTTATTGATATACCCCTTCTGTCGCTACTCTCATTTGTTGTAATAACGGTTGCACTATTAATCCACAAAAAATTAAACCATGTCTAAAGAAACAAAAATAATTTCAGGTGTCGGGATAATTTTTTTCGCCGCATTTGCATTTCTAATTTATAAAACAAATACTGGGTCTCAAGTTGTTGCTGACCCTAATTTGTTAATCGGCCAATTGAGTTACATGACCGGCACAAAAGATGCCAAGGTTAATGTTGTTGAATTTGGCGATTACCAATGTCCGGCTTGCGCGTATGCCAGCCCCATTGTTCAACAGCTTGTTGAAGTGTACAAAGATAATCAAAACGTAAATTTTGTTTTCAGGAATTTCCCGCTTCCCCAACATTCCAACGCTATGATTTCGGCCGAGGCGGCCGAGGCCGCAGGAGCACAGGGAAAGTTTTTGGAGATGAGCGGTATGCTTTATAAACGCCAGAACGAATGGTCAGGGAACGCAAAAGCTTCGGAAATATTTGCGGGATATGCTCAAATACTTGGACTGGATGTTAAAGCATTTACTGATGCCGTCAGCCAAGAGAAGTTTAAGGACATTATCGTCAAAGACCGTTCCGACGGCCAAGCTCTCGGCGTTAATTCTACGCCGACATTCTTTGTTAATGGAGAAAAATTGAAAAGCATACCTAGTTTTGAAGAATTCAAGAAAATAATAGACCCAAAATTGCAGTAATTAGAGTCATAAATATCCACAAAACATCTTCTTGTATTATTAGTTTAATGATACAATATAAGAATATGTTTATTATCATTCATCCCACAATCGTCTCTCTCTCTCTCTCTCTCTCGTAAAGACCCGACAAATAGAATCTTTTTATTGTGCCAACTTTTGGGTTGGTAGTTTTTGTTTATGAGCAAAAAAATTGTTATTTCAATTGTAGAAATTGTTGTGATTACTGTTGCGAGTTTCGTTTGGTGGCAATGGAGACCACAACAGTCGCCAAAATATACTGGTCCGACTGAAAAAGTCACCATTGGCTCTTATACCGGAGAATATGTAGCTCTTGTGTATGTAGCCGATGAAAAGGGATATTTCAAAGATGAGGGTATTGATTTGGAAATAAGGCCGTATGAGTATGGGATTTTGACGATACCAGATGTTGTTAATGGTGTTATTGATATTGGCTTGGCCAATGAGTTTGCCCCCGTTGTCCGTAGTTTTGATTCCCCAAAACTTAGAATACTTGCGTCAATTGATCAAACAAACAGTTACGAACTTATAGCCAGGCGCGATCATGGAATTAACAGACCAGCCGATTTGAAAGGCAAAAAAATTGGCATTCCCAAAAACAGTCAATCAGAGTTTTTCTTGGGGACATTTTTAACCTTTAGTCATCTTTTCTTAAAAGATGTAGAAGTTGTTTATGTTAAGCCATCCAATTTAGAAAACGCGATGGTTTCCGGCACAATAGACGCAACCTTAATCTGGCCACCACTTAGTTTTAACATTACGAAAAAATTAGGCACCAACGCTGTTGTTTGGCCAGCACAGAGCGGTCAAGATGCTTATTTTGTCTTGATTGGTTCAGAGGACTTAGTAAAGAAAAAATCTCAAGTGATTGAAAGAATGTTACGGGCACTAGTTAAGGCGGAAGAATTTGTTAAAAATAACACTCTCGAGGCGAAAACAATCGTGATGCGTCGCACCAAAACCAATGAAGAATATATCAAATCTGTGTGGCCATCAAACATTTTTAAAGTTTCGCTTGAGCAAGCCATGGTGTTGACTATGGAAGGTGCAGCACGATGGGCTATAAAAAATAAACTAACCGACAAAACTACCGTGCCAAATTATCTTAATTTTGTTTACCTTGACGCCCTGGAAAAAGTAAAGCCGGAAGCAATTACGATCGTCCACTAAAAGTTATGTCAATTAAGACAAAAATAATTATTCTCGCCACCTTTTCTTTAGTCGTAATAGCAACGATTGGATTTACTCTCTTTCAAAATGCTACTACTGCAAGGAAGGAAGTTGAAAAACAGGTAATAATTAGTGATATACGAAATACAATACTTGAACGAGAAGTTTTACGAAATGAATATTTTTTGTACCACGAGGAACGACCAATTATTCAGTCGCAGGCGTTATCGGAATCCATTGAAAAACTTTTTTTACGGCTGTCCAACGTAATAACACTAGCCGATGAACAAGTTTCGTTAAAAAGGCTTCGCGACAACAGCGATTCTATCAATCAAACTTTCTCCCGGATTGTTGCAAATTCCAAAACAGAAGTCAGTAGTCCTTCAGCCAGCATTAAGGAGTTAGAGCAAAGGTTGATCGCTCAGATTCTCGTCAAATCACAAGAGAACATTACCATTGCTTCGCAACTGGCTAACTCCAGCCGCAGTAGAGCCATTGAGAGTCAAAACAGAACGACGCTTTTTGTTTTAGTATTTTTTGCTAGCTCAACTTTGGTTCTTGTGTTGATGTTATCTCTCATCTGGTTTTCTATCGCCAAACCGCTTATAAAACTCAAAGAAGCTGCTCTACGCATTGCCTCTCTAGATTTTTCCTCTACTACTACTACTACTAACTCTAACGATGAGA
>Ga0209515_10007569_pt1 | contig 13044 bp, 7 predicted proteins | sample Subgroupgradi54m_FD_187454 | JGI IMG/M metagenome (GOLD analysis project Ga0209515, IMG submission 187454) | Subsurface groundwater microbial communities from S. Glens Falls, New York, USA - GMW60B uncontaminated upgradient, 5.4 m (SPAdes)... ...
GAATCACCCGCCGCCGAGCAGGCCCCCCTCAATAGCGGGGCCCGCGCAGGCGGCCGTCGACTGAGCGCGCCGAGCAGAAGCTGTGACAGCCATACTGTCTAGGCGTCTGGCTGCGGCACCTGAAGATCTTTGCAGATCCTCTTGGCGAGATCGTTGTTGATTTCGTTGTGGCGAGGGACGCTGGAGCTTTTCTTGGCTGCGCGATTCACGTAAATCGTGTGGTTGCCACCTTCACGCAGCAGCTGGCAGCCATGTTTTCGAGGTGTCGAATCAGGTCTCGGCGCTTCAAGCCCTGACTTTCAGCGGCTCACGAATCACGTCGGGGCCAGGTGCGTCCTCGTGAGCCAGCGTCCGATTCGCCTCGAGCACCAGCGCCACCGCTTCTTGCAGATTGGCTCGAGCTTCCTCCAGCGTCGCGCCTTGCGTGTTCGCGCCTGGCAACTCCTCGACGAAGCCGATGTAGCCCTCGGGCACTTTGCGAAAAACGGCCGTGAATTGCAAGTCCATTCTTGACTCCAGCAGCTATGATACGCGCATCTGGGCGCGAGGACTTGATGAAGCCCGAATCATGAACGTCGATCTCACAAACCCGTTTCGGCTCTCGTTCATCACGGGCGAGACAGAGCTTCCGATTCCGCCGAGCCGACGGCGCGTGGACAACGTGCGCCGCGGCTCAGTTGCAACGTTGGACGCTGATACAACACCGTTGCTGGAGGAACCGATTCTTGGAACACCAGTTCACGAAGCTGCAGGGCCAGTATTTGGCGTTCTTCGTGGCGTACAGCAAGTTGAACCGGCGCCCTCCCGCTGAAGCCGACTTTCAACGCTATTTCGACGTCACACCGCCTTCCGTTCACAACATGGTCGTCACGCTCGAGCGGCGTGGCTTGATCATCGATGTACTTGTCGTGGTCGCCGACGATGCCGATCTGGCGCCGCTGGCGACCTGTTCACGGCGCTTGCAAGGACACGCGCAGAGCGTCAATCGCGGGGCTGATGTATTTCTGGCCGACGAGCGGGGCACGTACATCGGACGGACGTGTCGTTGGAAGGAGTGCCGGCCCGGTATCCGACGGTCGTGCCATGCACTTCATTGCGGCCGGCGGCCACACCTCCACGACGATCTCGAAGCGATTCGCTTGAACGGGACTCTGGTTCTCTCTCCGCCGGTCACGCTGTGGCCGCATGTCGAGCGGCGTGGCCAGTTGCCGCCTGACGTCGAAGAACTTGTTGCGGCGCTCGAACACGCCGTCTAACTCTGATCCTGACACCCGGACGCACGTGTCAGAACGGGAAGCCGGTGCCGGTGCAGCAGCCCGACTTTCAGACATTCGCCAGGGACATGCGCCAGGCCGGCCTCGTCGCGTTGCAGGCCGCCCGCACGAAGAATCAGGAGAAGGTGTCCGACGCTACGAACAACATCGCCGCGGCGTGCTCCAACTGCCACGAGGTCTATCGCGACAGAGGACCGGCTGACAGCCCGGCACGCTGCGCGCCGTTGCCGAAGAAGTAAGCGCCGATCACCCTCCAGGCCAGGATCAGCGACGTCACGCAGAGCGCGGTCCCGCCCAGCATGAACGTGACGACGACGATGTCCCAGGCGGGACGGTAGTTGTACAACCAGGGGAAATCGAGCGAGTGCAACCCGTGATAGAGCCAGCGGGTGATCCACTGTCGCGAGCTGTAGCTACCCACGATCCGCGCGGTCCTCGGATCGATATAGTAGCGCGTGTGATCGGCATCGTTCACGCGCGCAAGAATCACCGGGAGCGGCCGCTGCCGGTGGCGATCGAGGTAGTACACGTCGTACTGATCGAGCACGCGCGTTTCCACGAGACCGTAGGGTTGAGCGGCTTTCGTGACCACATCGACGATCCGCTGGCGATCGAATTCGGACCGCGACGGTCCGATGAGCGGCAGGATGCGCGTCGCTCCCTCGCCAAGAGTGGCGATGTAGATCGGCTCGCCCGCAAACGACGTCAACTCCAGTTCCTTGACCTGCAGATGCGGCAGCTGCGAGAGCGCGACGCCCGGATCTTTGGCTGCGAACGCTGCAAGCGGCAGACGTCCCCGCAACGCTTGCGGGATGTCTGTCAGGTTTCCGGCTTGGGAGGATGGAAGCGGATCCATCGACAGCATGCCGCTGAACGCCCAGGTCGCCGCGCCAAGACCGAAGATCAGCCCCAACACCACGTGCCACCGCTTTTGCCCTTGATACGGAATGCCGGTCGCCGCGCCTGCGACGCGGTAGCGCCTTGACGGCGAATACATCCAGACGCCGACGATGATTCCGAGCATCGCGGCGATGGTGCCGAGGCCAGACGACCAGATGACGACGCGGCTCCACGCGGGCTGATGTGTTCGAAGTGGTGTGAAGTACAGCCAATGCGGGATCGGGCCGAGATACGCGCCGATCCGCGACGCGGTCGTCGTGTACTGCACGACCTCGCCAGAAGGCCGCGACACATACACCTGCTCACCGTTCGACCAGGAGTACTTCAACAGCGGTCTCAGGCTGCGAAACGATCCCTCCACCGTCCACTGATCCGCATCGTCGATCGTTTCGACGATCGCGGCGTCGGCCGGCTGCCTGACCCAGGCGGAGGCTATCCGCGCCATCAACGCGTTCGAGACGTCGACTTGCCGCGCGCCGGTGTCCGCATACACGAGGCTCTCGCCGCGACCGGCGCGAAATCGATAGACAGGACGGCCATCGAACGTATTCAGCCGCACCTGCGCCGGCGGCTGCGACTGGCCCAGAGCCGCATACGCCTCCGCCGGCGACAGATGAATCGTCGATGGGTCCAGCGCGGCGGATCGGTCGAGGCGATCGCCAGCGCTGACGCTGGGGAAATCCCAGTACATCATGCCGATCCCGGAGGGGAACCACAGCAGGAAGAACAGGCACAGCGCGACACCGAGCCAGCGATGGACGAAGATGGCGGACCGCTTGAGCATGCGCGCGCCCGACGCGCTACCGCACGACAGCCGGTGAGAAGCCGGCTCGCACGAACGGCTGCGGCGGCTCGTCCACGTCCGTGCGAAGCCGCCAGATGATGTTGCCGTCGGAGGTCGGGCGGAAGTAGAGCAGGTTGCCGGCGTCCAGCCACTCGACCTGATCGTCCACGCTCTTGGTGTCGCCGCTCAGCGTGCGCACCGCCCGCGTCGACAGGTCGAACAGCGACAACTGCCACCAGCCGCGGGATCCGCCCACGCGCTTCTTGAACGCGATACGTGCGCGATCGGGCGAGAGCGACGGACACTCCGCCCCTTGCACCAGCACCCGCGCCGTGCGCGCGTCCACGTCCCCTTCGATCAGGTACGCGCTGCCCTGCGTTCGCAGCGTGGCGAAGAACTGGTTGCCGTCCGGCGCGAACGTCACGCCCCAGAAATTGAAGTCGCGATTCGCGAACGGTTTGCCGTCGCGCGTCACCTTCCAGCTCTCGAGATCGCCGATCACCCTGCCGCCGATCGTGTCGATGATCGTCGTGCGCGTGGAGAACACGCCGTCCGCGTACGAGTGCCCTTCGTCGAAGACCGTGAACGCGGCGCGGCGCCCGTCGGGCGACAGGCGGGTGCGGCTCGGCGGTCCGGTAAGCGTCAGGGTGTGGAGCTGCGCGAAGTGCTCGTCGAACACGTGCGCGAAATGGGTCGCCACGCCCGGCCGCTCCGACTGCGTCTCGAGGCACAGGCCGCGCGTGCCCGAGTAGTAGACACGCTCGCAATTGAGCGGCGTCACGTAGCGCGCGCCGTCCGGCGCATCGAGCGGCGCGAGAACGACGCGTTTGAACGTGTCGTCCGAGGCCAGGCTGATGAACATGAGGAACGGCCGCGCCGGCGGTGCCGGCATCGTCGGCTTGGCCGCGAGCGCGGCGGACGGTGTCGAGTGACGCCGCGACGACACGCCGGTTGCGATGGCCGTGGCGATGCCGAGCGCAGTTACCACGCACGCGGCCGCCAGCACCCAGGGCCTCGACGTCTCCTTCACGGCCCTATCATAAGGTGTCAGGCACCGTGGTAATTCAGCCACGGTGTCTGACACCTCACCTCCGACACCTCCGCAGGTTCAGAACAGGACCTTGACGCCGAGCTGCATCTGCAGCGCTGGTTGCGCGCTGAAGATGCGGCCGAAGTTCGGCGTGAACGCGATGCGATTGGGCACGTCGAAATTGGTCCGGTTGAGGAGGTTGAACACTTCCCACCGGAGCTGGATGCCCGCGCCGTTCGTCAGCGGGATGTACTTCTGGAGGCCCACATCGACGTCCGCGTATCCCGGCGCGAGCACCGTGTTCCGACCCGAGTCGCCGAAGGTGAACGCCGGCTGCAACGAGAAGACGCTGGTGTCGAACCACGCGTCGGCCGTCTGAGCCGCGACCGCGTTCGGATCGCCCGTCACGTTGGGCCGCTGCGCCGGGCCCGATCCGATGTTGGCGCGGTCGGTCCCGATGATCACCGTGAAGGGCGCCCCGGACTGCAGCGTCACGACGCCGCTCACCTGCCAGTTGTCCGGCAACGCATACGTGAAGCTGCCTGCGACGCGATGACGATGATCGAAGCTCGCGCGCGCCTGCTCCGCGTCCATGTTCCTGACGTCCTGCGGCAGGTTCGTCTCGTACGTAGTCGCGCCAGGATCCGACGCATCGTCGATCGACTGCGACAGCGTGTAGTTCGCCGAGAACGCGAGGCCGTGCGACAAGCGCCTGGTGACCTTGAACGTCAGCGCGTCGTAGATGGAGTAGCCATCCCAACGGATCGCCGTGATGCTGCTCAGCGCCGGAATCGGGCGGCGCGGTGCAATCGGTCCCGGGCCGGGTTCGGGCACGTTGAGGATCGTCGAGCTGTCGGCGCCGACCACGTCCGATCGCAGGTACGACGCTTCGAGCAGCGTGTTCGCGCGGATCTGCTGCTGAAGAGCGGCCGTCCAGTTCCTGGCGTACTCGGTCCGGTAGTCGTGGTTCATCGTGTTGCCGCCGACGGTCCCGTTGGCGTTGGCGAACAGCATGGTGGCGGTCTGATAGACGGGCTGCGCGGCGTCAGACGCCACGTTCACGGTTTTCGAGAAGAAGAACGGCAGCGTTTGCGCGAGCGCCTGCTGCACGCTGTAGGCCCACTGGTTCAGAAACACGCCGAAGCCAGCGGTGACCACGGTGTGCGGATGACTGGGGATCGACCAGGCCAGTCCCACGCGCGGCGCGACTCGACGATAGCTCGGACGCAGCAGCGCGGACGTCCACCCCGCGTCGCGCGACGTCACGTACGGCGTCGGAATCTGCGCCAGCAACGATTGGGCGGCCGGCGAGATCTGGCCCTGCTCGTCGCTCGCGATCACGAACCGCCCGCCGGGCACGCCGACATCGATGGCCGACAAACGGTTGTCGACATCGTTCATCTGGCCGTTGATCTCGTACCGCAGTCCGTAGTTGATCGTCAGGTTGGCGTTCGCTCGCCAGTCGTCCTGGCCGTAGAGGTGCCACCAGGTGGTCCGCCCATGCTCGTCGGCCCGTCCGATTCCCGCCTGCGCGGCGCTCGGATAGCCGAGCAGAAAGTCGGCGAGCGCGTGACCACTCCACTGGCCGGAGTAGGTGAACGAACCGCGGGCCGCCTGCGGATTCTCCGGGTTGAACGCCAGCCGGAACAGGTAGCCGCCGAACTTCCAGCGATGGGCGCCACGGTCGATCAGCAGGTTGTCGTACACCTCGACACTGCGATTCCGGCGGGAGACGAACGTCGTCGGATCGCCGATCGTGCTGTACAGGCCACCGAACGAGACCTGCGGATAGCCCACGTCGCGCGCGTCGGTGGTGACGCCACGCAAACCGGTGGCCGCCGCGAAGTCGACGCCCTGATTCTGGCTCGCTTGTCCGCCGCTGACGTCAAGATAGCCGAACCGCGTCTCGTGCAGCACTGACGTCCTGAACGTCTGCGTCGCGCCGACCGCCAGACTCCTGGTCCTGGTGGAGACGCTGCGCCCGAAGCCTGGGACGAGCGTTTCATTGAGCTGACTCGTGCCGAACGGCTGCGCGTCGTTGACGCCAAAGGCAATGAAGCGGCCGAAGAGACTGCCCGCAGCGCCGACGCGACGATCGACCCGTATGGTGAACTGATCCATGTCGTTCGAGTCGGGCTCGACGGCCAGCAGATTCTGGACCTGCCCGACTCCCGTCGGCAACGGCACCTTCGCCAACAATGCGACCGCAATGGGGTCCAGCCGTGACGCGGGAATCACGTTGCCCGCAAACGGCGTGCACGCGCCCGCCAACGTGCGTGTGGCCGGGTCGCAGATCGCCGGTAGCCCAGAAAAGTCGCCCCGGCGGAGCGCGTTCGAGGGGACCGAAAACGTCTGCGTCAGAGACCGGCGGATCCGCTGCCCTTCGTAGTTCGCAAAAAAAAATGTGCTGTTCCTGCCGTCGTAGAGCGATCCGACGCGGACGGGGCCGCCCGCGCTCGCGCCGAACTGGTCCTGGCGCAATGGCGGGACGGGGGCGTTCGGATCGTCGAAGTAGTTGCGCGCATCGAGCCGGTCGTGGCGGAAGAACTCGAGTCCGCCGCCGCGGTAGGTGTTCGCGCCAGACTTGGTGACGACGTTGATGAGCGCGGAGGCCTTCCCGCCAAATTCCGGCGCGTACATCGTCTTCTGAATCTTGAACTCCTGAATCGCATCGATCGATGGGCTGACCGCGAGATTGTTGAAGTACTCGTCGGTCACCTTGACGCCGTCGAGCAGGTAGATGTTGTGCCCGCTGCGTTGTCCATCGACCGCCGGCAGGCTGCCCGCCTGTTGCAGCGCGGCGCCACGAGTGCCGCCCGGCGGCACGACGACGCCGTCGCCCAGTTGGGCGAGTTGCAGGAACTGACGGCCGTTCAGCGGCAGCTGCGCCACCTGGCGGTTGTCGATGACGTCGCTGATCTCCGCGCTGGCGGTTCGCAGAAACGGCGCGATGGCCGCCACCGTAACGGCGTCGGACAACTGGCCGATCTGCAGCGTCAGCGAGAGGACAATCCGCTCGCCGGCCCGGACGATGAGATCGCGCTGCACGGTCGGCCTGAAACCGGCCAGCGCGACCGAGATGTCGTAGCGACCGATGGGGAGAGGCGCGAGAAAGAATCGACCCGCGCCGTCGGCTGCGCGCCCGATGCGAAACCCGCTGTCGGACTGGACCGCAGTCACGATGGCGCCGGGCAGCACGCCGCCCTGCGCGTCGACGACAAGGCCCTCGATCTGTCCGGTGTTGGTTTGCGCCAGCGCCCGCGACGGGAGGAGCGTGCACACGGCGGCGCAGGACAGCCCCAGAAGCCAGACGTAAGGTGTCAGACACCTTACACTTCGTGACATGGCCGGCAGTGTAGCACCGTCTAAAACAGAAGCTTCAGCGCCAGTTGCCCCACGCGCGGGTCGAGCGCCGTCGTGATCGTGCCGAAATTCGCAGCCCCTTGTACGGCATTCGGCGGACCAAGGTTGGGCGTGTTCAGCAGGTTGAAGACTTCGGCGCGGATCTCGAACGCCGCTCGCCCATGAACGGGCACGCGGCGAATCAGCGCGACGTCAACGTTGCGAAACGACGGTCCGCGGACCGGGTTCCGCGATGCCGAACCGATCGTGAATTGCGGCGCCGCCGCGAACGCCGCCGTGTTGAACCACTGACTCGGCGTGCGCTGATCGACCGGGAGCTGCGGCTCGCTGACGAGATTCGGGCGCTGCACGCCGAAGCCGGCGAACGCATTGAAGTTGGTGGTCTGCGTCACCGCGACAGGCACGCCGGACTCGAGTGTGATCAGCGACGCAATCGTCCAGTCGTTGACGAGCGCGCCGAGGACTCCGTGGGGCTGCCGCGGGCGGCCCGCTCCCATGGGCAGGTCCCAGACGACCGAGGACACGGAGACATGCGGGATATCGCCGGTCGAGTAATCGCGTTCGAGCGACCGGTTGAAACTGTCGGCCACCGGATAATTCGCGATCGGCCCCGTCAGGATCGACGCGTCGAACACCGACGAGGCATCGTCGAGCAGCTTGGCGCGCGTGTACGCGAACGAGTACGACAGCCCGTGCGCGAATCGCCGCCTCAGGCTGAGCCCCAGCCCCTGATACCGCGTCGTGCCGACGTTGTTGCGGTAGATGCTCACCGTCGTGTATCGCGGGTACGGCTTCAGCAACTGCGCGAGCGGAATCGTGGGATCGCCGAGCGACGAGGACCGCGGGATGATGCCGAAGTAAGGATTCGCCACGCGCGTGAGCAGTGATGATCCCTGTGCGAGCTGACTGACCGACAGCTGATTGACGTTCGAATCGGGAATGCCGGCGTGGGTAACGTTCGATCCGATGTAACTGATCTCGACGGTCGTGTTTGTCGCCAGCTCCCGCTGCAGCGACACGTTCCATTGCTGCACGCCGCCGGACCCGAGCGTGTTGTCGACGGCGAACACGCCCTGCCCCAGGCCGGCGTTTCCGGTCGGCGCGATCGGCGCGACGCTCGGCCCGTTGCGCAGCACAAACGCCGGCGAGATCGTATCGAGTGCGCGCTGCGACACCGTCTGCAGGAACGGGAACGTGGGCGTCGTGAACGGCGACGTGATCCCCGCCATCTCGATCCACACCATGCCGTATCCGGCGCTGGCGATCGTCTTGTCCGTAAGCCGATACACCGCACCGACGCGCGGGCCGAAGTTGTTCTTCTTCAGCGGGCGAACAGGATTCGTGCCCGGGTACTCGAGCTGCTGCGTCTGGAGGTTGAAGACCGCCGTCTGACCATTGATTTCCGTCGACGGGAAATTCAGTGTATACCGCAGGCCGGGATTGAGCGTGAGCCGGTCGGACACCTTCCAGTCGTCTTGAATGAAATACTCCTGGAAGTGCGCTCGCTCCTGAATCTGCGCCTGCTGCAGGTCGATGGAGAATGTCTGCACCTGGCCAAGCAGAAAGCTCGCGAGCGGCGTGCCGGTGTTGGCGACGCCCGGCAGGTCGCTGCCAAGCGCGTTGAACGTGAACGACCCGGTCGGCGACGGCGGCTGGATGACGTTCAGGCGCTCCCACCGGAAATCCAGTCCCATCTTCAGCGTGTGACGCCCCTTCAGCCACGTGAAGGCATCCGCAATCTCCGAGACGCTCGTGTTGAAGTTCGTCGCGGTGTTCGGCGGCGAGCCAAGCTGCTGGTACCCGCTGATCAGAAATGTCGGCAGCGTGTCAGGAAATGTCGCGGTCGACGGGATCCCGGGAATGCCGAGAGCGGCGCCCGCCGCTGTCGACAGGTGCGCCGCAGTGCGCCCAACGGTCCGCCGCGTATCGCCGATGCGCAACTCATTCAGCACGCTGGTGGAGAACGTGTGCTGGTAATTCGACGCAAACGCCCACGACGAGGTGTCCTGCGGACCGAGCGTACCGCTCGTCACGCCGCTGCCGTCGGGAAGCGGCGTGACCGGGACGAAGCCGTCGCGGAAGCGGGAGAGGCGGCCAAACACCTGATCACGGTTCGACCCGAACCTGTGATCGATGCGCACGTCCCATTGGTCCTGGTTGTCGATCTCGGCATCTGTACGGTTGTAGTTGTTGGCCGTCCCTGACGAGGTCGGCATCGGGTACCGCTGCAGGAGCGCCAGCGCGACCGGATCCATCCGGGGCAGCGAAATCGAGTTGCCCGGAAACGCCGCGCGAGCCGGGCCCACCGTCGTCGCGGGATCGTAAATGAGCGGTAGGCGCCCACCGATCGGCTCGGTAAAGATTCCCTGTCGTTGCAGCGCCGTCGGAACCGTGGAAATCACCGTGCGACCGATGGACTGCCGTTGCGCCTGGTAGTCCACGAAGAAGAACGTGTGGTCCTTCACGACCGATCCACCAAGCGTGCCACCGAACTGATTCCGGCGGTACGCCGGCTTCACGGGATTCGTCGACTGAAAGAAATTCCTCGCGTTGAGGGCTTCATTGCGGAGGAATTCGAATCCGACCCCGTGCAAGACATTCGTGCCGGCTTTGGTGGTCAAATTCACCACGCCGCCGTTGAAGCGGCCGAACTCGGCCGGCGGACTATTGCTCTCGATCTTGAACTCCTGAATCGCGTCGATCACGGGAAAGAACGCCACCTGTCCAGGTTCCGGCTGCAGCACGGAGATGCCGTCGAAGAGATATTCGTTCGTGCGCGGCCGTCCACCGTTGATGCGGGGCAACTGCGAGTCGGGAGGCAGGGCGACGCCTGGGGCGAGCGACGCGAGCGTGATGAACGTGCGGCCGTTCAGCGGCAATTGCACGACCTGCTCGTGCTCCACCACGGTCCCGAGACTCGCGGTCTCTGCCCGGAGCATCGGGGCATCGGCCGTCACGGTGACCTGCTCGCGCACGTTCCCGACCGCGAGGGCGAAATCGATCCGCGCCTTTTCGCCCGTGGAGAGATGAATCGCCGCGCGCCGCACAGGTGTGAACCCCGACAGCTCGACGTCGACGCGGTAGTCACCCGGCGCCAGGCTCGGCGCGGTATAGATCCCTTCTCGGCCGGAGATGACGATGCGCCGGCGGTTCGTGTCGAGGCTGGTGACGGTGACGGCCGCGCCCGGCACGGCCGCGCCCTCCTGATCCCTCACGACGCCGGTGATCTCACCGGCAGCCACCTGAGCCAAGACGGACGGCACGTGGGCTGAAACGCAGCACGCCAGGAGGAGGTGAAACAGTCGCATCGAAATCGCGCGACTGTATCTCGGATTGAAACAATATTCAAATCGTACCGAATCGATTCGAATTAATCATCTCGAGCCGTGCGCCTGAGTGATCACGGGTCGATCGCCAGCCCGAAAGCCACCTCGGAGGATCAGTGCCGCGCGACGCCGGCGGCGGCGAGCACCCACTGCACCATGCGTTCATCCGGCATGATCCCCTGCGCTGCCATGACGTAGTTGAGGCCGTCCAGCCGCTGCCGGATGCCGGCCTCGATGCCGCCGTACGACAGCAGGAGCGGCACAATCAGGACCTGCATGCCTCCGCTTGACGCCCGGGTGACCGTGGCCCTGAGCGCCGCTGCAGCGGCGGCGCGGACCGGCGCCGGGGCATCGTCTCGCACTGTGACCGCGTCGACGCGCGTGAATGGCACCGCCGACGCGACGCCGGAGGCAAGCCGCCCCATGTCCGCAAGCCACAACGCATTGTCGGCGTCCGGCACCGGACCGTGCGCCACGAGCACGACGGCTTCGTGCACGGGGTCGCGGCTGATCGCCTTCGCGCGCGATACGAGAATCTCGGCGACGAGAGGATGATCGTCGAGCGCACCGACCATGCGGATCGGCACCGTTGAACGCACTTGACGGGTGCCGTCTTCAGCCGCGTGACCGGCGTGCGCTTCAGCCTCAGCGCCGTGACTCATGCGCGCGAATAGCGCGAGGTCGGTGGGCGCCTCCGCCCGCGCGCCGAGCAGATACTGCGTCGACTCGATGACCGAACTATGCGACGAGACAAAGAGCGGCACGCCGACAATTTCGCGCACACCCCGTTCCACGAGGCGATCGACCGCCGCCTGAATCGTTGCGCGCGTCGCCATGCCGAACGCCACCTCCGTTGGGACGCGCTCGTCGACGTGTGCCCTCAGGTCGCTGACCGTCTCGTTCCAGCGTGCGCTACCGCCATGCGCGAGCAGCACGATGCCGATCTCACGGCTCTGCGTGCGTACGGCCGCGGTGGCGAGCACCATCACGGCACCGGCCACCACCACGGCTGCCACCCTACGGCCGAACTGCCCGCGACGGGCGGCCACGCTCCCGACCTGTCTCACTTCGTCCAACTCCATCTCAGACCTCCACGCAGTGTGCGGCCGATCTCCGGCCGGTAAATCGGAAGTACGCTGCCAGTCGCCGACAGAGTCCCTGTATTCGGATCCTGACTGTTGGCGAGGTTGTCGATCGCGCCAAAGATCTCGAGGCCTCGAACGACGGACTTGGAGACCGTCGCGTCCCAGAGTGCGAATGCGTCCGCGCGCGTGTCGACCGTCCCGGACGCCGTGGTCGCGCGCGAGACGATCCACGAGCTGTAGAACGTGCCCCGCACGTTCACGCGGACGCCGGACCGCGGAGGCGCCCAGTCCAGGCGAACCATGCCTTGATGTGGGTTTCGGCCCGTGAGCGCGAGCCCGGTTGAGACATTGATGGCGTTCAAGTAGGTATACGACCCGCCGAGGCGCGCCGTGTCGCCGAGCCGGAGATCGCCCTCCAATTCCACCCCCTGGGTGCGCGCGTGCGTGACGTTCTTGTAGAGAAACAGCAGCCGGTTGAGCTGGACGTTGAAGGCCGGCTCGATGCGCTCGGCCTCGCTGACCTCGGCCAATTGCGCCGGCGACACGATGGAGCCGAGGCTGGCGGCCTCGATCAGGTTCGTCACGTCGTTGCGGAACAGATTCAGGCCGAGACGCGCGCGCGATCCGCGCCGGGCGTCCACGCCGACTTGCCAGGAGCCGGACCGTTCGGGCTCGAGCAACGGGTTCCCGATGACCTGATAGAGATTGGTCGGGTTGAGGAATCGGTAATACAGCTGGCCCAGATCCGGTGCCCGGAAGCCGCGACCGAACGAGGCGCGGGCGGACACGATCGGCGTCAGGCGGATGTTGGCGGCAATCTTCGGGGAGACCGCGGTGCCGAATGTCGAATGATCGTCGACGCGCAATCCCGTCGTCAGCGTGAGCGCGGGCAGCGGGTTGACCGTGTACTGAGCCCAGCCGACGCGAGTCGATGCCGAGTTCCCCCCGGCATCTCGAATCCTATTCACTCCTTGATACGTGTCGCGCATCCACTCGACGCCGCCACGAAGTTGATGACGGTCTCCGAATCCGCGGCCGATCGACGCGTCTAATTTCGTCAGGCCCTCGAACAAATCACCAGGATCAAGGAGCGTGCGCGACGCATTCAAGAGAAAGCCGGTCGCGGTTTCCTGGTACTGTCCTCGGTGCGTTCGAATCTCCGCGGATGTCTGTGGATCGATTTGCCACGCCGCCGTCGCTCCGTAGGCGTGTGCGCTGCCGGGCACCCGGTCTTCCTCGGGGCCAAGCTCGCCGACGGAGCGGCCCGTTTGCGTATTCCAAT
>Ga0209515_10007570_pt1 | contig 13043 bp, 15 predicted proteins | sample Subgroupgradi54m_FD_187454 | JGI IMG/M metagenome (GOLD analysis project Ga0209515, IMG submission 187454) | Subsurface groundwater microbial communities from S. Glens Falls, New York, USA - GMW60B uncontaminated upgradient, 5.4 m (SPAdes)... ...
GCCATTATTTTTACCATTTTTACTTTTATTTCTACCCTAATGGGCGGTTTAGTCGGTCTACAATTTAAGGACAAACTTCATTTAATTTTGGGTTTTACTGCTGGTGTACTTTTAGCAGTGGTCAGTTTTGATATTTTTCCGGAAATTATTCACTTAGTCCACGAAATTAATATGCCGCCCGTTTACCCAATGGTGGCTTTAGTTTTTGGCTTTTTAGTCTTTCATGTCTTTGAAAAATTACTGCTGATTCACAAAGAAGATGCGGTGTTGTACGGCCTGCACAAACATCCCACAGTCGGAGTTTTATCTGCTTTAGCTTTATCAGGCCATTCATTTATAGATGGAGTGGGCATTGGCTTGGGATTTCAGGTTTCATCAGCGGTCGGATTTTTGGTGGCAATAGCAGTCATTGCCCATGATTTTTCTGACGGTCTAAACACAGTTTCGCTAACAATAGTACACAAAAATAGCTCCCAAAAAGCTTTGAAACTGTTATTTGTTGATGCCTTAGCTCCAGTTTTAGGAGTGATTTCTACTTTATTTTTTAGAGTGTCGGAAGAGGTATTAATTTTATACTTGGGATTTTTTGCCGGGTTCCTGCTTTATATTGGAGCTGCTGATATTTTGCCAGAAGCCCACCACCAACACTCCTCAATTAAAACCATTTTAATGACAATTTTTGGCGTAGTGTTTATCTTTCTAATCACCAGGCTTCTTTAAGTTTACAGTAGCAAGATTTAATTGCTTAAAATCAAGTCTCATGTTAAACTACCAAACATGGCTAAAAAGGGTAACAGACAATTATTTATGTTTCAGTGTTCTGTTTGCAAAAACTTAAATTATACTAGTTCGAAAAACACGATAAACATAAAGGAAAGACTTACTTTGAGTAAATTTTGTAAACACTGCAGGAGAACAACAGAACACCAGGAAGTAAAACTCTAATCTCTTCTTTCTTGTATTGACTTTTAAATGTCGAACCCTCTAATATAGATTACAGAACATGCCTTATCAAATCGAAATAAAAGAAAAAGCTGTTAATCTTAGAAAACGTGGATACTCTATAAAAGAAATAGCCTTTAAGCTACACATATCAGCGAGCACTTCTTCAGAATGGTTATCGGGCATAGTTTTATCTTCTATGGCTCAAAAAAGATTAGCTAGAAGAAAAATACTTGGACAATATAAAAGTATCTTTATTAGAAAAAAGATTCGTGAGCAACAAAAAGTAATCTTGGAAGAAGAGGCTTTTAAGCTGTTATCTACGATTCCTGTCTCTCATAATCTTGCTAAGGTATACTGTTCCTTAATTTGGTGGTGTGAAGGAGCTAAAAATACAACTTCAGTGAAGTTCGCAAATTCTGATCCAACTCTTATAAGCAACTTTCTCTATCTTTTAAGATCTGGTTTTAAGATAGATGAATCTAAATTACGAGCTTTAGTACACATACATGAATATCACAATGATAAAACTCAAAAGCAATTTTGGAGTAAGGTAACAAATATTCCATTAACACAATTTCATAGAAGCTATTTGAAACCGAATACGAGAAAAAGAATTAAGGAAAATTATCCAGGATGTCTCGGCCTAGTTTATTATGATGCTCGCGTTGCTAAGGAGCTTGAAGCCATATATAATACTTTCAGTAAGCTTAGGGGCGTCGGTCAATGGTAGGCCCTGGGACTCCAAATCCCATGACGAGGGTTCAATTCCTTCCGCCCCTGCCAAGTATTAACTTTAGATTGTCTTGACAAGATAAACTCTATTAGTTCATCAGAGTAATATTAGCCCGCAACCAACTCTCCTTTTCCAGCTAATACAATCTGTGATTGAGTATTAATCCAAGGTGACTCTATAGTTTTATTCTCAATAGTTTGAGCTCTATTGGCTTTCCTTAATAAAATTGTATGGAGCCTCAGTATTTGTTCCTGGGCTTTAGCTGCATCTCCACTTACCGGAAGGCCTTCAATATTCCACTCCTTAATAAGTCTTCCAAAAACAGCTACATATTCTCTTATGCCATAGACTCCGCTAAAACTACTAGCTGCGGCAAACATATCAAAGCCTTCCATTTCTACTCCAGCCATAGTTACTCTATCTCTTACTAGTCGGGCAAAAGAAAGTATTGCTCCAGCTGGATCGGCTTTAAAAATTTCCCTTCCTAGAGGTACGTAAAAAAGTGCGTGCCTACCCTCTTCCTCTCCCATGGCTCCTGCAATTCGGTGTAAATATGGTGCTCCTAGTTGATGCCCTAACCAGGAAACACCGCTATGTGAGTGTTGCGTGGCAAGTTCTTGCCAACCAGGGTAAAAAAGCGTGGCATAAATATCATCTGAAACCCCTGGGTTAAATCCTGCTCCAATATATTTCTGCACAGTTCTTGCTATTTCTCTTTTATTTATTTGAGGTATTAAATCCAAATACCTGTTTGATAACTTACCATGTCTATTCTCTTGTGCTCCCCATCCGAGGGTCCATCTTCCTAGCGCTTTACTACCCATTAAATCTGTAAATTCCTCTGTAGAGATAGTTTTTCCCAGTTGGTCAACTGTAACAGGAGGATTTTTTATAAAATCTTTGTACGACCCTGTTGCTCCTATATACATTCCAACCAGATACATAAATATCGGCAAACCATCCTCCGTAATAGTATTACCAATAACATCAATTAAAACTGAGGCAGGAAGTCTTAAAGCTTCTGCTCTAATCTCTTCAGCAACAAAGGGAAATTGCAAAGCACTTGCGTCAGGAATAAAATCTTGAACCTGCCAATCGGAATGAGGCCTAAGAAGTAGGCTTGTTTGTTTATCAATAAACGGCTCTAAACTATCTAGAACTTCAATTTTATTTGCTGTTTCATTTGACATAACAAGCAAAGTATACAATAATTTCGCAAGTTTATGGCTGCAACAGAAACACAGCTTAGAAATACTTATAGATTTATGGCGCCTATGGTACGCTCAGCACTCAGCCCAAGGGATATAACTTGTGCTATGTTTAAGGGCGACTTCAGGCTTAGCCTTAGCCAGGGAGAGCAGAGAAAACATGCTTATGTGCTTGATGAGTTAAGAATCACAGAAGACTCACTATTTTTAGATGTTGGATTTGGCTGGGGATCTTTACTTGAAGCAGCCAGAGAGCGAGGCGCAAAAGCTGTTGGTGTAAATAAGGAAACAGGCCAAGTTCGCTTTGCCAGAAGTCTGGGACTTAATGTAGTTGAAGGAAGTTATAGAGACTTTTTAACAGTTAACAACCCAGTTCAATTTGATGGAATATCCTGTGTAGAGGCTATGGAGCATTTTTGCGGACCGGAAGATTATGTAGCAGGCGAGCAAGATGCTATTTACGGAGATTTTTTTGCAAGAGCTGCTGAACACTTAGTTGACGGAGGTAGAATGTATCATCAATCAATGGTACTCGGAAAAGATGTTCCAAGATTTGATGATATTTCTACAGATGCTCCTCCTTTTTCAAGAGAGTACATTGCTGCCAAGGTTATGGAATTTTATCCAGGATCCTGGCCCCCTGAGAGCGTAGATCAGATTATCCGGGCCGCAGCGCCTTATTTCGATGTCCTGGAAGTCGACAATGGCACTGCTGATTATATTGAAACTATGAAAAGATGGTCTGAACTTTGGAGACCTAACACTAGAACAATCTTACCTATTTTGTCTTTAGCGGCAAAAGCACTCCTAGACCCAAATATCAGAAAAAGGATTGGGTTGCTTAGGCAAGGCTATAATAGACAATGCTTTGAGAAAGGTGTTTTAGAGTTATCCAGAATATTATTTCAGAAAAAATCTGATGTTTTTAAACCTGAAAATGCTGCTAATATAGCTTCATACTTATCAGGTAAGCTTTCCGGAATGGGCCTACCTGATATAGGAGTCGACTCAACTGATGAATTGTTAGATACAGTATATTCAGGAGACAATGCCATATTATATGTTCATAAAAACACAGGTAAAGTATTGGTATTAGATAAGATTCCGGGGATAGTTTCAGCTAATCCAGAATCTGCCAGACTTTGGATTCATGGAAAAAGATGGGAAGAAACGACCCAACTTTATACAGAAGCTGCTTCTAAAGATTTAAATTCAAGAGACTTCTGGCAATCTTGGAGCAGACAATTTTGGAGAGGATAAACTATCTAATTCGAATATATATTCCCCTCAAAAGGAAATTCACTGACCAAGAACAATAAACTTTAACAGCTCTTCTGACATTTGATATACTAACTGGGAATATTTGATATTCTGAACCCAATTAAAAGTTTCTGAAATCATTTACTAGTCTCTGCATTTGTATTTAGCCTTAGTTGGTGAGAGAATTATTAAGTGGCCAATCACAAAGTTAGATTCATAAAGAAGCTAAAGATATTAATAGCAGCAATAATTCTACTACTTGGATTGGCTTTATATTATATTGTTAATACTCCTCCACCAGGATTTGTTCGAAATTTTCCTTATGGCAATAAAATTGGCCAAATAAATATAAATCACGGGGTAAATATTTTTTTACCAACTAAGGACAATCGAACTTTATACATCCATAATTTTACCTATCAAATTGAAAGTTCTCCGCTTAACTTAACAGACTTGAATCCTAATACAATTATTCCCACACCTAAAGTAAATAAAAAGCCTCAAGGTTTTCCTATGGAAGGAAAACACATTATTTCTGGAGATTTAATTTACAATCATATATTTCAGCTGACCTATGGAGGTGATTTTGCAGTCTGGAATGCTGCATATTGGCGAGGCAGCTCGCCTCTGATAGTTATCATTGCCCCAAAGAATGTCGATGCTAGACTTGCTATCGGTACTTTTGAGCTTATGTCATATAAGGGTCTTTTTTATAGTAATGGAATTGATGGAGAAGCGGTTACTACTCCATCTGGTTATAAGGGTAATAAATTTACCCTTGAAATATTCAATGATCCTAGATTTCTAGATCCTAATTACTACAATAAGGCTGTAAATAGTAGTGAGTATTGCCAAAAAATTCTCGGGGTTTATTCTGTCGATGACAGCAAAAACTATATTCATAAATCCTTGGGTAAATGGAGTTGTCCTAACAACTACAATGAGCTTTGATTTCTTAGAAAAAAACTTCCAACATAGTTTACTAGGGCCTGCAAAATAATCCCACTGTCTCAAATATCTTATGAAAGAGTATCTTGAAATTAGAAATCTGGCTGTAACTGCCAGCTTTGTACTATTGACAAATTGTACAAGGATATGTACAATATTTGTATGAATAACTTAATACCAATATCTGATGTTAGAACTAATTTACCAGATCTTGTTAATAAAGTAAGCAAGGATCTTGATAGGGTTATTATCACAGTTAATGGTAGGCCTAAAGCTATTTTGGTAAGCAGTGAAGAACTAGAATCCTTGGAGGAAACTGCAGAGATTTTAGCCATACCTGGTGCTTTAAAAAGTATCAAAAAAGGAACTAAACAAATTAAGCGGGGTAAGTTTATACCTCTTTCTGAGCTTAAATAATACATGAAGGTTATTCTTTCCAAAGAAGCCCAAAAAAGCTATACTCATTTTCCTATTTCTGAACAAAAAAAGGTGAAAAAGAGGTTATTTTCCTTACAGAATAATCCTTATAGTGGAAAGAAACTTGAGGGAAAGTTATTTGGATATAGGTCAATTCGTGCTTGGCCATACAGAATTATTTATCATGTAAACGAAAAAGAACAAACAGTAGAGGTAAGCAATATTTTACATAGACAAGGTGCATATAAATAAAAATCCACTGATTTTTGATATACTAACTCTGGACATTTGATATTCTGAACCCAATTAAAAGTTTCTGAAATCATTCACTAGTTCCTGCCAGTGATATATAGCACAATCTGTTTGAGCCAGTTGACGGTTTAAAATTAAATGCTAAAATTTTATAGTGAATCAGCTTGAAAGAAGAGAGTTCTTAAAAGGCTTAACAGCTGTATCAGCCGCATTAACTATCTATCCAAACGATCTGTTTGAAGCTATCATGCAGGAAGCAGATGCTTTCCTTTGGACAAGGGAAGAAATACTGTTTGCTCCACGAGCCGGATTTGAACAGGCAAGAGCAGGGCAACCCCTTGGTATTTATCTGCATGACGGCGTACCAGCAACAATAATTGAGCCCGGCATGACCCCCTGGAATAATTTAGCCAGAGAATGTGGCAGAAACGATTTATTTTATATTGAAAATAATCCTTCAGATGCCAGTATCGAAGTTACTCCAGGCATAAGGTTTTGGGTTAGGGCATACCCGGACTATGTCAGGCCTTTTGAAAGATGTGTTGTGGAACTGAATGTAGAAATCCTTAGAGCTTTTACCCCACCATCTTACGGACACAGATACGTTGCTCATGAACTTGGTCATACACTTGGATTTGTTGACTTTGTTTTTGCAAGGACCAGTACCCAGGGACTGGTTAATCCGCAACGCTGCGATCTTTCGGACAAACCAATTCGCAGTATTATGGCTGAAAATTCCAGATGGTTTGGAGAAGATGATCCAAAAATGCTTAAGCTCGCTGGATATGTTTAAGAAGTATATCTCCACTTCCAACTCTCAACGAGATTAAACAAATGCAAATTATTGATAACTGTCTCTATTCTCCCTTTAATAGGTTCCAACATAATGGTTCGACAAGCTCACCATAAATTTACCAGGGTTAAATTTTAACTAATTTTTACTCTTGAAGTATTCAGGAAAAATCCAGGATAGGGTTTTGGGGTGAATGATACCTATACCTTGATAGTTTTTTAGTGTAATTAAATCTTGATCACTACTAACTATTAAATCAGCTTTTCCCGAGACAGCACACTCCAGTATTTTATTATCCTCAGGATCACGAGTGATAACTAATAGTTTTTCTTTTATTTCTACAACCTCTGAAATTTCTTTGATACTTTCAATAAAGAATGTAGCATCTTTTGTCTTCCATTCAAATCTATCCACTAACTTTTGATAGAGCTCGTGTAATATTTCTTCTGAGCAAACTAGAGTAACTATATTGCTAGAAGCCATCTTGAGAATATCCTCAGAAAAACCGCCCTTTAAGGCGGCTGCAATAAAAATGTTTGTATCAAAAACTATCCTCATTTCGAGAAGAAACCTCTTTCCTCATCATGCGGCAAACTGCTCTATTTCGTCATAGGACTCTAAGTTAAATTTTTCTGCTGTTAATTGACCTAAGCTTCTAATTTTAGTCCATCTTTTAATAAATTTATAATTACTAAAAGCTTCTCTCAGCAATTCACTTTTAGTCTTTTTCTCTTGTTTGGCTAAAAGGGAAATCTCCTCCTCTAAAGCTTTAGGAACAGATATATTGATAATACTTCTACCTACTTGCATATGTAATAAATTGTATTACAGAAAATAATATTTGTCAAATATTAAATACAAATAGGTACACAGTGAAAGTTGTTAGGGTTTTCCCTGTAATACCTTCCAACATAGTTTACGAGAGCCTGCTTTATAATACAGTTTAATCACTGTGACAGACTAAGTTACTATTTTATAATGGATAGATTTTTAGATTGGGAATTTTTTCAAAATGCTTAATATTTAAAGTTACAACTTCTCCATTAATTTCTAAAGTGGAAGCTGCGATTACATAATCAGGGACTTGAAGTGTTACTGAAATATCTCGATAGATTTCCCCAACCCTTCTGGCTATATCTTCAGTTAATTCTATTAGTTTGAAGTTTTCTAAAAACCGGTAAATCTTCTTCATCATGGCTGAGTCTTTTGAGCTTTGACCAGAGAATAATTCAAATATCACTATAGTCGGCATATATAATTCTACATCCTTTTCTTTAATTTCTTTTAGGAGATCGTTCCAGATTTTTCCACCCCTTAGATGGTCAATCAGTATACTAGTATCAATTACTAATTTCATTATAACAAATCTTCGTCCCACTTGCCTAAAAAGTCTGCTGAGCCTTTTCTTCTTAATGGATTATCTTCTGAGTTAAACTGCGCATTCTTCCAAATACCGTGAGTTTCTGTTGATGCCTTCAAAAGTGCTTTCCAGTTAATTTGCTGATTTTTAGGAGAAAGGATAGCTACTTCTTTTGAGTCTTTTTCTATAATGATCTGAGCTCCCAGAGCAACTTGATTTAGTAGTTCAAAAAAATTATTTCTGGCTTTTGTAGCTGATAATCTAATAGTAGACATACAAAAAAGATTATCATATAATGTACACTTTGTCAATGGATAAAACCATTAATTCGTTAAATAAAAGGTTCTAATATAGTACTTCGACAGGCTTGGATTAAAACTTGAATAATAGATAAAAAATTAACAGGTTTACCAATATAGCTATCAAGCACCAGGAACAAAGCTTCTTCAAAACTATGGTCTGAATAAATAAAAGGTATAAGGAAAAAACAGCTGCAATCAGGGTAATAAGCTTTGGTATAATAAGAAAATTTCTAAGGCTTGGTGCGAGCAAACTAGTAAGTGAGTAAAAACTTAGCAGAAAATAAAAGGTCATTCCAATTAGCTCATTTTTAATTCCGAAAGTTTTACCATATTTTGAGCCTACTACTGCTGCACAATCCCCTCCAATCAAACAAAACATTTTTTGTCCAGTATTAACCTCTCTTTTATGCTGCCAAAAGAGATAAAAAGCATTAACAAACCCACTGATTGATAAAAGCAGTATAATCAAGTTAATCATGTTCACCACTGATTATTATCTTACCAGATTTGTTTTTCAAAGGGCCCTGGCTTTTGTTTATTTGATTGCTTTTTTAATAGTGGTGCACCAATTTAAGCCCTTACTTGGTGAAAAAGGCTTACTGCCTGTCCCCCAATTTATCAAACAGGCAAATTTCAGCAGTTTTCCCTCTTTATTTTTCTTTTTCCCAAAAGACTGGGCTTTTTTGTTATTTGGCGCAATTGGAGTATTGCTGTCTGTGTTTGCTTTAACAGGATTATCAGAGAAATTTGGACTACTGGTTTCAGTACTAGTCTGGTCTTTTCTTTGGCTGCTTTACCTGTCATTTGTGAATGTGGGACAAACCTTTTATTCCTTTGGTTGGGAATCAATGTTACTGGAGGCTGGTTTTTTAACCATCTTTTTAGGCGATGTCAATAGTAAAGTGCCTATTGCTATCATCTATCTTCTTAGATTTGAGCTTTTTAAAACTATGCTTGGAGCAGGACTAATTAAGCTCAGAGGTGATGAATGTTGGAAAAATTTAACCTGTTTAAATTATCACTACGAAACTCAACCCATACCTAATCCTTTAAGTTGGTATTTTCACAACCATCCTGAATGGTTTCATAAAATGGGAGTTTTATATAACCATTTTGTGGAATTGATAGTACCTTTGGGATATTTTATGTTCCAACCGATTGCCTGGATAGCTGGACTATTTACTTTATTTTTCCATACTATGCTGGCATTGTCCGGTAATTTTGCTTTTCTGTCTTTTTTAACAGCTGTTTTGGCCATCACTACTTTTCCAGATGCAGTGCTTTCAAAATTTATCCCATTGACTATTCCAGTCACTCTGACTACTCCTGCTATTTTTACCAATATAGTTATTATTGTGGCTACTATACTGACTCTGCTAAACATAAGGCCGGTTTTAAATTTAATTTCACCTAACCAAATTATGAACACTAATTGGGACCCGCTACACCTGGCGGGATCATACGGAGCATTTGGTTCCATCACCAGACCAAGATATGAAGTCATTGTTGAAGGAACGAATGATCAGATGATTACCGAGGGAACTAAATGGCGGGAATATGTATTTTTTGGTAAACCTGGGCCGTTAGACAAAATTCCACCACAGATTGCTCCTTATCATTTAAGATTAGATTGGTTATTGTGGTTTGCCGCTTTTAATCAAACTGCACAAGACCCCTGGTTTCTTCATTTTGTAGAAAAACTGTTAGAGGGAGATAAACAAATGTTGTCTTTACTTAAAACTAATCCTTTCCCCGATCATCCTCCAAAGTTTATCAGGGCAGAGCGCTACATTTACCATTTTACTACTCCTTCCGAACACCAAAAGAATGGCAACTGGTGGAAAAGAGAGTTGATAAATACTTATCTACCATCAGTATCTTTAGAGGATAAAAATTTTAAAAATGTCTTAAGCGACTTTGGCTGGTGAATCTGTAAATCTACTAAAAATTCACCTTAATCCTAGCATAATCCAAAAAGGCTTGTGAGCCATCTGAAGTTTTTGCCTGCAGTACGTAAGTTTTAGTGCCAGTTGATAAAGAAAAACCTGAAGAAGAGACCAATTGCTCACTGGTGGAGGTAGTTGTAATCTCTGAAGAAGTAGCAGAACCGGAGCTTAAATTATACAAACGGGCATAAAGCGTGCCTCCTGGCTGATTAAGCCTTATGGTCACTTCCAGCTGCATATTGGTATAGCCTGGGTATTGTGCAGGATCTAGACTGATTTGAAAAGTTGACAGTGTCACCCAATTAGTATCAGCTATTAGCCCGCCAGATCCCAAAGGAATATAGATGGTGGACTTACCAGAGCCTCCGGTTGTTGAAGTTGTGGAGGCTGAGGAAGGTTTTTCCAAAGCAGAAACCCGAATTTTGAGCTCTGTCACAGCTGCATCCAAAGCGTTTAGTTTTGTATCCAAGGAAGCGGCGGCATCTATCTTGGCAGATTTTGCAGAGTTAACCTCGGCAACTATTTTTATAACTAAATCTTCCAAAGCTTTAACTCTTTCATCCAAAGTTGCCTGAGGTAGAGTTTTTGGCACTTCAATTGGAGTTTGATCTTGTGTCTGGTCAGCTTTTGGACTGGCCAAATTTTGCTTGGTTGCCACAAAACGCCAGTAACCAAGTCCTCCTAAAACTACTACTGCAATTAAAATAAAGGGCAGAAATCTGATCATGCTTAACTTCACTCATCACTATAGCATATTAATGATACTAACTTTAAGTAATGACATGATAATATGAATAGATGGACAGTAATCCTCCCAAGCCAAAACATGACCATGGACCCTTAAAGTTTCCTGAAGGATTTTTGTGGGGAGCTGCAACGTCTAGCTATCAGGTTGAGGGTAATAATCGATACTGCGACTGGTGGGCCTGGGAACAAACTAGGCCTCCCAAATATCGATGTGGTATGAGTTGTAATCAATACGAGCTTTATGAAAAAGATTTTGACCTAATCAAACAACTTAATCATAATGCCCACCGATTATCGATTGAGTGGTCAAGAATTGAACCAAAAGAAGGCCAATTTGATGCTGATGAAATTGAGCACTATAAAAAGGTTTTACAAACTCTCAAAGACCAGGGGGTCACTGTCATGCTCACGCTTTGGCATTTTACTTTGCCTCTTTGGGTAGCCAAACAAGGCGGCTGGGAAAATGGGAAAACTACCAAATATTTTGAGCGATTTGTCAAAAAAATTGTGCCTGAGATAGCAGATAATGTTGACTTGTGGGTGACTATTAATGAGCCAGCAGTATATATTTATGAAACCTACATTGCCAGGGAGTGGCCTAATGCCAAAAAAAGTTTGGTGGGACAAATCAAAACTTTTTGGAATCTAACCTCTGCTCACAAAAAGGTCTATAAATTTCTACATCAAAGTTTCCCTGCTGGAAAGCCAGTGGGTATTGCTCAAAATGTGATCTCTTTTGAGCCTTATCACAAACATTCTATCATCGAACAGTTGGCTGTGATTTTAAATGATACATTAGCAAATCATCTGTTTTATTTTTTTACCAAAGGTACCCATGATTTTTTAGGCATCAATTATTATTTTCACAGCCGCTTTAGACACGAAGGTCTAGTTCCAGAGACTGTTGGCTCGCAACCTCAAACTCATGATGTCTCAGATCTAGGTTGGGAAATTTATCCGGAAGGAATTTTTGATGTTTTAACAGATTTATCAGACGATATTCCAATCTATATCACCGAATGCGGTATTGCCACTACCAATGATGACAGACGTAACCGTTTTCTAATTGCCTATTTGCAGGAAGTAAATAGAGCCATTAAAAGTGGAGTCAATGTCCGGGGATTTTTTTATTGGTCGCTACTGGATAATTTTGAATGGCAGCGGGGTTTTGATCCACGATTTGGATTAGTTGAAGTAGATTATTTAACTTTTGAAAGACGCATTAGGCCTTCAGCCTTAGTTTATACAGACATTATCCAACATAATGGAATTCCCCATTCACTGCTTCGATTTATTGGACACACAGTTAGCGCAGACGAAGTACTGGAGAAACGCTATAAAGAGATTATTAAGGAAGAACCCAGAATTTGAATTCAAATTTTAAATTTAAAATTAAAAATTAATTTATGTCATATCTTCCTTTTGCTATTTTGGCTCAACTATTAAACAGTGTAGCGGTAACTATTGATAAATTCTTACTGACTGAAACCATTCCCGATCCCCTAATCTATATTTTTTATTTCAGCTTAATCAGTCTCGGGGTTTTATTGGCTATTCCTTTCCTGCATTTTCCACCTGTTTCGGTTTTCATACTTAGCTCTGTGTCCACACTAACCTGGACTGGTGGTGCATATCTGATGTTTAAGGCCTTAAAATCCGGTCAGGTTCAAAGGGTAATTCCCCTAATCGGAGCCCTAACCCCCATCTTTTTACTATTTTTAACCGCACAGTATCATCCCTTAGCAGGAAAGCAAATTATAGCTGTGGCAATTTTGATTGCCGGGCTGATCTTATTAACTCTGGAGAATTTGAAAGGGAAATTTAACAAAACAGAACTGTTACTAGAAATTATCTCTGCTTTGTTTTTTGCTGTTTCATATTATCTACTCTCTTTAAGCTTTGAAAAGCAGGACTATTTTACAGTACTGGTTTGGTCAAGACCAATTTTAATTCCGCTGGGAATTGTCATTTTAATGATCCCTGTCTTACGCAAAAAGATCACCTCATTTATTGCTCTGACCTTCTCATCCCAACCAATTTCAGGATCTACCAATAATAAGTGGCCCTCAATTTTGGCTTTTATTGCTGGTCAAATTAGTGCTGCGGCCTCAGAACTACTGTTACTTTTTTCC
>Ga0209515_10007571_pt1 | contig 13043 bp, 10 predicted proteins | sample Subgroupgradi54m_FD_187454 | JGI IMG/M metagenome (GOLD analysis project Ga0209515, IMG submission 187454) | Subsurface groundwater microbial communities from S. Glens Falls, New York, USA - GMW60B uncontaminated upgradient, 5.4 m (SPAdes)... ...
AAAAAAGAAAAACCAAATATTATCAACGCACATACCCCTGTACCGTTTATCGCTGATCTTGCAGCGCTAACTGCAGGCAATATACCCTTCTTCGTAACCTATCATGCATTTTCGCTTTATAAGTATAACAACGCCTTGTTTAATCTGCTAATCAATCTATACAAAAAAGTTGAGAATGTACTTTTCAAAAAGGCAAATAAAATCATTGTTGTATCTGACGTAATTAAAAATAGTATCCCTAAAAGATTTTCAAAAAAAATAGAAGTAATCTATAATGCAATTTCCATAAATGAGATCCCGAAAGTAAAGAAATCTAGAAAACAAAAGCAGGAAAATATTGTCTTTATCGGAAGTCTTGACAAATCGCATGAATGGAAAGGATTAGATGAAGTATTGCTCGCAATAAAATTGTATTGTGACAAAACAAAAAAAGATATCAATTTATTTATTATCGGTGACGGGGATAATAAAAGTAATTATCAAAAATTAGTTATAGAGTATGGTATTACAAAACAGGTAAAATTTTTTGGGAGAAAAGAAGGAGAAGAAAAAAATAAAATATTAGAAGAAGCAACGCTAGCAATTATCTATCCAAAATCTTCTAACGATGCCTTTCCTACAGTGGCACTTGAATATTGGGCACATTCACTCCCAATCATTGCCGCAAATATCATGCCAATAAATAAAATATTTAGAGATGGACAAATAGCTTATTTAGTAAATCCCAATGATCCGGCTGCTCTTGTCAAAGCCCTTGAGGATGTAATAAATAATAATATTCTTGCTGAAAAGATTGCACAGGGAGGATACAAAGAGCTTCGGACAAAATACGTATTAGAAAATGAAATCAAAAAATTTCACATATTAACGAAAGGATATGCTTTATGAAAATCGCATTTATGACATCGGGAACAATTAACGGAAGTCTTTCCTATAGACCGCTTGCTTTCGCAAAAGAATTAGTAAGAAAGGGTCATGAGGTATATATTTTCGCTCCACGATTTGACAAGTATTCCAACTTTAAAGACGAAGGAATTACTGAAATCGATGGAGTTAAAATTATGCGACCATTACAGATAAGAACATTTCCGTTTGAACTTGGACTAATCTCTTATATTCTTTCTTCAATCACGATGCTTTATAGACTAAATCCGGATATTATTCATATTAATAAACCTAATCCAGTTACCATACCAGCTCTTTTAATACGAGCTATCCGGAAAATACCTATTATTCTTGATGTCGATGATTTGGATAGTGAGGTAATGAAGATTGAAAAAAATTCTCTGTTAAGAATTAAGCTCGTACAAGTATCAGAAAAACTCTTTGCGCATTATGCAAATGCAGTAACCGCAGCATCAGCATTTTTAGAAAATCTGTATGCCTCACAATATAAAAAGCAAATTGTTACACATGTACCAAATGGAGCAGATTTTGTAAACATGAATAAAATAAATACAGAGAAAATCTCAGACAGAATACTTTTTATTGGTAATATGAACAGAACCAATATCTTAGAGCCTCTCTTTCATGCAATAAAGGGATTGCAAGATAAAAAAGTATTAACACATACAAGAATTATTGGTGATGGAAAATACTTACCTTATTTTAAGAGATTATCAAAAAAACTTGGGCTAACGAAAAATGTTGCCTTTTTAGGTTGGGTTCCACAAAATCAATTATATAAATATATCAGAGTTGGAGATATCGGCTACTGTTATATGCCAAATGAGTTAACGGTAAAAGCGTGTAGTAGTATGAAGGTATTTCAGTACATGCAGTTTGGAGCAGTACCACTCGTCAGTAATGTTGGAGACCTCCCATCATATACATTTAACGGAAGGGCTGGATATATTGCAAAACACGATGACAAGGATAGTTTAATAAAGACACTTATTTATGCATTAAAAAATAAAGAAGAGAGAATAGAGAAAATAAAATATTCACAAATACACGCAAGGAGTAAATTTAGTTGGCAATCATTAACGGTTAAGGTTGAGAAGGTTTATCAATCGGTAATCGAAAAATAACTATGAAAAAAAATATTACTAACAAAAATAAGATTCTTTTTAGCATTGTACTCTGTACGTATAATCGGGAAAAACATATTAAACAGTGTCTTGAATCACTGTTGAGTTTAGATTTTCCAAAAAACAATTATGAAATTATTGTTGTCGATGATGGATCAACTGATTCAACAAAAGAAATCGTAAAAAAATATCCTGTCCGATTACTCGAACACAAAAAAAATCAAGGCATCGCCGCAGCAAGAAATACGGGATTAAAAACAGCCAAAGGTAAGATTTACATCTGTTTTGATGACGATTGTTATACCAATAAAGATTGGCTTAAAAATTTAGCGAAAGCGTATGAAAAATATGATCTAAAAGATATATCAGGCATTGCAGGATTTATTAAATTAACTGGAAAAGAAAATGGAGTGATTGATAAATATATGGACGAAACAGGATATGCTAATCCGTCTCCTACCTATTACATCCAAAGCACGAATATTTTCATGAGATTCTATTCATATCTAAAAAATATGTTTTCACCAAGTATACAAAGTAAAAAAAAGATATTTGAAGTTGGGGAGATATGGGGAGCTAATTGTTCCTTCCCTATCAACGTTCTTAAAGCCGTAAACGGATGGGATGAGAATTTAAGTGGCGTAGAAGATACCGATCTGTGTGATAGGATAAAGAAAAGATTTAAAAAGAGAAAATTTATTTGCACAAAAAATGCTATTATTTACCATGACCACCAATTATCACTCAAAAGCTTTCTTAACAAACCATACAGTAGAGGAACGGCAATTCTCAATTTTTATCGCAAAAATGCAAAAACACCTCCAATATTTCCATTTCCACTCGTTATTGTAATGATAACTCTCTTGGCTATATTACGTAATCCGCTTTATGGATTTATCGCTTTACTCTTATTACCACAGATATTTTATGCTTGGTGGGGAATAAAAGCATTGAAAAAAAAGAAACTCTACTATCTTATCTTTCCTTACTTGCAGAGCAGTTATGAATTATCAACAATACTGGGATTAATGAAAGGATATCTATCAGCACTATGAGAAAAAAATTATTATTATTGTTATCATTCGGATTACTGACAAATGGTCTTATTCTTGGAAATGTTCATTATTATTTTGTCAGGGAAGTCTTTTCTTGTTTTTATTTATTATTGTTTCCTGGACTATTATTATCAAAAATTATCAATATTAAGTATAACGATATTTGGGAATCTTTAGCCTATACCATAGGACTAAGTCTTGCTGTCGTGATGCTGTTGGGTTTAACTATCAACATGATTCTTCCATATTTTCATATCACGCAACCCCTTTCTCTTATGCCAGTTCTTATTTCTCTTAATGTCTTATTATTTTTATTCTGGGTATATCTTTTTATAAGAAATAAAACTTTTCTATTTAAGAAGACACCACTGAATATCTCGAAAAAAAATCTGCTTATAGGTCTCATTCCAATTACTTTTCCAGCACTCAGTATTCTTGGTGCAGTAAGTCTTAACAATAACCAAACAAATATATTTATTATGATGATGCTTGGTTTAATCGCTTGTTTTGTCTTATTTTTGACGATTTTAAGAGACAAAATTAGTAAACATATTTATCCTCTCACAATCTTTATGATCTCACTAGCTCTTTTACTTATGACTTCGTTACGAGGTTGGTATATAACAGGACATGATATTTTTCTTGAATATTTTATATTTCAACTTACGAAATCCCATGGCATCTGGCAAATGACAAATTTTCAAGATCCTTATAATGCTTGTCTGAGTATCACAATGTTACCAACAATTATTGCAAATATTACCCATATTAATGATTTTTATATTTATAAAGCACTCTATCAGATTATCTTTTCACTGTCCATTCTCTCTACATACTTATTTATAAAAAGGTTTATTAACTCATTCCTTGCTTTCCTAGGAACATTAGCTATTGTGTCCCTTCCTACGTTTATGACAGATATGCCAATGCTCAATAGACAAGAAATTGCACTATTTTTCTTTGCATTACTCCTTAATACACTTTTCAATAATAATTTTTCTAGAAAAACTAAATGGTTGTTATTTTTACTTTTTGGTTTTGGGCTCTTGTTCTCTCATTATTCAACAACATATCTGACAGTTGGTCTTTTTATCGCGACAGCACTTGCTTATACGATATTAAGATTAGTAACGATGCATAAAAAGATAAAAAAGATTACCAAAAAAGTCGACAATAAATTGGGGATAATTGATAACAAACCAAATCTCCATGTCGGCATGGCTGTCATACTGCTTATTGCTACGATTATTTGGAATGTTAATATTACCAATACTGCAAGTGGTATTATCTCAACATTTAATAAAGCAAGTACTGACATTTCTAAAAAGAAGGTTGACACTGCAAAAAGTGATCCTGCATCATACGGACTTTTGGCAAATAAAGCGCCAAGTAAAAAAATGCTCCTTGGTAAATATATCAATGAGGAAAGTGCCTTTGTACGCAAGTTTAATGAGGAAAGCGCGTTTATTGATAAAAATATTGTAAAGCAGTATGAAGTTACCAATGCCTTCCAAATCAAACTTCCACTTTCTCCTCTGGGAAAAATGTTAACTAATTTTCATATCAATGTATTTTCATTAAATGATGATCTGAAACAAACCTATGCGAAAGTCATACAGCTGTTTATCGTTATAGGGTTTGTAGCGATATTCTTCTATAGAAAACATATTAAAACTTTGGAGAAGGAATATCTTGCTCTCACGGTAATATTCTTTTTTATCTTAGTTCTGCAAGTAATCCTTCCGAGTGGTTCTATTAACTACGGTATCTTACGATTATTTCAACAGGGACTAATACTTTTTGCGATACCGTTACTTATGGGCTCCTTTTTTGTATTTGGAATTTTTAATAAAATTCATTCGAGTATCAAAATTTATCTTACTTCACTCTGTTTTATTTTCTTCTTCCTGTATTTATCCGGTTTTGTACCAACAGCAACAGGTGGATACTACCCACAACTTAATTTATCGAATGCTGGATTTTATTATGACGCGTATTACACGCATACACAAGATGTTGTTGCAATGGATTGGTTATCTCATAAACGTGACAAAAAAACACCAGTTCAGTCAGATTGGTTCGCCCTCAAAAAGATACATACATATGAGGGTTTTTACTCCATTGATGGCCTAATTCCTTCTGTAATTAGAAGAAATTCCTATGTCTATCTTAGCGTCGCTAACTTAAAAATAGGCAATGTAATCATTTATGCTAATGGAGCACCGCTTTACTACAAACTTCCTTTAGACTTTTTCAACCAAAACAAAAATCTTATTTACAATAATGGAGGCGCGAGGATCTATAGATAATATGATTAAAGCATCAATAATTATAGCAACCCATAATATGGGAAACAGTATAGAAAAATTGATAATTTCAGTACTATCCCAAAGTGAAGGCAATTTTGAACTCATTATTATTGATGATGGATCAACTGACGATACAAAAAAAATAATTAATAATATTAAAGATAAACGACTGAAATATATACAAAATGTAAAAAAAAGAGGTAAATCTTTCTCTAGAAATAAAGGGATTGCATTATCTAAAAGCAACAATCTTTTTTTTACTGATGCTGATTGTGCAGTGACAAAGAATTGGATAGAAGAGGGTTTAAAATCTCTTGGAAAAGGTTTTGATGGGATTGAAGGAAAAGTTTATTATGTATCAAAAAATTATAAGCCAACTCGATCTGATAGGGTAGTGCGTAATTTATATGGCGGAGAGTATATGACTGCAAATATAGCTTACAAAAAAAATGTTTTAATTAAACTTGGTTTATTTAACGTTAAATTTAAAAGGAACCAAGATAGAGATCTTGCACTGAGAGTAAAAATGATTGGAAAAATTATTTTTAATCCTAATATGATAGTTTATCATACTGCATCAAAATGGACAGCTTCTACATATATGCATTCTGCTTCATGGGTATATTATCGGGTTATATTATTTTTCAAAATATACAATGAGAGCTACAACATGGTATTGAGAGTTTATGCACCTGAGAAGTTATTATCCATTATCTTTCCACCAATTATTTTAATTAAACTGTTAATTGATAAGCATAAAACAAAAAATGATTATATGTTATTTTTCTTAACATATCCAAAACTTGTGTATGAAAGATTACTGTTGTGGAAATATTCTATTAAAGAGAAGGTATTAATAATATGACTTATATGAAAAATAAATCAAAAACTAAAATAGCAATTATTTCAGCAAAAAAACCTGCTTTAGAAAGTGGGTCGGAGGGTAGAAACTATTATTTATCTAACGGCTTGGCAAAAAAATTCTCAGTTAAAGTATATCTTCCTACGCTTAGAGCTAGCGAAAAAAAATTAGATCTCTTGCATAGAGTTAAACTTATTGTGTCAGGAAAAATTCCTTATATTGAGATACTTAAAAAAGCACAATTTAAAGAAAAAGACTTAAGTCAATTAAAAAATATCGATATAGTTCAAATCCAAGAAATGTCAGGATATTATATGTTTGAAAAATATCTTGATGGAGTAAAAGGAAAAATTGTTTTAGACACGCATAACATCGATTACCTCCGCTTTCTATCTGAAACCGAAAGCAAAAATATTGTTGAAAGATATTTAGGAAGACTTCTCTCAATAAAATTAAAACGAATGGAATTAAAGGCGTTGCAAAAGTTTGACCATATCCTTGTCTGTTCACAACTAGAAAAGGATTATTATTCTAAACATATTGATTCAAATAAAATTACTGTAATCCCCAATGGGGCTGACTATAAAACATTTAATGCATCAAAGAGACCAATGGATAATACTATCCTCTTCATGGGACTCTTATCCTATCAACCAAATATTGAAGGACTTAAATACTACATCGAACAGATTCATCCTAAAGTACTGAGTAAAATACCGAATGCCCAATTAATGATTTTAGGTAAAGACGCACCTGAATGGCTTAAGAATGCTGCAATCAACGATCCAACGATTAAGCTTGTAGGATTCGTTAAAGACGTACGTGAATACCTAAAAAAAGCAAAGGTTTGTATTTGTCCTATCCTATCAGGATCAGGTACAAGATTAAAGATACTAGAATACATGGCAATGGGTAAACCAGTTGTATCGACCTCAATTGGCGCTGAGGGAATAATGGTAAAAAATAAGCATAATATACTCCTTGCCGATAATTCTAATCTTTTTTCAGAAAACATAGTTACTGTGCTTTTAGATAAAAAGTTATCTGAAAAATTAGGGAGAAACGCCAGAAGGGTAATTAAAAAAAACTATATGTGGGACACAATAATAGAAAAATTACAAAAGCTCTACGATAACATATGAAAAATAAATATATAAAAAATAGGGACTATTATATAAAAGAAGATTTATCTTCCTTATTACTGTATTTTGATTTTTTTAGTCAAGGATTATCTCTGGTAGCGCGGTATACGGACTCAGTCATAGTAAGAAAATTTGTAGATATTATTTTGCGTAATGTAATCATAATTGCATACTATACAAAGTTCTATAAATTATACTATGAAACCGTTGAGATTGATGATGATGCGATTATTATTATTAAAAGAAAAGGCACGTGGGCAAATACTGTAAAGTTAGTAAAAACGAATGGGAAGTTAAAAATTATCAAAAAAACATTTGATAAAGAAAAATATTTAAAGGAGAAGAAGTTTTATGAAACATATAAAGATAATTCTTCAAAAATAAAGTTGCCTAGGTGCACTTTTCTTGAAGGAAATATCATAGAGATTGAATTTTTACACACAAAATTTTTCCAAAGATTAGTTATTGATGGCACATTGAATAGAGATGAAGCCATAATGCATTTTAATAAAATTAAGAACGAACTTAAATTATTTTATAAAAATAATAATTTAATTCATGGAGATCTATGGCTCACCAATATCTATATTGATGATGATAAGTATTATCTGATTGACTATACTGATTCACATAAAAATTCTTATACCTATGATTTATATCTCTTAATCTATTCTCTTTTGTGTTCATTTAAAGATGGTTATGTTAGTAGAAAAACCGTTGATAGCTATACTCCTAAGAGAGTAGCTGTATCAAGATATTTAAATTTAAACATGAAAGATGTCATAAGGGTTGAAAAAGAGTATAGGAGATTTAGACACAAAAAAATTCCAAGTAAATTTTAAGTCAGGAAATGCCTTATGCAACTAAAAAATAACATTTCTCTATCATCTTTCATGAATGCAATATACCTGTTGATGAAAGATTCATTATACGGTAATTCAATCTATTTAATACTAAGTACCGCTGTCATGGCATTACTTGGCTTTTTTTCATGGATCATCATTGCTCGGCTATTTACCCCCCATCAAATAGGCCTTGCTACAACACTCGTCTCTGTTATCTCCTTACTCGCCAATCTTAGTCTCATGGGATTAAATGTTGGTTTGATTCGTTATTTGCCTCCTTCTGATTCGAAAAGAAAAAACGAGATAATAAATACAAGTTTTATTATCATTATTCTGACAAGTATCTTTGCTTCTTTTATTTATTTGATTGGGCTTGATGTATTTTCTCCGAAGTTACATTTTGTTAAAAGTAACCTTTTACTGATTGTTTTATTTGTACTCTTTGCAATAATTTTTAGTCTTGACCTAACAACAGAGAGTATATTTATTGCATTGAGAAAATCTAAATACGTTTTAATGAAAAATGGCTTTATCAGTATCCTCAAGCTTATTTTACCCGTTTGTTTGATTGGCTTGGCCTTCTATGGAATCTTTTTGGCAATCTCAATTGCTACGTCAGCAGCGGTTATTTTCAGTGTAACAGTACTTATTAGAAAACTAAATTATAGATTTACCCCAAAAATTAACATTGAGCTAATTAAAAATATGGCTAAGTTTTCATTTGGAAATTATATTGCTGCTTCATTAAGTCAACTACCAAATCAGATCCTTCCTATAATCATTACCAACCAGTTAAGTCCAAAGATTTCAGCCTTTTATTATGTGGTTATGATGATAGCAAACTTTCTCTATGTTATTCCAACAGCAATAGCAGAGGCACTCTTTGCTGAGGGATCTCATAACGAAAAAGAGTTACATACCCATACCATAAGAGCAACGAAAGTTATTTTTGCGATTGTAACTCCAGCCTTGATCTGTGTCATACTCTTTGGTAAATTTGTTTTAAACTTTTTTGGTGAAGAGTATGCGAATCAAGGATATCCTTTTCTCGTTATCCTTGCTACCTCAACAATTTTTCTAGCAGCTACTCGTATCTGCGCTACAATTCTAAAGATACATCATCAAATAAAAGCATTAATTATTTCCTATATCATCAGCACTTTTTCTATTATTGTTTTTAGTTACTTACTTATAAAATTCGGACTGATTGGTATTGGTTATGCTTGGTTACTTGGTAAAATGATTTTAGCAATATGTCTTTTCATCTCTGTAGTATTCACTAAACAAATAAGGAGCGTTTCCTATAAATAATTATCTAGCCTGCATAAATTGATAATTTGTTGTATAATATACATTCTATGAAAAAAATAATATTGATAATTTTTCTTTTACTCCTTGTAGTAATACCGTCAATAGTACTCTATATCTTTCGTGAAGAAACAGTAGCCACGACAAAAGACGTACTAGGGATAAAACCAACCCAGTATTATGGTGCAACGGTTGATATGAGTCAGATTCTTCCAGAGTCAGTACATTATGTAACGAATAGTAAAGGGGAAGACTTAATAGATGTTTCAAAAAAATTAGGAATAAATACACTACGAATAACGAATATCATGAGCATAACAAATGATAATAACACTCCAGACTATTCCCATAAACAATGGGAAGAAGTATTAGGAAAAATGCGAAAGAAAGGAATCTATGCAGTTATTCTTGTTGAAGGAAATGGCACGGACACAAAGTTTCACAGCCAAAAATTACAGTTAAGTGACTATTATATTAATTTTGTTACTAACTATATTGTTTCTCCAAATGTTTGTAACTTTTCCAACGTTCTTGCAATAGATATCGCAAATGAACCACTTCTGAATGAAAACAACTTGATAAAGTTAAAAGAAGCATCACAGTTAGTAAAATCTGCTTGCCCAACAGCAAAAATTACTATTGGAAGTTGGAGAACTGATAGCGGAAGAAAGTTACCGTCCGGTGAACCAGAATATTATTGGCATGATCCCAAAGAGACACGTCAACTCAATGACATTGTCGATATCCACTCCGTACATATCTATGGTTTTGATAAACCAAAAGACGGTCCCTATCCTGATCCCTATGTGCTTACTGTTGGTTATCTGAAAGAGATAAGAAAGTACACAAACAAACCAGTTCTCATCGAAGAATTTGGGGCGGGGAATGGTGACGCACTTACTGATCAAAATACCCTTGGAAGTAAAGAGTTACAAAAAACAGCATATGAAGGAGTTCTCAAAGCAACCTTTGATTTTAAAAATAGAAATGTCATTGGAGCAATTGCTTATTTGTTACATCCTCGCTCTGCAGATCCTGAAAGCTGGAATATTACCAAAGATAATGGAGACACACTCTTACCGGCCGCGTATACGTTTAAACAATATAAAAACTAGTTCTTTTTTCCCGACAACAGCAAGATAGACAAGAGCAAGAAGTATTTGTCCCCAAAGCCATCCCCACCCTACACCAATTAACCCTTGAGGAATAAAAAGATAAGTAAGTCCCAAGACAAAAATAACACCTAAGGCATTTGTTGCAATAAGTTCCTTCATTTGATGACGGACTCTAAGCAGTGCACTTGCCAAAGAAGTTACCGCCATAAAAAGAGTCGAGAAACTAATGATTTGTAGAAACGAGAATGCTTCATCTGCGTAATTCTTTCCAAAAGCATGCAGAATAATGTTGCCAAAGAAAACAATTAAGAAAACAGCGGGAACGAGAAAAAGATAAATAATTTTTGACGACTTTATGAAATGTTGTTTCAATTCTGTATTGTCATAGGAACCTTCTGCAAGCAAAGAATTTGTCGTAGCCGATGGAATAATAGTCAAAAAACCAAGGATCATTGATGCAATATAATAGTACGCTGCCGTTTCGGCATTGAGTTTGTTAATGATAAGGATGGGAAGCAGCAGGGTTGGAGTCAACGATAAAAATCCTGCAAGATAATTTCCACCTGAGAAAACAGCCATTTTCTTAACGACATCGGCATTAAAAGAGAATGATGGGCGATAGGTATACTTATAGATCAAAATTCCCAAACTCATTAACGTACTCACTAGTGTGGCTACTGCAACAGAACTAAAGATGCCATACGAACCAAGAAAAATAAGCAAGAGCGGTAAAATCAATTTCAGGATACTCAATGCAGTATTTTTTATCAAAATATTACCCGTTGCTCGATAGGCAATAAAAACACTATCAATAATAGTATTAAGTGAAAGTCCGATTACAAAAAGGATAAAGCTCAGAATATAGAAAAGATTTGTCTGTAAAAATAAGAGCTTTGGCGAAAAGATCTTTAACCCACTGAGAAAGAGCACCGAGGCAACGATTGAGGCAAGAGTAACGAGGATAAGGACAGAATTTATCTTTTCATTTCTCTCATCAGACTTTGGTAAGTATCTGATCAAACTAATATTAAATCCCAAAAGACTAAAATTGCCAATCAGTGTCATAACAGAGATAAGCGTAGTCGCAATACCAACATCTCCAGGAGAAAAAAGTCTTGCCACAACAATCCAAAAAAAGAAACCGAAAAATGCCATAACACCCGTGCTTAACATCAAATAGAGGGAATTTCTAAAAAGACTGTCTTCTTGGAAGTGACCCCACAAACGTTTGGAAAGAACTTTGACCATAACAAAATTAATTATACTATAGATTTAATCCTATAGCAAATAAGGACTTCCCTTCATTTAGCAAAAATGCTCTTGACATAAATAGGCATATAGTATATACTATCAGTCTAATTAGTTCGAGAGACTATTTTTATGAAAAAACTGACAGGATTCATTCTTAGCCTAATAACCATTGCATCTTTTGCAAGTTTCTTGAATATTCCTGTTTCTGCTGATGAACTATCGGCTCAATCAGATCAATGCAATCAAGAATTCACCTATACCGTAGAAGAGGATGGCGCAGCGCATCTTTCTCTTGTTCAATCCAGTAATCGAGTACAAATTGATTTTTATGACGCTGACGATGGTGTGCCTTCTGTCACTGATGATCAACTGACAGTAACCGCCGGTTCTGGCTACGAAATAACCTCGATAAAGTACGAAACCGAAGACGATGCTTGGACAACAGTCAGTACAATCAATAATCCTACCACAGAAATTCATTTATCAGCAGCTACCCGTAGTACACAACTTGACGCAACAGAAGTCAAAGTTAAAAAAGTCTGTGTCACGCCAACCCCAATCATAACAGCAACACCTACCTGTACACCTACGCCATCTGTCACCACAGAGCCAACAGTTACACCAACTCCTACTAACACGCCAAGCACTGGCTCACAAGGTGGAGATGGACTCAGCGATGGCAGAAGTGATGGACGAAGCTCAGGCATAGTGCAAGCAGCAGTCTTGGGCACAACAACCATGGCTTCAACAGGAACCTTTGCAGCTAACCTCATGAATATTTTCGGAATCTTTGGTATGCTGTTACTAGCAGCAGGTTACAAATCCTATGCCAAAGATAAAAAAAACAGCTAAAACTTCGAAATTTTCGCTTCGTACAAGGTTACTTCTCATTGCAGGTTTTATTTTTTTAGGGATATCACTTATGTGGCATCTTAACCAAACTATCCAGCTAACATTTTTTACACCTCACGTTCCTCATATTCAAAAAACTAATAAAATATATTCACTTCCCATCTATCTCTCTGTCCCTGCTATCAATCTCAACCTTCCCGTCGAAGAAACAGCTATCCAAAACAATACGTGGGGAATATCGACAAAAGGTGCTTCTCATTTGGTAACGTCTGCA